>Ga0307372_10000433_pt1 | contig 74781 bp, 68 predicted proteins | sample OX1MG_FD_202533 | JGI IMG/M metagenome (GOLD analysis project Ga0307372, IMG submission 202533) | Soil microbial communities from Risofladan, Vaasa, Finland - OX-1 | ecosystem: Environmental > Terrestrial > Soil > Coastal area > Acid sulfate soil | place: Finland: Risofladan, Vaasa | collected... | reverse complement strand
GGTAGCTGCCGATGTCGTCGCGCGACATGCGCAGGTTGAACTCCACGGGCGAATAGCCGCGCGCCGCGAAGCGCATCGACAGGTTGAGCAGGAACATGACCACGCGAACCTCGGCGCGCATGGTGCCGAGAAGCAGCATGACAGCCTGGCAGCGCTCCATCTCGCGGCTCATGATCCGGTGGAGCTGGCGTTGCAGCAGCGGGGCCTTGCGCGCCTCTGTTTCGAGACAGGCGAACGGTATGACGTAGACATCGCTGTTCTCGAGCGCGACGAGGTCGAGGGTGTAGCGCCCGGTACCGATGCCGTCCATGCCCAACATCTCGCCCGCCATGGGAAAGCCGGTGATCTGCTGCTTGCCGTCCTCGAGGACCACGCTGCTCTTCAGGAAGCCGGAGCGCAGGGCGTAGAGCGCCCCGAACGCGTCGCCGGCGCGGTACAGGCTCTCGCCGCACCTGACGCGCTTGCGGGTGAAGACCAGCTCATCCGCGTGGTCCGCGTACAGGTCGGCGAGCGGGCACGACGTGCACAGCTGGAGCAATGTGCAGGGCGAACGCAGGCCAGGACAGCAGGCGACATCGCGCGGCATTGGCCCCCGAGCCACGGGCGCGGCATGGTGCCTGGGCATCGGGGCCTGGACGGCGGCGGCTCTCATTGCATGATCCTTTCCGAAATGGGCTGCTGCGGCCGTCCCGCCGAGCTCGCGCCCGGATGGGGCGTGTGCTCCGGGACCGCCACCCGCGGGTCGATTTGTACAGCGGGGCGAAGGGGCTGTATGTTCGCTACCGCGCATAGCGACGGGCGCCGCAGGCCTTGCGCAGTCCGTTGACCCAGCCCTCCTGACGAATCCCCTCATGCCCAACCCCGTACCCGCCCTCTCCCTCCTCGAAACCCGCGTGCTCGGCACCCTCGCCGAGAAAGAGCGCACGGTTCCCGACACCTATCCGCTCACCCTCAACGCGCTGGTCGCCGGCTGCAACCAGAAGACCAGCCGCGACCCCGTGATGCAGGCCACCGAAGCCGAGGTCCGGGCGGCGCTCGACAGCCTGAAGCGCTCGAACCTGGTGGTCGAATCGAGCGGCGGGCGCGTGGCGCGCTACGCCCACAACCTCGAGCGCGTGCTGCAGGTGCCGACCCAGTCCTCCGCCCTGCTCACCGCCCTCATGCTGCGCGGGCCGCAGACCGCGGGCGAGCTGCGCATCGCCTGCGAGCGGCTGCATCCCTTCGCCGACATCTCGGCGGTCGAAGGCTTCCTCGAGGAGCTCGCGGCGCGGCCGGCGGGCGCGCTGGTGGCGGAGCTTGCGCGCCTGCCCGGGGCGAGGGAGAACCGCTGGGCGCACCTGCTGAGCGGCGCGCCGGTGCAGGAGGCGCCGGCGTCCGATGGCAAGGCCGGCGGCGACGTTTCCCTGGGCGAGATGGCGGCACTCAAGGCGAACGTCGCGCGCCTCGAGGGGGAGATCGGCGAGCTGCGGGCGCTGGTCACGCGGATCTGCGCCGAGCTCGGGATCGCGTCCGGGCGGGGATAGTTGCTGAGCTGGGCGCCCGGAGCCCGACGTAATACAATATCGTCTAATCTGTATTACACCGGAGCCCCCTCGTGACACTCACCGTTCGCCTGCCCCCACACGTCGAGCAGGAGCTGGCGGAATACTGCGTCAAGCGCCGCATGACCAAGAGCGAGGCCGTGAAGCGGGCGCTCGAGGAGCTGCTCACCGCCAATGCCGGGAAGCCGAGCGCCTACGACCTGGGCAAAGACCTGTTCGGGCCGCACACCGATGCGGCGCCCACCGGGGACCGCGCGCGCCACAGCAAGCGCCTCCTGCGCGAGCATTTCCGCCCGAAGAAGAGCAGCAAGCGCAAGGCGCCGGCGGCGAAGTGACTGGCGCCATCGTCGATACCGGCTTTCTCATCCCGCTATTCGAGCCCAGCGACAAGCTGCGCGCCCCGGCGCGCGAATTCCTCCAGAACAACCGGCATCCGCTCTTTACCGTGGCGCCGGTGATCGTCGAAACCTGCTTTTTCCTCGATCCCGACGGCAAGGCCAAGCTGCTCGAATGGGTCGAGCGCGGCGCCGTCGCGGTCGCGGAGGTACCGACCTCCGCCTACGCGGACCTGCGCGCCCTCATCCTCAAGTACGCCGACCGGGACCTCGACTTCGCCGATGCGGCCATCGTCTGGCTCGCCGAAAGGACCGGCTGCCGGGCGCTCCTCACCGTGGATGTCGGCGACTTCGGCATCATCCGCGTGAAGAAGGGCAAGCGTTTCGAGCTGGTGAAGTGGTTCGAGGCCTGACGGGTTCTGCGACAATCGCCTCACCTTCCCACACCCGCGACCCCATGGCACTCAAACGACCCAAAGGCCCCGCCGGCACGCTGCTCGTTCTGGAGCACGACTCGAAGATCCTGAGGAACAATCCCCTCGGCGATCCGCACCTGCGCAAGCTCGCGGTGTGGCTGCCGCCGCAGTACGACGAGGCGAGCCGGCGCCGCTTCCCGGTGCTCTACGACCTGGTCGGCTTCACCGGCTCGGGCCTCGCGCACGCCAACTGGAAGCCCTTCGGCGACAACGTCCCGGAGCGCGCGGCGCGCCTCATCCACGAGCAGAAGATGGGTCCGGCGATCTTCGTGTTCCCGGACTGCTTCACCGCGCTCGGCGGCAACCAGTACGTGAACTCCTCCGCGATCGGGCGCTACGCGGACTACCTGACGCGCGAGATCGTCCCCTTCGTGGACCGAGAGTTCCGCACGCTCGCGCGCCGCGAGCACCGCGGCTGCTTCGGCAAGTCCTCCGGCGGCTACGGCGCGATCGTCCACGGCATGAAGTACGCGCAGTACTGGGGCGCGGTCGCCGACCATTCCGGAGACGCGTACTTCGACTTCGTGTACCGCAGCGACTGGCCGAACACGCTCGACGCGCTCGCCAAGCACCGCATGCCGCCGCGCAAGCCCGGCCCCTACGACGCGCGCCGCGAGTCGGCGCGCCGCGGCCTCGCCGAGGGGCTCGACGACGGACGCATCGCGCGCTTCCTCGCCAGGGTGTGGGAGAAGGAGAAGCTCTCCGGGGCCGAGGGCCACTGCATCATGAACCTGTGCATGGCGGCCACTTACGATCCGGATCCGAAAGCGCCCAACGGCTTTCGCGTGCCGTTCAACCTCGAAACCGGCGAGCTGATCGAGCGGCGCTGGAAGAAGTGGCTGGCGCACGACCCGATCCACCTCGTGGCGAAATACCGCGCCAACCTCAAGACGCTGCGCGGGATCTACATCGACTGCGGCTGGCGCGACCAGTACCACATCCAGTACGGCTCGCGCATCCTGTCCAAGCGCCTCGCGGCCGCCGGCATCCGGCACCGCTACGAGGAGTTCGACGACGACCACTCCGACGTCGATTACCGGATGGACGTCGGCCTGCCGTTCCTCTACCGGGCGCTCAAGGCTTGAGCGGCCGTTCGCGCTAAGCCGCGCCCGCCCGAGGGCGTCGCTCAGCTTCTGAAAAGCGGCCGGGCGCCGCGCCCGAGGAAGCGCCGCGCCCGGCCAAGGCGCGTCACGGCATCCGCGCCGGGGAGGAGAACGGCCGGCCTGAGTCGACCACGAACATCACCAGGGCATGCAGGCTCGTCGAACCGGTGCTGGAGACCTGCATCGGCATGCCGGCGCCCTGGCCGGCTTGCGGCTGGCCCGCCTCGACGCGCAGCACGCCGTGCGGGCCGCGGATGCTCTGCTCGCCTTGCAGCACGAAGAACGCCTCCGAGCCGGGATGGCTGTGCACCTTGGTCATGCTTCCCGGAGCGCCGCTCGCGTCGTTGATGCGCAGGATGTATTGCGGCGCGGCGACCCGCGCGATCGGGCCGACCTCGGCGACCTTGTGCCCGTTGGGCGACGCACCGCCCGCCGAGCCGAGGGTGAACAGCCACACCTTGCCCCCTGACTCGGCCACCAGGGACCAGGGGCCCGCGGCAGCCTGGGCTTGGGAGATCGTCGCGAAGTTCTCGATGCGCCAGTACAGCGGCCCCGCCGGGAGCTCGCTCACCTTCTTCTGCGCCAGCTTCTTGATGACCAGCGGCGGATGCGCCGGCGCCGGGAATGCCGCCGGGCAGGACGCCCAGGCCAGGACCGCGATCGCCGCGGCGAGGAAACGTTTCATGGAAACCTCCGTGGGTGGGTTGAGGGTTCCCGCAATCTGCCCGCCCCGCCCGCGGAGGTCCCGACGAAAAGCCTATGCTTTCCCTACGAGCGGGCTGCTGGTGCACAATCAGCGGGCGTCTTCACGCCCGGGATCCCGAGGGTGCTCGATCAGGCGATTCAGGTCGGCGAGTGGCGGGCCGACCCCACGACCAACGAATTGGGCCGCGCCGGCGACGCCGTGCGCATCGAGCCCAAGGCGATGGAGGTGCTCATGCTGCTCGCCCGCCACGCCGGGCAGGTGGTAAGCCGCGAGCAGCTGCTCGCCACGGTGTGGGCGGGCGTGGTGGTCGGCGACGAGGCCCTCACCCAGAGCGTCATCAAGCTGCGCAAGGCGCTCGGGGACAACCCCCGCTCGCCCGCCTACATCGAGACGATCTCCAAGCGCGGCTACCGCCTGATCGCCCCGGTCGGCAAGAAGGAGGCCGCGCCGGCGCGCACGCGCGCGGCGCGCGGCCTGCGCCCGCTGGCGCTGCTCGCGGCCGCAGCGGTGGTGGCCGCCGCGGGAAGCGCCTACGTCTTCCATTCCCTCACACGCCCCACGCCGCTCGCGCGGTCGGATGCGGACGCCGGCTTCGCGGGCGAGCACGCGGCCGCGCCGCTCACGGTGACCGTGCTGCCCTTCGAGGCGGTGGGCGCGGGTGCCGACCAGGACTACCTCGCGCGCGGCATCGGCAGCGACCTGATGACCGACCTCTCGAGGCTCTCCGGCCTGCGCCTCATCGAAGCGGGCCCGCAGGGCCGAGTGACCACGGCGCGCTACGTCGTCTCGGGCAGCGTGCAGCGCGAGGGCGCCACCCTGCGCATCAACGTGCGGCTCACCGACGCGCGCACCGACGAGCAGCTCTGGGCGCAGCGCTTCGAGCGGCCCTTCGGCGACCTGTTCGCCATCCAGAACGAGATCGGGCGCAGCGTGACCGAGCACTTGCCCGCGCGCATCACCGAGGCCGAGCGCCGGCGGCTCGCGCACCGCTACACGCGCAGCCTCGAGGCCTACGACGATTTCCTGCGCGGCCAGGCGCTGTTCCTGGTTCGAGGGAGCGACGAGAATCTCCGGGCGCGCGCCTACTACGAGAAGGCGCTGGCGCTCGATCCCGAGTTCGCGCGCGCCTATGCGGGCCTGGCGATGACCTACGCGATGGAGTACCGCTACCGGCGCTCGCGCGGCGCGTCCGACGCGCTCGCGCGCGCGGCGCAGCTCGCCGAGTCCGCGCGCCAGATCGATCCGGGCACGCCCGAGGTGTACTGGGCGCTCGGCTTCGTGCAGACGCAGGGCCGCCGCTACGACGAGGCGCTCGCCTCGCTGCGGCGGGCGATCGAGCTCAACCCCTCCTACGCCGACGCCTACGCGCTCATGGGCGGCATCTACACCTACGTCGGCGAGCCGGCCAAGTCGATCCCGCTGCTGCGCACCGCGCTGCGGCTCAATCCCGACGGCGGCTACCTGTACTTCCTGCTGCTCGGCCGTGCCTACCTGTTCGAGAACGACCTCCAGCAGGCGCTCATCAACCTGCGCGAGGCACTCGCGCGCAACCCGGACGACCTCGAAGCCCGCGTGTACCTCGCCGCCGCGCTGGTGGCGAGCGGCGATCGTTCAGGGGCCGAATGGCAGGCCGACCAGATCCGGGCGACCGAGGCGGGGTTTTCGGCGCGCAAATGGCTCGAGACCTATCCCATGACCAGCGCGCCCCACAAGGAACGGCTGCTGGCGCTTCTGGCGCAGACCGGGCTGTAGGCGAAGCGCGCAGCCGTTGCCGCCTGCGTCCTCCGGTGGCGGGCACGCCCTCGGCGCGCGCCCGCCACGCGGGGTCGCCTAGCCGTGCAGGATGTCGCCCTTCAGCGAGTAGGCGATGGCGAGCACGTCCTTCTGCGTGTCGTCGTCGATGCCGCGCTGGCGCAGCGCCGCCAGGATGTCGTCGGTGGCGGCCATGTACTCGGCCGCGCTGATGTTCATCCCGCGGTGCGCGTCCTTCATGCTGCGCCCGGTGTACTGCGCCGGGCCGCCGCTGCCCATCTCGAGGAACTCGCAGGTGTGCTTCTTGACCAGCTCGACTTTATCGGGCGTCTCCAGGTAGGGGCGGAAGCGCGCCTGGATGGCCGGGTTCTCCAGGTGCAGCGCGACGATGTCGTCCACGAGGGTCCGGATGCCGGACGAGCCGCCGAGGCGTTCGAACAGGGATGCGCTTTTCATGTCGTTTCTCCTTTGGTAGTGAGGCAGTCTAATAGACCGGTCGGTCTACTTTCTGGCGAAAAAAAGGGACGCACGGCTAGGCCGCCGCCGAGCGGAAGTAGAAGTCGAGCATCTCGCGCAGCGGCGCCGGGTCGCGCCGCAGGCGCGTGCGCAGCGCCGCGCCTTCCCAGCAGTTGACGAGCAGCTCGCCCATCTTGCGCGTGTCGGTGCCCTTGCGCAGGTCGCCGCGCGCGACCGCCTCGTCGAGGCAGCCCGCGATCCGCCGCGCGATCTCGGAGAAGCACTGCTCGACCTTGCGGCGGAACGCCTCGCTCACGCCCGAGAGCTCCTGACCCAGGCCACCGAGCAGGCAGCCGAGGTAGCCCTCCTCGCGGTACTTCTCGCTGGTGGCCTCGAAGAAATTGCGGATGCGCTTGAGCGGCGGCACCTTCCTGTCGCCGAGGAACTGGTCGAGCCCGGCGTGCACGTGCGTCATGTACAGGTCGATGACCTGCAGGCCGTAGTCTTCCTTCGACTTGAAGTGGTGATAGAACGAGCCCTTCGGGACCTGCGTCGCCTCGAGCAGCGCCTGGATCCCCAGGTTGTTGTAGCCCTGGCGCAGAAGCATCGCCACGCCCTGCTCGAGCAGCTGCTGATGAGTGTCGGTCGCCATCGCGCGCAATTAGACCGGTCGGTCTAGTGCGCAATCTACCGGCCGGCCCGCCCGGCGTCAAGCCCGGGCGGCGGCCGCGGCGGGCCGCGCCGCCAGCCCGGGCCTGAGCAGCCACATCGCCAGCGCGATGATGCCGCCGAAGAGCAGCTGCCCGCCACCCACGATCCAGAACAGGCCCGTGAGCGAGCCGTGCAGGTGGATCACCCAGAGGCCTCCACCGAGCACGATCACCGCCAGCCGCACGACGCCGGCGAAGAACGGCACGACCATGGTGCCCGCGCCCTGGCACGCGAAATACAGCGCCATGCCCAGGCCGACGAAGGGATACAGCGGCGCCACGCGCACGAGATAGGCGCTGCCGTCGCGCACCACCGCCGGCTCATGGCTGAACAGATGGATCCACGCCGCGGGCGCGAGCGCCGCCACGCCGCCGATCGCCGCGGTCGCGAGCACCGAGAGCAGCGCGGCGGTCCAGGCCACGCGGTGCGCGCGCTCGTGCTGCCCGGCGCCGACGTTCATCCCCACGATCGTGACGCAGGCGGTGCCGAGCGCGAACAGCAGCGGAATGAGCGCGTAGTCGAGCCGCGAAGCGAGGCCGTAGCCGGCGATCGCATCGCCGCCGAAGCGGCCGGCGAGCCCGGTGGTCATCACCACCGTGAAGTTGACCATCAACGTGCCCGTGGCCGACAGGAGCCCTACCCCGAGCACGTCCTTCAAGAGGCGCCACTGGATGCGCGCCAGGCGCAGCCGGACCGGCGCGCGCGCCGAGCGCAGGTAGAGCGCGAGCGCGGCCGCGGCGCTCGTGTTGAAGATCAGCATCGCCACGCCCGCGCCCGCGACGCCCAGCGTGGGCAGCGGACCCCAGCCGAAGATGAGCGCCGGCGAGAGGACGATCGTCGCGCCGGCTCCCGCGACCGTCACCACGGCCGGCACGCGCACGTTGCCCGCGCCGCGCAGCACGGCGCCCAGCAGACCGGTGACCCACGCCGGGATGGCGGCCGCGAACACGAAATTCGAGTAGAGCAGCGCGTTGGCGAGCGTGTCGCCTTTGCCGCCCAACGTGGCGAACAGCGCCCGCCCTCCGAACCACGCGGCGAGGCTGAACGCCGCGCCGAACGCGGCCCCGATGACGAGCGCGTGGAACGCGAGCGCGTCGGCGTCCGCGCGCCGGCCCGCGCCGAGCGAGCGCGCGACCGCCGAGGACACGCCGCCGCCGATGCCGCCGTTCGACATCATCGTCATCAGCATGAACAGCGGAAACACCAGTGCGACGCCGGCGATGGCGCTGGTGCCGAGCGAGCTGACGAAATAGGTCTCGGCGATGCCCACCAGTGTCTGCAGGGCGAGCACCGCCAGGATGGGCGCCGCGAGGCCGACCAGCTGGGGGGCCACCGGGCCGTGCAGCAGCGAGGCGCGGCTCACGACGGCACCGCGCGCGCCGCGTAACGCCCGCCCCGCGCCGCGGCCGCCTGGAAGAACGCGGTCAGATGCAGCATCACGAACAGCGGGACCAGGCAGGCCGGGATCAGGATGAGCGGCATGCGCGCCATCGGCGCGGTCGTGAGGTCCCCGCTGAAGCCGGCCAGGAAGCCCGCGCTGAGCGCCCCGACGCTCATTGCGACCAGCAGGTCGAGGATGCCGAACGCGTTCCAGAGCGCGAACGCCCGCGTGCCGGCGAACGCCCGCTCGCGCGTCAGCGCGAGGGCCACCCACGGGGCCGTCAGGCCGATCGCGATGTCGCCCAGCCCGGCGGGCCATGCGAACACCCCGGGCAGCACGCCGTTCGCGTACAGCGCGAGGAACCCGAGGCCGGTCACGCGCCACCCCTGGATGGCGCTCAGCAGGCGCAGGTCCGCGGACAGCACGAGCGTCCGGAAGCCGTCCGAGCCGTAGTAGGCGGCGAGGAACGCGGCAAGCGGCAGCGTCGCGCCGAACAGGAGGGGCAGCGGCGGGCTGCCCGGCTGACCGACGAAACCTCCCGCGGTGCCGAGGGCGGCGACCGCGACGAACCAGATTCCGAGCGCAAGCAAAGTGCGTTGCCTGACGGTCATGGAAGCCTCCTTCGGTAGTCGCAGGATAGTGACTATCGTTAGAGTAGTGACTTGCGCGTTTGATGTCAACAGGCTATTTTTGGCGCATGGCCAGGACCTACCCTCAAACCAGCTGCCCGGTGGCGCGCACCCTCGACCTCATCGGCGAGCGCTGGACCATCCTGATTCTTCGGGACTTGCTCCTGCACGGCCCGCGCCGCTTCCAGGATTTCCAGGAGTCGCTCGCGGGCGTCGCGCCGAACACCCTGTCGGCGCGCCTCAAGGACCTCGAAGCCAACGGCCTGATCGAGCGCCATGCCTACAGCGAGCACCCGCCCCGGCTGGAGTACCGCCTGACCGAGAAGGGGAAGAGCCTCGGCCCGGTGCTCAAGTCGCTGCGCGACTGGGGCCGGCAGCACGCCAACGTGCGCGGGTCGCACTGAGCCGACCAGCGCAATGCCTACAGAAGGGCGACCAGGCCGCGTTGTCCCGACGGGGTGACCTTGAGCGCGCGCGACTGCGCGACGCGCACCAGCCAGCGGCGCGCGAGGAAATGCTCGAGCAGCGTCGAGGCGAGGCGCCCGGCTAGGTGGTCGCGCCGCTCCGACCAGTCGAGGCAGGGGTAGGCGAAGCGCTCGCCCTGCGGCCCGGCTGCGTTCGGGTCCACCCCGATCTCCTGCAACCACGCGAGTCCCGACTGCGTGATCCGGTAGCCGTGCTCGCCGGCCACCAGGTGCCCGCGCTCGAGCAGGGTCTGCAGCAGCCGCACGCCGAGCTCGCCGGCGAGATGGTGGTAGCAGGCGCGCGCGTGCTTGAGCGGCCGGTAGGCCGCGCGCAGCCACTTCTCGCCGCCGCTCGCGCGCTCTGCCACCAGCGACAGCGCCTCCAGGGCGCGGGCGACGTCGGCGTCGCTCACGCGGAAGTAGCGGTGTCGGCCCTGCTCGCGCACCGCCACGAGTCCCTCGTCCATCAGCCGCGCGAGGTGCGCGCTCGCGGTGGAGGCGTTCACGCCCGCCGCCCGCGCGATCTCGCCCGCCGGCAGGCTCTCGCCGCCGAGCAGCACGCTCAGCATGCGCGCGCGCGTGGGGTCCGCGATCGCGGCGGCGACGCGGGCGAAGCGCGGCTCGACTGCGGGGAAATCCGGTCCGGCCATGTGCGCATCGTAGCGCGGCCGGGCGGCAAACGCTTCGGCGCGGGACGAAGCATCCCCCTCGCGCACCGGCCTAGCATCGCGGCCCATGAAAACCGCGAACGCCCTGCCGGCACGTCCGGCCACCCGCCCGGCCCTCGTCCTTCTCGCCGCCTCGCTCGGCGTGCTGGTCGCCCAGATCGACACCTCGGTGGTCAGCCTCGCCGTGAAGCGCATCGGCGCGGACCTCGGCGCCGGCCTGAGCGGCATGCAGTGGATGATCGACGCCTACAACCTGGTCTACGCGGCGCTGCTGCTCACCGCGGGCGCGCTCGGCGATCTGTACGGCCGGCGGCGCGTATTCGTTTACGGCATCGCGCTCTTCGCCGCCGGCAGCACCCTGTGCGCGCTCGCGCCGGACACGGCCGTGCTGCTCGCCGGGCGCGCGGTCGCGGGGCTGGGCGCCGCGCTCGAGCTGCCGATGTCGCTGGTGCTCCTGGCGCTCGCCTACCCGGAGCCGAGAGCCCGGCAGCACGCGCTCGGGATCTGGGCGAGCTGCAACGGCCTCGCGTTCATCATCGGCCCGACGCTCGGCGGATTGCTCGTCGAGACGACCGGCTGGCGCAGCATCTTCTATCTCATCCTGCCGCTGTGCGCGCTGGCCATCCTCCTGGCGCACGGCGCGATCGAGGAGAGCTCGAGCCCGCGCGGGCGCAGCCTCGACGCGCCGGGGCAGAGCGCCGCCGTGGCGGCCCTGGGCGGGCTCGCCTTCGCGGCCATCGAGGGCAGCCGCCGCGGGTGGCTGTCGATGCCGGTGCTCGTCGCGGCCGGCATCGCCGCGGCCGGCGCGCTCGTCTTCGCGCTCGTCGAGCGGCGCAACGCGCAGGCGCTCGTGCCGTTCGCGTTGTTCCGCAGCCGGCCGTTTTCGGCGGCGCTCGCCATCGCCGGCTTCATGACCTTCGGCATGTACGCGCTGCTGTTCCTGATGCCGCTGTACTTCCAGACCGTGCACGGCGACGGCACGCTCATGGCCGGCATACGCATGCTGCCGCTGTCGGTCGCGTTCGTCCTCGTATCGCAGCGTAACGGGGCGATCGTGCAGGGGCTCGGACTGCGCTGGACGATGGCGGCCGGCATGGCGGCGATGGGCGCCGGAGAGGTCGTGCTCGCGTTCCTCTCCGCAGGCGCGGACGCGTGGCGGGTCGCCGGAGCCCTGTGCGTCGTCGGCATCGGCCTCGGACTCAACACGGCGCCGGTGAATGCCGTCGCCATCGCCCACGCGCCCGGCGAACGATCGGGAACCGCGTCGGGCCTGCTCAACACCGCGCGCATGGTCGGCGCGACGCTCGGCGTCGCGATCCTCGGGGCGGTGTTCGCGCACTTCGCCGGGGAGCACGCCGGCGTGCAGACCTTTCTCCCGGGCCTGCGCGCCGCCCTCGGCCTAGGAGGCGCGATCGAGCTCGCCGGTGCAGCGGTCGCGCTGCGCTACATCCCTCGCGGGCGCGACCGGGCCTGAGGCGGATGAGCGCCATGCCGCCATCTTGCAGCAAGCTGTCGCCAAGCCGTGTAACCTCCTGCTCGGCTTCGACCCGGAGCCCCGCTGCGGGGCAGTCCCCGTAACGGATCCAACCAAGACGAGAGGAGGATCATCCGATGAAGGCTTCTTCGCTGAGCTTCTGCGCCGCGGTGCTGTTCGTGATCGCGGGCATGGTGTGGGGACTCGCCATGGCGATCTCGGGGAACCACGCCACGCACCCCGGGCATGCGCACCTCAACCTGCTCGGCTGGGTGTCGCTGTTCCTGTTCGGCATCTTCTACCACCTGCACCCCGCGATCGACCGCCGCCGCGCGGCGCTCGTGCAGGTGTGGATCTGGATGGTCGGCGTCGTGATCCAGGCCTACGGCGTGGGGCGGGTCTACACCGGACACCCGGAAGGCGAGGCCTTCGCCGCGACGGGCTCGTTCATCGTGCTCGGGGCGATGCTCCTCTTCGGCTGGCTGGTGTACCGCCGGGAGCGCTACGCCGCGGCCTAGGACACGGGGCGGGCGAGCAGGTCCGCGAACACGAAGCCGTCGCGCTCGACCACCTCGCCCACCTTCACCTCCACCGGGTGTCCGAACATCGGGCCTTCGCAGGCGAAGGTGTGGAACTCGCCGCGCTCGGCGCAGGGGTCGACGCCTTCCGGCAGAGCGTCCACGAAGGCGCGGTCGAACACCCGCCCCGCCCATTCGCGCGGCGCGAGCCGGGGATCGACGCAGGTGATGAACGCGCGCAGGCCGCCGGCCACCATCTCCTCGGCGAGTGCGCGCGTCGGCCGCCCCCAGAGCGGAAAGAGCGGCTCGATGCCGGTGCCCGCGAGCTTCGTCTCGCGGTAGCGGCGCACGTCCTCGAGGAACAGGTCGCCGAACGCGAAGTGCGTCACCCCGCGGCGCTTCGCCTCCTCGACGAACGCCGCCATCGCCGCCTCGTAGGCCTCGTTCGGGCAGGGATACGGAATCGGGATCGTGGCGAGCGGCAGGCCCGCGCTCGCGGCCTGCGCCTCGAGCAGCTCGCGCCGCACCGCGTGCATCGCGACGCGGTCGAATTCCGTGTTGACCGTGGTGAACAGGCCCGCGAGCTCGACGTCCGGCTCGCCGCGCAGCACGTGCAGCGCCCAGGCGCTGTCCTTGCCGCTGCTCCAGGAAAGCATCACGCGCCTGGTCATCGTGCTCCGGCCCTCGGCAAGCTCCCGGTACCCGGGCGAGTCGAACCGCTCGCCCGGCAGGGAACGGGGGACTTGCGATATTCACCCTTTTGTATTAACGTTTGCGCCATGGACCTCGACGATACACTGGTCGCCCTCGCCGACGAGACCCGCCGCAGCATCCTGCAGCGACTCGCGGCGGGCGAGGCGCGCGTGACGGAGATCGCGGCGCCGTACGACATCTCGCTCAACTCCGTCTCCAAGCACATCCGGATCCTGGAGCGCGCCGGGCTCGTGCGCCGGCGCGTCGCCGGGCGCGACCACTTTCTCTCGCTCGATCCCAGGCCCATGGACGGCGTCGCCGCGTGGATCCAGCGCGAGCGCGCGGCCTGGGCCACCCGCCTCGACCGGCTGGAGGCCGCGCTGCGCGCGGAGGACGCTATCGAGGCCGCGCAATCCTCTTCCCGCAAACCCGCTGCCAAGCCAAGGAGAAAGCCATGACCGCCCGCGCCACCCTGATCCAGCCCTCCACCGTGCGCTTCGAGCGCCTGCTCCCCGGCCCCGTCGAGCGCGTGTGGGCCTACCTCACCGAGTCGAACAAGCGCGCGCTGTGGCTCGCCGCGGGCGAGTTCGACCTGCGCGTGGGCGGCAGGATCGAGCTCCTCTTCGACAACAGCCGGATCACCGACGAAGCCCCGCCTGCCGGCGCGCGCGGCGCGGCTCCCCACCGGGCCGAGGGCGTGATCACGCGCCTGGAGCCGATGAAGCTCCTCGCGCATACCTGGACGTGGGAGGGCGGGATGTCGGAAGTGACCTACGAGCTCGCCCCGCGCGGCAAGGAGGTGCTCCTCACCATCCACCACAGGCTGCCCGACGATCCGGGCCTCAAGATCGCGGTCGGCGGCGGCTGGGCCACGCACGTGGGCATCCTCGAGGACCTGCTGCAGGGCGCGGTGCCGCGGCCCTTCTTCTCGACGCACGCGCGCGAGATGAAGGAGTTCGAGAAGGGGCTCGCCGAAGCGCGCGTCTAGGAGCGCAGGACCTGGCCGGCCGCGGCGCCGGTGAGCGCGCCCTTCTCCCAGGTGGGAACGCCGTTGCCCAGTTCCGCTAGGGGTGCCGGGAGAATCTCAGTGCTCGCCCGATCGCCCAGCGAACCGCTCGCGCAACTCGGTCTTCTTGAACTTCCCCACCGCGGTCTTCGGGATCGTGTCGATGAACTCGAAGCGCTCGGGCAGCCACCACTTCGGAACGCGCTCCGCGAGGTAGGCACGGAGCTCGTCCGCGCTCGTGGTGCCGCCCTCGCGCAGCACCACTGCCGCGAGCGGACGTTCGGTCCACTTCTCGTCCGGCACGGCGATCACCGCCGCCTCGAGCACCGCCGGGTGGCCCATTAAGGCACTCTCCAGAGCCACGGAGGAGATCCATTCCCCGCCGGACTTGATGACGTCCTTCGCCCGGTCGTGAATCTCCACGAAGCCGCGCTCGTCGATGGTGACGATGTCTCCGGTGCGGAACCACCCATCCTCGGTCCAGCGCTCGGCGCTCGCCTCGCGCGCGCCGGTGTACTCGTCCGCCACCCAAGGACCGCGCACTTCGAGCTCGCCCATCGTGCGGCCGTCCCAGGGGACGAGGCCCGCGTTGCCGCGCGCGCGGATCTCGACGAAGGGCATCGGCCGCCCCTGCTTGACGCGCAGGCGCATCTGCTCCGCCTCGGGTGCATCGCCCATGTCCGACGGCACCTCCGAGATCATGCCCATGCACATTTCCGTCATGCCCCAGGTATGCACGAGGTTGAGACCGTGGCGCGTCTCGTAGCCTTCGATCATCGACCGCGGCGCGGTCGCGCCGCCGCTGATGAGCGCGCGCATCGCCGAGAGATCGAAGCGTCCGGGGTCGGCGTCGAGCGCGCGCAGCACGCCCATCCAGACGGTGAGCACGCCGCCCGTGACCGTCACGCGCTCCTGCGCGAAGTCCTCGAGCAGGCTCGCCGGGTCGAGCAGCGGCCCCGGCAGCACCTGCTTCGCGCCGAGCAGTGCGCAGGCGTAGGGCCAACCCCAGGCCAGCGCGTGGTACATCGGCACCACCGGCAGCACCACGTCGGACTCGCGCAGCGCCACCCAGCCGTTGAGCGAGATCGACAGCGTGTGGATGGCGATCGCGCGGTGCGAGAAGGTCACGCCCTTAGGCCGGCCCGTAGTGCCGCTGCTGTAGCCCATCAGCGCGGGCAGGCGCTCGTCCAGGTCGGGCGGCTGCCAGCCCTCCGCGCCGCGCGCGAGGAGCTCCTCGTAGGCGATGGCTCCTGCCGGCGCCTTGCCGACCACCACCACGTGCGCGAACTCGACCGAAGGCCGGATCTTCTCGTAGACGGGGAGAAGCGCCTCGTCCACCACCAGCACCCGGTCGCCGGCGTGGCGCGCGACGTAGGCGATGTCATCCGGGTGCAGCCGCGGGTTGAGCGGATGGGTCACGAAGCCAGCCATCGGCGCGGCGTAGTACAACTCGAGATGCTGGTAGTGGCTCCAGCACAGCGTCGCCACGCGGTCGGAGCGCTCCAGGCCGAGAGAGCCGAGCGCGGACGCGAGCCGCCGGGCGCGCCGCCCCATGTCGGCGTAGGTGTAGCGGTGAAAGCTCCGGTCCGGCAGCCGCGTAACGATCTCGCGGCGGGGGCTGAACTGCTCGCCGCGCCGCAGGATGCCGGCGATGTTCAGCTGATAGTTGTCCATGTGCCCCTCCTCAGCGCGGCGCCGGCGCAAGGTCCGCGCGGCGGTTTTGCCTGATCAGCGGCAAGGCAGCGACCGTAGCGCGGATCTCGCAGCCCGGCTCGCCGGAGAAGCCACCCCAGACGACGCGCACCTCGGCCCCCGGCTCGAGGTCCTTGCGCAGGCGGGCAAGCGAGATCATGCGGCGCAGATTCGGGCTGTAGGCGATCCCCGAGGCCCAGCCGACCTGCTCGCTCCCCTGAAGCACTTTCAGGAACAGGATGCGGAACTGGCCGTAGGGCAGATCCGGAGGCGGCGCCGCGGGCGCGTCGCGGAACTGGGCGGCGTACAGGGCGGCCATGTCGTCGCTGTTCCAGATCAGTCCGGCCAGGCGCCGCGCCGGGCCACCCGACTCTGCTTCGCGCAGCAGCGCGTCCCGGCCGATGAAGGGATGGCCCTCCAAGCCGACGGTGTGCGCCCAACCGAGCTCGGCCGGCGAACAGAAGTGCTCGGCCAGATCGTAGTCGATGGCGTCCAGCTCCTCGCGCGACATCCAGTGCGCGGCGAACCTGCGGATCGCGTGCGGCGCCATCCGCGCCGGGAGAAAGTCGCGGATCACCGTCGCGATCCCGGTTTCGGTGTGCCCCACCATCTGCGCCTTGAACCCCAGCTCCCGCAAACCGAAGTCCGCGCCGACCTCGCGGATCCGGCGCCACAGCTCGTGCGCCCTGCCCGATGCGGTCGGCATCAGAAACTCGTAGCCGATCTCGCCGGTGACGCCCTGGCGGCTGACGATGACCTCGGCATCGAGGAGGCGGCAGGTCCGCCAGCGCGAGAACTTCAGGTCGCGGAAGCTCTCGCCGGTGAGCGCCTCGAGGACGTCGGTCGAGCGCGGCCCCTGAAGCGCAAAGCAGGTGTAGTCGGCGGTGACGTCCTCCAGCTCGACGGCCATCCCGGTCGCGTCGCGCAGCTGGGCGAGCCACTGCAATCCGGCGGACTGGGTGAAGAGAAAGCGCCCCTCGGCGAGCTTGAGGGTCAGCCCTTCGATCGCGACCTTGCCGTCTTCGTTTGTCATCGGCGTGTACAGCACCTGGCCCACCTGCTGAGGCGCCACGTCCTTGACGCTCGCGTAGCGCATGAAGCGCTCGGCGTCCCGGCCCGTGACCAGGGTCTTGTTGAGCCAACTCCAGTCCCCGAGGATCGCCGAGTGGCGCAGCGCCCAGGACTCCTTCCACCAGCGCGTGTACTCGTACCCGATCAGGTAGCCGGCGTTGATGTGGCCCCAGATGTTGCTGGCGTTGCTCTCGGCCTGCGCAGGCGCACCCGGCGAGCCGATGAGCGGGCGGTCGATGAAGGCGAGGCGCCCCTGGCCCCACTGGTTGGCCCTGTGGTACTGCTCCTTCCACGTCTCGCCCGACATCGCTCCTCCACGTTCCGCGCACGCGCTTGCTATCTATTGATTGATAGAAATTTACCACGCGGCCGCCCCGTTGCGATCGCCCCCGGCCGCACGCGCCACGCAGACTAGGCCGACAGCCCCTTCAAGGCGAAGGCGGACAGCTCGTGCACGACGCCAGCCAGCGCAGGTCGGCGCTCCTTGCCGTACCACGCCGTCACCGTGTTGCACATGCCCAGGAGCGCAAGCGCCGCCACGCGGGGTTGCGCAGCGGCACGGAACTCGCGGCGCCTGATCCCTTCGTCGACCACGCGCTCGAAGACCTGCTCGTAGCGACGGGCGAGCCGGCCGACCTTGTGGCGGGCATCGTCCGGCAAATGCCGCCGCTCGCTGAGGAACACGCGCACGTACGCAGGCTGATGGGCCAGCGGCTCGAGGTGGTTCGCAATGAGCGCCTGCAACCTGCCTGCTGCCGGTCCGCCGCGCGCCGCGATCGCCTCGGCGCGCTCGACGTACTCCTTTACGCCCAACAGGCAGATCTGTTCGAGCGCCGCCTCTTTCGAGGAGAAGTAGTAATACAGCGTCGCTTGTCGGATGCCGAGCTCATCGGCGATGTCCTGCGTGGTGGCGCCGTGGTAGCCGCGCCTCTCGAACACTCTGGCCGCCGCTTCGATAATCTCCGTGATGCGCCGCTTGGGGCTGCCGTGCGAGCGGCGCGGGGAAGGCGCCTTGCCGGCGACGCGACGAGGAAGGGCTGGGGACATTTATCCAATCATACGGGAGCCCGTGTGGGCCGCGCCCGCTCAGGAACGCAGCACGCGTCCGGCCGCGGCGCCGGTGAGCGCGCCCTTCTCCCAGGTCGGCACGCCGTTCACCAGCGTCATCTCGATGCCGGTCGAGCGCACCACCATGCGCTTGCCACCGCCGGGCAGGTCGTGGAGGCGCTCGGGGCGGCCGGCGATGCCCACCGTTTGCGGATCGAAAGCCGCGACATTCGCGCCTGCTATTCCTTGATGCGAACCCGCCCAGGCTCGATCACCCAGAGACGATGCGCCACGGGTTCCCCTGAGGCGATTCCAAGCCCCTGCCGCAGCAACTGAAGCGTGAGCTCGATCTGCTGGAGCATCGGGCGCAGCACCCACACTCCCGCGTGTCCCGCAGGCGGATAGGCACGAATGTCGGCAAACCCTAGGTCAAGGGTGACCAGAATGCGAGACTCGTCCCGGCAGGCGCCGAGAATCCGCTCATCGGGTTGGCCGCCGAGCTTCTGCTCGAGCGCGGTGCGCACGTCGTGCCCCGCGTCGCGCAGCAGCGCGGCTGCCTCGCCGGGTACGTTCTCGTCGAGCTTGAAGCGCAGCGCCACGCGGCGCGCTTACGCGTGGATCGGCACGATGCGCTCGCGCGCGAGCTCCGCGGCGTAGGCGAGCGCGGCCGGAATGTGTTCCGGCTTCAGGGAGGGAAAGTTCGCGAGGATCCGCTCGGCAGTCTCGCCCGCGGCGAGATTGTCGAGGACGACCGAGACCGGCACGCGCGTGCCGCGAAAACACGCCGCCCCGTGCATGACCTGCGGATCGGTCGCGATGTAAGGTCTCCAGTCCATGGACGTCATGCTACCACCGCCGGGCGGCGGCTCTGGTACGGGAGCGCCTCAGGAACGCAGCACGCGCCCGGCCGCGGCGCCGGTGAGCGCGCCCTTCTCCCAGGTCGGCACGCCGTTCACCAGCGTCATCTCGATGCCGGTCGAGCGCACCACCATGCGCTTGCCACCGCCGGGCAGGTCGTGGAGGCGCTCGGGGCGGCCGGCGATGCCCACCGTCTTCGGGTCGAAGAGCACGAGATCCGCGGCCATGCCGGGCGCGATGCGGCCGCGGTCGCGGATGCCGAAGAAGTCGGCCGGGTCGGAAGTCATGCGGCGCACGGCCTCTTCCAGCTTGAGGACCTTCCTCTCGCGCACCCAGGTGCCGAGCAGGTAGGTCGGGTAGCCCGCGTCGCACAGCATGTCGAGGTGCGCGCCGCCGTCGCCCAGGCCGAGGAGCACCGAGCGGTCATTGAGGAGCTCGGCCATGCGGTCCACGCGCGTGTTCCACGACTGCACCGTGAACTCGTTCGCCAGGTCGTCCGCGAGGGTGAGATCGAGGAGCGCGTCCACGCCGTCCTTGCCGTGCTCCGCCGCGATCTCGGCGACCGTCCGGCCCTCGTAGCGCTTGAGCGCCGGACTCTTCACCTCGTGCACCGTGATCCGCGCCCAGTCGCCGAACGAAGCCGGGCGCTTGAGATCCTCGCGGAAGGCGGCGCGGAACGCCGGGTCGGCGTACACCGTCGCCTGCGCTTCCTTGGAGATGTCCTCGAAGAGCCGCTTCCAGGAGCGGAACGCCGCGAAGGCGAAGGGACTCCTCATCACCAGCTCGCGCGTGAGCGGGAGGGGGGAGGTCTGCGGGCGCGCGCCGCGCGGGATCAGCGTTTTGATCTTCGCGAGCGAGGTGCGCAGGGCCTCCGACAGATCGTCGCGATCGAACATCGCGATGAACGTGATCGGGCGGCGGCTCTCCTCCAGCATGAAGGCGAGCAGCTCGATCTCCGGGTCCTCCATCACCGCGATCTGGCGCGTCATCGCGAACTCGATCGCGCCCTTGTTGCGCTCCCTCAAGGCATTGCAGTACGCCTTCAGCTCTTCGCGGCTCGCGTTGCGGCAGGCGAGCGGACGGCCGCCGTAGCCCATGTGCTGATTGAGCAGCGTGCTCGAGAAACCGAACGCGCCCGCGTCCAGGGCTTCGCCGAGGAGCGCCTGGATCTTCTTCGTCTCCTCTTCCGTCGCCGCGCGCTCCATCGACGCTTCGCCCATCACGTAATGGCGCAGCGGCGTGAGGGGGGCGAGAAAGGCGAGATTGAGGGAGGGCTTGCGGTTCTGGGCCGCGTCCAGGTACTGCGGGAAAGTCTCCCAGTCCCAGGTAATCCCGGCCTTCAGCACCTCGAACGGAATCGCCTCCACGTTCACCAGGTCGCGCATCGCGACTTCTCTAGCTTCCGGGCGGCAGGGCGCGATGCCGACGCCGCAGTTGCCCATGACGACCGTGGTGACCCCGTGCCAGGAGGAAGGGGTGGTGGCGCCGTCCCAGCAGATCTGCGCGTCGTAGTGCGTGTGCGGGTCGATGAAGCCGGGGGCGACGACGAGGCCCTCGGCGTTGATGGTTCTCTTGGCGGAGTTGGAGATCTTGCCGACTTCGACGATCTTGCCGTCGGCGACCGCGATGTCGGCACGGCGGGCGGGGGAGCCAGTGCCGTCGACAACAACGCCCTTCGTTATCAGGATTTCACACACAAGCGTAAAGTCATACGATGTCACGTAATTCTACGAAAACCCATCGATAAGGTCGCCTCCATGCAGGGCGGCCCCTAAAGCCGGCCTTTCTAAACTCCCCTTCACAACGCTCACGGTGAGCAGGTCGTGGCTACGCCAACAAGATTCGCCCCACCCCGCCCGCACTTTCCACACTTTGATCCAATCGTACGACACCTCGCTTCGTTGAACTATTGGAACCGCCGCCTTTTCCTAGCAAAGCGCATTGCACCCAAGAAATATCCGCATTTTCAATACAAATATAAGGCGCTAGGCGTTGATCAGGCAGATCGCCGCACGAAGCACTTGCGGGACATCTTAGTCGAAAGCCGGCTGTGGCTGAGCTCCCCCCGCGACTTTAATGACCCGTTCGACATGACAGCGCGCGTGATTTTCGAAGGCACTACGCAGAGGCTAAGGAAGCGCTTTAAGAAACTGATCGCAGAAAAATCCGGCAAACAACGTAAGGAACGGCGCGCGCTGCTCGATCAATTCATGAGGCGGCCGCGCCACGAGTGGTTACAGGCAATCGAACGAGTACACGCGGAGAATCACGCCCAGACCGGAGTTGTCTCGTTTGCTGGCGATCCACGCAGCGTCCTGATGTGGAGTCACTACGGAGAGCACCATAGTGGAGTATGTCTTCAATTCACCATTGCTAAGGACCCTACAACGTTTGTCGAAGCAGTCCCCGTGCACTATGTCAGAGACTACCCTGCGTTCAACTGGGCAGAAGACACCGCAAGTCAAGTCGGCGCATCACTGATGCACAAATTCGAAGAATGGCGTTATGAACACGAGTGGCGCATTGTCTGGCCTAGTGGCGCTCATACCTACCTCCCCTTCGATGCAGCGGCCCTGACCGGTCTCATTTTCGGCTGTCGAGCGCCCGATTCCGCGATTGCGCTCGTGAAGGATATGCTCTACGAGCGAAAAGCCCGTGGCTTACCTACCGTGCGAACCTATCGTGCTGCAGAGCACGGCAGGAAGTACGCGCTAGTTATCCGGCGCACTTGACTTAAGCGATGCGCGCGGCGCCGGGAACGTGCGGGATGCTCATGCGTTCAACCCGCGGCCCGAGGTGCGCCCGCTCATCGGCTGAACCGCGCCCGGACCGGCTCGCGCGCCCAGGCGCGGATCGCGTTCCAGTCGCGGAAGTCGCCTTCCGGCACGCCCTTGGACTTGAGGATCCTCCTGTTGAGCCAGGAGAGCTTCCCGTAGTGCAGCGCCCCGGCGAACGTTCCAAACCCAACCGGCCCGAGTTCCGGCGCGCCCTCCAGGATGCCGTCCACGTAGGCCGACACTTCGGCGCGCTTCGCCTCGGTCGGCTGCGCCAGGTTCATGCACGCGAGAAACAAGGCGACGGGAACCCGGCGCAGCGCCTCCCCGTTCGTCCTCAGGAAGTCCACCGCCTCGGGCATCCACTTGCCCCGGTAGATCGGGCTTCCGATGACAGCGGCCCGGAATGAAGAGAGCTCGCCGACGTTCTTGATCAGCCGCACATCCGCGGCCAGACCCCCGGCGCACAGCTCCTTGCCGATCGCGTCGGCGACACCTCCGGTGGAGCCGTACTTGCTGGCGTAGGTGACCAGCACGCGCCTCCCGCTCCCCTGCGCCTCTCCGCACCTCTCCTCGGGGAACTCCACCTGCGCCGCCCGGGAGACCTCTGCGCCCGCCAGCGCCATCGAGGCGACGAGACGCGCCGAAACGGCGAGGAAATCCCGGCGGGCAACGCTCCAAGAATCGTCTTCGGCTTTCATCGCGGCGGCCCTCCTGCACGAGACGCTGCGGGAGACACCGGGGAACGATGCTAAGGCCCTCGGGCGAGCCTCGTCTTGACTCGAATCAAACGCGATCGCGGATGCCGCGCAAAACCGGGGCCTGTCCCGGCCGACTCAGCCGCCCGCCAGCTTCTGCACCACCGGGCGCGAGCCCTCGAGCGCGACGCGCTGCATGTAAAACGCGAGCCCCCGCGCGGCGCCGAGCTCCTCGCCGCCGCCGGCGCGGCCGGGCCCGCCGTGAACGAGCTGCGGCAGCACGGTGCCCGGGCCGGGCGAGAGATCGATCTTGGGGTGGCCGAGGTAGATCCTGCCGTGGTGCGGCGCGATCGCGGCGACCGCCTCGCCGAGCCAGCCGCCGTCCTCCGAATACAGCGACGAGACGAGCCCGCCGCCGCCGCGCGCGACGATCGCCGCGGCCTCGGCCGCCTCGCCCGAGTAGGCGAGCATCGAGGCGACGGGCCCGAAGACCTCGCGTTCGTGCACGCTCGCCGCGGCGGCCCCGCGCTCGAAGGCGACCAGCGTCGGCGCGACGAAGAAGCCCTTGCCGGGCTCGACGCCCGCGCCGTCGATCCGCCTGGCCGCGCCCAGAGCGAGCGCGCCCTCGGCGGCGAGGCGTCCGATGCCCTCGATCACGTCCGCGAGCTGCGCCGCGTTGGCGAGCGGCCCCATGCGCACGTCCTCGAGCGCCGGGTCGCCGACCTTGACGCGGCCGAGCAGCTCGGCGAGATTGTCGCGCGCCGTCGCCGCGTGCGCCTCCGGCACCAGCACGCGCCGGATCGCGGTGCACTTCTGCCCCGCTTTCTGCGTGATGTCGCGCGCGACCTCCTTGAGAAAGAGGTCGTACATGTCGCCCGAGGATCCGACGTCGGGCCCCAGCACCGCGGCGTTGAGGCTGTCGGCCTCGATGTTGACCCGCACCGACTCGCGTACGACGTTCGGCAGGGCGCGCAGCTGCGCGCCGGTCGCCCCCGATCCCGTGAAGGCGAGCACGTCCTGCGCGCCGAGCAGCGCGGGCAGCTCGCGCGGGCTGCCGACCACCAGCGAGAGCGCGCCCTCGGGCAGCGCTCTTGCCTCGACTAGGACCTCGACGGCCCGATGCGCGAGCAGCGCGGAGCTGGTCGCGGGCTTGGACAGCACGGGCATGCCGGCGAGCAGGGCCACCGCCGCCTTCTCGGCGAGGCCCCAGGCCGGGAAGTTGAACGCGTTGACGTGCACCGCGACGCCGGCGCGCGGCACGAAGACGTGCTGGCCGTGAAAGCGCGGCGAGCGGCCGAGCTGCACGCCCTCGCCGTCGACGAGCAGGCGCGCCGCGCCCAGGCTCGCCCCCAGCTCGGCGTAGGCGAGCAGCGTGCCGATCGCGCCGTCGACGTCGAACTTCGCGTCCGAGCGCGTGTTGCCGCCGTTGGCGATGCCCACCTCGATCAGCTCGTCGCGGTGCGCCTGCAGCGCCTTCGCCGCGCCCGCCAGCATCGCGCCGCGCTCGGCGAAGCTCATCGCGCGCAGGGCCGTGCCGCCCGTGTCGCGCGCGTACGCGAGCGCCGCCGCGAGGTCGACGCCCTCGCTCGACACCCGCGCGAGCGGCGCCTCGGTCGCCGGATTGATCAGGGTCTGCGCGGCGCCGCTGCCTTCGACCCAGCGTCCGCCGACGTAGCTGGCGAGATTTCGCATTCGTGTCCCCTCCATTCCGGCCGTCCGAGGCGGGTATGGTAAGCGAAACGAGGCGCCGCGCTCGCCGGCGTCGCGCGCGACTGCACGAGGGACGGCCGCGCGAGGCCTGCGGCTACGGAACTGCTACGGGTATCCGGTCAGACAGCGCCGGCGAGGCGCACGCTCTTTCAGCGCAGCGACGCGTTGATCTTCTCGAGGACCCCCGCCCCCGGGCACAGCTCCTTTTCCCCGAGCCGATTGAGCGGCGCCCCATAGGTGTTGAGATGCGCGTGCAGATCCTCCGCCTCCGGATGCACGTAAAGCAACCCGGTCAGCACCTCGCCCTTCTCCGCCGCCCGCGCCACGTGCGTCATGGCGTTGATCCGATCAGTCGGATCGTAGTCGGCATCCAGCTTCCGCAGCCGCAAGATCGATCCGTCGTGCTGCGGCACCTCGATCAGCCCGCCCTCGGAGTAGTCGATGTTAATCGCCTCTCGAGAAGGCCAGAAATCCAAACGATTCACCGCCTCGTTGTGCTCCCGCACGTAGTCGTAGCTCTTGGTCGATCCCGGATGGTTGTTGAACGCGACGCAAGGCGAGATGACGTCGATGAACGAGGTCCCGCCGTGCGCGATCGCAGCCTTGATCAAAGGCACGAGCTGCGCCTTGTCGCCCGAAAAGGACCGGGCGACGAACGACGCGCCCATGATCAACGCAAGCGAAACGGTGTCCACCGGCGCATCGGAGTTGACCGCGCCCTTCTTCGCCTTCGACCCCTTGTCGGCGGTGGCGGAGAACTGGCCCTTCGTCAATCCGTACACCCCGTTGTTCTCGAGGATGTAGGTCATGTTGACGCCGCGGCGCATGACGTGCGCGAACTGCCCCAGCCCGATGGACGCGGAATCTCCGTCCCCGGACACGCCCAGATAGATCAAATCGCGGTTCGCCAGGTTCGCCCCGGTCAGAACCGACGGCATCCGCCCGTGGACGGTGTTGAATCCGTGCGAATTCCCCAGAAAATAATCCGGCGTCTTGGACGAGCAGCCGATCCCCGAGAGCTTGGCGACCTTGTGCGGCTCGACGTCGAGCTCCCAGAAGGCCTGGATCAAGGCGGCCGAGATGGAGTCGTGCCCGCAGCCGGCGCACAGGGTCGAAACCTTGCCCTCGTAGTCGCGGCGCGTGTAGCCGACCTTGTTCTTCTGGAGCGACGGGTGGTGAAGCTTCGGTTTGGTTAGATAAGTCATGGGTTGGCTTGTTCTGAAAGTCTCGCGTTGCTGCGCAGGCTTTTTCTGCGCTGCAACGCAGCGTTGTTCTTCAGGCTGCCTTGTCCTTCTTGATCGGACGCACGTTCAGCGCCGTCACGATCTCCGCAATCTCGTTGGTGATGAAGCGCGCGGTGATCGGCGTGCCGTCGTAGTGCAGCACCGAGATCAGATTGGCGGGGTTGATGCCCGCGTCGTTCACCAGCAACGTCTTCAACTGCGCGTCGCGGTTCTGCTCGATGACGAACACCTTGGTGTGCGACTGCACGAAGTCGAAGATCTCGTCCTGGAACGGAAACGCCCGCACGCGCAGGGCGTTCACGAAAATCCCCTTCGCTGCCAGCGCCTCGAGCGCCTCGTGCATCGCCGGGCTTGTGGAGCCGTAGTAGATGGCCCCGAAGCGCGCCGGTTCCTTCGAGGCGGTGAGGAGCGCCTTCGGCACCAGGGTCTTGGCGGTCTCGAATTTCTTCAGCAACCGCTGCACGTTGTACACGTAGTCGGGCCCAGCCTCTGAGTACGCCGCGTAGGCGTTCTTGGTGGTGCCGCGCGTGAAGTAGGCGCCGCGCTTGGCGTGCGTCCCCGGATAGGTCCGGTACGGAATCCCGTCGCCGTCCACGTCGAGATAGCGCCCGAAGTCCTTGCCCGCCTCCAGTTCCTCGGCGGTCATGACCTTGCCGCGGTCGTACTTCCTCGAGTCGTCCCACGCGAAGGGCTTGCACAGGCGCTGGTTCATGCCGATGTCGAGGTCGGTCATGACGAACACGGGAGTCTGCAGCCGCTCGGCGAGGTCGAGTGCCTGCGCCGCGAACTCGAAGCACTCGTGCGGGTCCTCGGGAAACAGCAGCACGTGCTTGGTGTCGCCGTGCGAGGCGTAGGCGCAGGCGATGACGTCGGACTGTTGCGTGCGCGTGGGCATGCCGGTCGAGGGTCCGCCGCGCTGCACGTTGATGATGACGGCCGGGATCTCGGCGAAGTACGCCAGGCCGATGAACTCGGTCATCAGCGACACGCCCGGGCCGGAGGTAGCGGTGAAGGCGCGCGCGCCGTTCCAGCCGGCGCCCACCACGATGCCGATCGAGGCGAGCTCGTCCTCGGCCTGCACGATTGCGTACTTGTGCTTGCCGCTGTCCTTGTCCACCCGCAGCCTGCCGCAGTAGCGCTGGAAGGCTTCCGCGAGCGAGGACGACGGGGTGATCGGGTACCAGGCGCACACGGTGGCTCCGCCGTACACGCAGCCCAGGGCCGCCGCGGAGTTGCCATCGACGAAGATCTTGTCGCCGACCGCGTCGGCGCGGCGCGCTTTCAGCCCGAGCGCGTCCTTCAGCTTCTCCTGGGCGTAGTGGTAGCCCAGCTGGAAGGCGTTGACGTTGGGCTTGAGCAGCTTCTCCTTGCCCTTGTACTGCTCGCCGATCAGCTCGGCGATCACGCCCGGCTCGATGCCGATCATCGAGGCGAGCGCCCCGACGTAGATGATGTTCTTGAACAGTTGCCGCTCGCGCGAGTCGGTGTAGTTGTCGTTGCACATGTCGGTGAGTGGCATGCCGATCACGTGGATGTCGGGGCGGAACTTGCTCGCGGGCAGCGGCCGGGTGTCGTCGTAGAACAGGTAGCCGCCCGGCTCGATCTCCTTCACGTCCTGGTTCCAGGTCTGCGGGTTCATCGCCACCATCAGGTCGACCCCGCCGCGCCGGCCGAGCCAGCCGCGCTCGGTGACGCGCACCTCGTACCAGGTCGGCAGCCCCTGGATGTTAGAGGGGAAGATGTTGCGCGGGGACACGGGGATCCCCATGCGCAGGAAGCTCTTGGCGAACAGCTCGTTCGCCGAGGCCGAGCCCGAGCCGTTCACGTTGGCGAACTTGACGACGAAGTCGTTGACCGCCTCGATGCGTTTTGCCATGTGCCTTCTTCTTTGCGCTCTTTCTCAGTCCCGGTAGCCGGGGTCTTTTGCGTCGATGGCGCGCTGCAGGGCCGCGAACTCCAGCTCGCCGAGCGGCGCGGTGTCTTCGAGGAACTCGTCGCCCAGCGCCTGCGACTGCAGGCACACCTCGGCCGAGGGCAGGCGCAGGCGCGCGCCCTGCGCGGCGAGCTGCACCTGGCAGGCGCGCTCCAGGCGCCACATGCGCACGAACGCCTCGGGCACCGTGCGCCCGAGCGTGAGCAGGCCGTGGTTCCTGAGGATCAGCGCCGGCTGGCTGCCGAGGCTCGCCACCAGGCGCCGCTGCTCGTCCAGGCGCATGCTCGGGCCCTCGAAGTCGTGGTAGGCGAGCTTGCCGTAGAAGTTGTGCGAGTACATGTGCACGGGCAGGAGCCCCTCCTCCTGCGCCGCGATCGCCATGCCGGCGAGGGTGTGGGTGTGGAACACGCACTGCGCGTCCTCGCGCGCCTCGTGGATCGCGCCGTGGATCACGAAGCCCGCCTTGTTGGCCCCGTAGGCGTGCTCGCCCACGGTGTTGCCCTCGAGGTCGATCTTCACCAGGTTGGAGGCGCTCACCTCGTCGAAGCGCAGGCCGTAGGGGTTGATGAGGAAGTGGTGCGCGGGCCCCGGGACGCGTAGGCTGACGTGGGTGTAGATGAGCTCCGCCCAGCCGAGGTGATCGGCGATGCGGTAGGCTGCGGCGAGCTGCAGCCTGAGCTGCCACTCCGCGGGGCCAATCCTGGATTCGCCTTCCAGCCGGGAGACTCTGCGCGGCGCGACCGGCGTCATGTGCGCTCCCTTTTCAGGCCGCCTTGCGCTGCGGCTTGCGGCAGCCGGGGCCGGCGTACGTCATCTCGAACAGGAACTTCTGCATGTCCCAGGCGCCCGTCGGGCAGCGCTCGGCACACAGCCCGCAGTGCAGGCACACGTCCTCGTCCTTGACCATCACGCGCGTCGTCTTGAGCGGGTCGGACACGTACAGGTCCTGGGTGAGGTTCTGCGCCGGCGCCCTGAGCTGCCCGCGCAGCAGCGGCTCCTCGGCGTTCGGCGTGAAGGTGATGCAGTCCATCGGGCAGATGTCCACGCAGGCGTCGCACTCGATGCACAGCCTTTCCGTGAACACGGTCTGCACGTCGCAGTTCAGGCAGCGCTCGGCTTCCTTGAACGCGGTGGCCGGGTCGAAACCCAGCTCGACCTCGACCTTGATGCTCTTCAGCGTCTGGTTGACGTCGCGCCAGGGCACCTTGAAGCGCCGGTCGAGCGTGATCTCGTTGTCGTAGCTCCACTCGTGGATGCCCATCTTCTGCGACATGAGGTTCACGTGCGGCGCCGGGCGCTCGCGCAGGTCCTCGCCGCTCAGCAGCTTGTCGATCGAGACCGCGGCGTCGTGGCCGTGGGCCACCGCCCAGATGATGTTCTTCGGGCCGAAGGCCGAGTCGCCGCCGAAGAACACCTGCGGCAGCGAGGACTGCATGGTCACCTTGTCGAGCACCGGCAGGCCGTGCCGGTCGAACTCGATGCCGCACTCGCGCTCGATCCAGGGGAAGGCGTTCTCCTGGCCGACCGCGACCAGCACGTCGTCGCACTCGAAATGCTGCTCGGGCTCGCCGGTGGGCACCAGGCTCCTGCGCCCCTTGGCGTCGTACTCCGCCTTCACCTTCTCGAACGCCACGCCGGTGAGCTTGCCGTTGTCGTGGGTGAAGGCCTTGGGCACCAGGAAGTTGAGGATCGGAATGCCCTCGTGCGCGGCGTCCTCCTTCTCCCAGGGGCTCGCCTTCATCTCCTCGAAACCGGAGCGCACGATCACCTTCACGTCCTCGCCGCCCAGGCGCTTCGAGGTGCGGCAGCAGTCCATCGCGGTGTTGCCGCCGCCGAGCACGATCACGCGCCTGCCGATGCGCGAGGTGTGGCCGAAGGAGACCGACGAGAGCCAGTCGATGCCGATGTGGATATGCGCCGCGGCTTCCTTGCGCCCGGGGATGTCGAGGTCGCGCCCGCGCGGCGCGCCGGTGCCGACGAAGACGGCGTCGTAGCCCTCGCCGAGCAGCTTCCTCATGCTCGCGACCTCGACGCCGGACTTGAACTCGACGCCGAGATTCAGGATGTAGCCGACCTCCTCGTCGATCACCTCGAGCGGCAGGCGAAAGCGCGGGATCTGCGACCAGATCATGCCGCCGGCGCGCCGGTCGCGGTCGAACACCGTGACCGAGTAGCCGAGCGGCGCGAGATCGCGCGCGACCGTCAGCGAGGCCGGCCCCGCGCCGATGCACGCCACCTTGCGGCCGTTCTTCTTCGCGGCGGGCCTGGGCATGCGCGCGCGCACGTCGCCCTTGTTGTCGGCGGCGACGCGCTTCAGGCGGCAGATGGCGACGGGCTCGGGCTTGGCGCCGCCGCTCTCCTCGACGCGGCCCCTGCGGCACGCGGGCTCGCAGGGCCGGTCGCAGGTGCGGCCGAGAATTCCGGGAAAGACGTTGGATTCCCAGTTGACCATGTAGGCGTCGTCATAACGCCCTGCTGCGATCAACCGTATGTACTCCGGAACCGGGGTGTGGGCCGGACAGGCCCACTGGCAATCGACGACTTTGTGGAAGTAGCTGGGATTGCCGATTTCTGTTTTCTGCAACGACGCCTCCTGGCGTGCCCCGGCCGGGCGGTCTTATATGCCGATAAGTTTACTCTTCGATCCGGCGATATAAAAGCCTTAGTCGTTAAATTTCAAGCGCTAAGCAAAGGGGCTTTGGACGTGACCCGGATCACGCTCCGGCGGGCGGTCGAAACCGGGGCGGGTGCGCCGCGCCGCCGGGCGCTGCGGCGCGTCTTGACGCTCGCGCGCCGGCCCCCTACCGTCCGGGACACGCCCCGAGGGGAGGAGGCCACGATGAAAACAACCGCTGCCGCGGCCCTGCTCCTGGCGCTGGGCGGCTTCACGAACCCCTGCACGGCCCACGTCCTGAGCGCGCAGGAGTGCCGCGAGGGCGGCGATTTCATCTACGACGCGGCACGGGCGCGCGACAACGGCATGACGCGCGCGGCCTTCATCGGCCGGATGCGCGCGGATTTCCAGGCGATCCGCTCCTTTCCGAAGCAGCTGCGCTGGTTCGCGCAGGACCGCGACGACGAGGCGCTGCTGCTCTCGGCGGCCAGGAACGTATTCGACGCGCCGCACGACGGCGAGGCCCACCGCCGGGCATTCCTCGCCGAGTGCATGGCGCATACGGCTTCGGCGCACTGACGGCCGTACGGTGAGCGGCTTCCTCCTCCTCATGCTCGAGCGCCGCGCCGGCGCGCTCGTCGCGCGACTGACCATCGAGCGCCCCGAGAAGCGTAACGCCCTGGGGCGCGCCGCGCTCGCCGAGCTCGCCGACGCTCTGCGCGGCATATCCGCGGACTCGAGCGTGCGCGCGGTCGTGCTCACCGGCGCGGGCGAGCAGGCCTTCGCCGCAGGGGCCGACGTCGCCGAGCTGGCCGCGCTCGATGCGTCCTCGGCGCGCGAGTTCATCACCCGCGTGCACGAAGCCTGCGCGGCGCTGCGCGAGTGCCCCGTGCCGGTGATCGCGCGCGTGAACGGCATCGCGCTCGGTGCCGGGCTCGAGCTCGCCGCGGCCTGCGACTTGCGCATCGCCGCCGAGGGCGCGCGCTTCGGCATGCCCGAGGTGCGGCTGGGGATCCCTTCGGTGGTCGAGGCCGCGCTGCTGCCGCGCCTGGTCGGCGCCGGCCGGGCGCGCTGGCTGGTGCTCACCGGCGAGACGATCGACGCGCGCGCAGCGCTCGCCTGGGGGCTGGTGGAGCGCGTCGTGCCGGGCGCGGAGCTCGACACCGCGGTGAACGCGACGCTGGATGCGATCCTCGCCTCGGGCGCCGAGGCGGTGCGCACCCAGAAGCGCCTGTGCAAGCTGTGGGAGGAAGCGCCGCTCGCCGAGAGCGTGCGCGCGAGCATCGACGCGTTCGCGGCGAGCTACGCGAGCGGCGAGCCGCAGCGCCTGATCGGCGCCTATCTGGCGCAGCGCGCCAGGCGCTGAGGGTCCGCTACCTCCGCCCCAGGTCGTTGATCGCGTCCACGACCATGTTGGTGCCCGCGGCGATCATGAGGATGTCGGTGCCGACGCGCACGTAGCGGTAGCCGGCGGGCGGCAGGCCGATCTGCACCACCAGCGAGGGCGGCAGCTCGTAGTGCGCCACGTCCCGCGGCAGCGGTTGGCCGACGTTCCAGTTCCGCGCATGACCCGGCGGCATGCAGCCGTCGTGCTTCCTGGCGAGGCCCGGCGGGCAGTGCCCGCGCCGGTATTCCCTCGCGTAGTAGTCGCGGATGGCCGATCTGCGCCGGTCGTCGAAGCGGTGCTCGCCGCGCTCCCGGTGCTCGTCGCGCCCGCGCTCCTCCCGCCGGTCGCGCTCCCGCTCGCGGCCGTTGCCCCGAGCGTCGCTTTGCCAGCGCTCATCGTTGTTGCCGTTGCCCGCCCATGACGGTTTGTCCGCCATGGCCGGGCTTGCCGCCACCAGCGCGGCCATCGCAAACATCAGGGTGCGACCCCGCACCCGCCAATTCCGCTTCATCGCCGTTCTCCCCTTGCCAGGTTCAGCCTTCAGAAAGCATAAGCCGCATTGGCGCCGACCGCCCAGTCCGGGCTGCCGTCGGCGAAGCCCTTCAGGACATAGGCCTGCGCCTTCCAGGTCCGATCGATCTTGTGGGTGAAGAATGCAGTCAGATCGCTCTCGGGATGCCCGGCCGACGACGCGCGTTCCTGCGCGAAGTAGATCAGGCCGAGGCTGTTGGCCCGATCCAGCTTGTAGCTGCCGCCCACGTTCGCGTTGAAGACGTTGTTCAACTGGATGTACTGCGAGCTGCCGAGCACACTGTAGCCGACTCCGCCGAACAGCGTGTACTTGGCGTAGCCCTTGAAGGCGTCCACGTTGAAGCTGTAGTCGTTCTCCCCGGTGCCGAGGCCCTTGTTGGGGTCGGCGGTGCCGAATTTAATCTTGCCCGTGAGATCGACCCCGAAGGCTGAGTTCTGGTCGTAGTAAGCGTGATACGTCGCGGCCGCCACCAGATCGCCCCACCCCGAGGCAGAGGCTTCGGTAGCGGTCGTGCTGGTGACGGTGTTCCGGCCGCGCCCCTCCGGGTTGGTGTTCGACACCGAGCCCACGCCGGGGACCACCCCGGTGCCGCCGGAGATGTACAGGTACGGCATCGTCAGCTTGAACGCCCACATCTCGGTGTCGTAGCGGGCCGTCGCCATGACCGAGGTGATGTCGGTCGTGGTCGAGGTGCCGTAATTGCCCGAGCTGTAATCGACGCCCGCGCCCACGCTGAGCTTGCCGGGCCCGAGCCCGAGGAGGTTCTCCGGGCCGGCAGCGAGCACCGCCTGGGCGCCGGCCGAGCACAACAGCGTTGCCGCCAGGCCGACGACCGTTTTCTTCAAGTGCATCAAGTTCTCCCTGTATTGGACGAAGTCAAAACTCGCAGCGTGCGCGCCTCAGTGATCCGGGCGCTCCGGGCGCTCGGGCATCTCCGGGCGCTCGGGCATTTCGGGACGCTCGGGCCGCTCGACCCGCTCCGGCCGCTCCACGCGCTCCGGGCGCTCGACCTTCTCCGGGCGCTCGGTTCGCTCGGCGATGCGCGCATCGCGGTCCGTGCCCTTCGCGCGCTCCGCGCTCGTCGCCGTGTCGGCGCGAGACGAGCGCAGCACCGTACCCAGCTTGAAGCCCAGCGAATTGGCGATCTGGCCCCAGCCCTCGCCCTGCGCGCGCAGCGTGAGAATGCCGGCGAGCTGGACCGTGCTCCCCGAGGAGGTCGTCACGCTCCCGCCGGTCAGCGCCGCCTGCAGCTGCTGCGGCGTCGGGTCGTCGATGCCCTGCTTGGCAAGCAGCGCCTCGGCCAGGGCAAGCGAAATGTTCACGTTGCCGTAGCCCATCGTGCCCGTCGGCGGCGTAAAGGTGACCGAGCTCGAGGTTCCGCCGGTGCCCGTGGAACTGAGCGTAATGCTGCTGCCGGTACGCAGCCCGGTGACCAGCGCGTTCGAGTTCGTTTGCGAACCGGCGAAGTCGGAGTACTTCTGCGTGAGCTGATTCGTGGGCACGGTGGCGCTGCCCGTACCGGACGTGCCGGTGCTCGTTTGCGCGCCGGCGGCGAACGGCAGCGCGATCAGTGCGCCGCCGATCAGAAATGTTCGTGTCGCTCGGGTTCTCAACATGGCAATTCTCCTTCGGAGTTTGGTGCGCCCTCGCGGCGCATCGGTGACGCGCGAATCCTAAGGTGCGCGCCGTTGCGGAGATATGGCAAAGGTCACACGGCGATTCGCAATCGCATTGACGTCGCTCCCCGACCGGGTGCGCGCGACCGCCCACACGCTCCAGGCAATTGCGCCGCGGCGAGAGCGGATCCCGCGATCCGCCGCGCGCCTTAACGGTGCGCGATGTCGGCGATCCTAATCATCGTCATCGTCGCCGCGCCGTTCGTCGTGTCGATGCCAGTAGCGACGCCCGCGATATTCCTCCCGAGAGGGCCCGTAATAGACCGAAGCGCCGGGCGCACCGTAGTACGCGGGCGACGGCGGAGCGTAATACGCCTGCGGCGGAGCCGCGTAGTACACGGGCGGGGGTTCGCTTCGATACACGACCGGCGGCGCGACGTAAACGGTCGCAGGCGGCGCGCCCACGAAAGCCGAGATGCCGGGCACTGCGATCGAGACGCCCAATCCGATATCGCGGTCGGCCAGCGCAGTGCCGCTGATCGATGCGAGGGCCAGACCGCCGACGAGCAATTTCCAGTTGCGCTGCATGGTTGCCTCCTGTGTTGCACCACGCTCGGAATGCTCGCATCGCCGGGCTCCTCGGGCTGCAAAGAATGGTAACCAGTTGTTACGAGCTCGAGGAAAGACGGACATATTTCACGCTGCGAGTGTCGCCGGCGACCGACAGGACGGGCCGCGCGCCGCGTTCAGGACTGCGCCACCCACTCGAAGGTGGCGCGCACGTAGTCGTCGCGTTGCCGCAGGAGCTGCACGGCGCGGAGGTAGCGCGTGGCGCCCTCCAGCGTCGCCTCGTAGACGCGGCCCGCCTTCCAGCTCTCGGGCGCGAGCAGGAAATTCGCAGTTTGCGTCCCGGCGGAGCCGTCCGAGACGACGATCGCGCGCGCGCGGCGGAAGTTGAACTGGCGCGCCGCTTCCCCGGTGTAGACGTCCTCCTCGCCCGCTTCGAGCTGCGGCAGCAGCTGCAGCGCCTTCGGCTCCCGGCTCACGATGAAGATCTTGCCGTGCAGGCCGCGGCCCGACTCGGCGTGCAGGGAGCGGATGACGCCCAGCCACCACGCATCGCTGCCCTCCATCGAGACTGCGACCACTTCGCCGCACTGCACCCAGTCGCTCGCCGGCTTCGGAATGTCCGCGCCGAGCTCGCTGCCGCCCACGTCCTTCAGCACCCACGCCTCGGGCGCCGCCGGGGCGCCGTCGCCGTCTTCCACCAGCGTCAGTTCGCTGCTGGCGGTTTGCGCGCTCGACAGGTGCTGCCAGATGGGCCCATAGCCTGCGATGACGCGCAGGGTGCCCGTCGCGCTCGAGCGCTCGGGCGGCGAATACGGGCTCCTCTCGCCCCAGAACGAAAGCAGATGCAGGATGGCCGAGAGCTGCGCGTGGGGCGCGATGTCCTTGCCGAAGGCCTTGACGTCGGCGCTCCTCGCCGTCGCCAGCTGCTTGTGCAGCCGCTCCAGGGTGTCGAGCGCCATGCCGACGCCGAAATAGCGGGCCTCGGTCCCCGGCTCCGCCGTCCCGGCGATCGCGCGGCGCGGCGGCTGGTCGCTCTCGGGATCGAAGCAAAACACGCTGTCGGCCGCGCCGCGCGGCCGCAGAGTGAACTCCCCGCCGAGCTCCTCGAGCACCCGGTCGGCGAGCTCGATCTGCTCGGGCGCCATCAGCTCCGGCGCGCTCGCTTGCAGCATCAGCAGCCGCAGCAGTTCCTGGGTGGCGGTGGTCGAGGTCTTCTGGCCGGGATAGATGCGCACCGGCGTCGCGGCGCAATCCGCCTTCTCCGCCTCGCCGTGGACTGCGTACGCGAGCCGCCACAGCTTCGGCGGAACGCTCAGGTAGCGAAGCAGGCAGAGCTTCGCCAGCGTTCGACAGGCATGCAGCCCACCCGCCGCGCCTGCCGCCGCCGCAAGCTGCAGCTCCGGGTTCGTCGCGGCCTGCTTCAGCAGCACCCTCGCCGAGGCGCACAGCGCGCCCGTCAGTGCCCGCAGGAAGTTGTCGAGCGCGGACCAGCTCGACTCGGGCATGGCCTGCTTGCCGGCGGCCAGCGCGAGAAACTGCGCCACCAGCGCGCCCATGTGCGCGCGGCTCGCGTCGTGGATGAGGGACAGGACCTCGCCGCGGACCTTCTCGTCCTCGCTCGGAGCGCGCGCGACCGCATCGACCCTGCCGCGCAGCTCCTCCAGCGCCGCGAGCGGATCGGCGCCGCGCATCTCCGCCAAGAGCTTCGCCGCGGACGCCGGATCGCTCATCGGATGGTCCGGATGACCGTCGTCCTTCCTGGTCCATTCGAGCATCTTCGACCTCTCCCGGAGCGCGCAATCATTCTAGTTGTTCCAGCGCGCAGCGCAGACCGCCATTTACGCGCCGGGCGTGCGGTTTGTCACGCGCGAGCGTCGATCGCAGGAGCATGGCGCTCCCGCCGCGCGTCGCTATCGGGCCTCGGCGAGAATCATCTCCGCCGCCTTCTCCGCGATCATGATGATCGGTGCGTTGGTGTTGCCGCCGATCAACGTGGGCATCACCGAGCCGTCGGCCACGCGCAGGCCCTGCACGCCGCGCACGCGCAGGCTCGCGTCCACGACCGCCATCGCGTCGCGGCCCATGCGGCAGCTGCCCACCGGGTGGTAGATCGTGTCGGCGCGCTGGCGCAGGATGTGCGCCAGCTCGTCGTCGGACTTGACGCCCTCGCTGTGCATCTCGCGCTCGCGCCAGGGCGCGAGCGGCTCCGAGGCCATGATCTCGCGCGTCAGCTTGAAGCCGGCGAGCAGCGTCGCGAGATCGTCCTCCTCGGCGAGGAAGTTGGGGTCGATGCGCGGCGGCGCGAACGGGTCGGCCGAGGCGAGCGTGACGCGCCCGCTGCTCTTCGGCCGCAGCACGCAGGCGTGGCAGCTCATGCCGTGGCCGGGCACCAGCTTGCGCGCGTGATCGACCAGCGCGCTGATCACGAAGTGCAGCTGCACGTCCGGGCGCTCGAGCTCCGGGCGCGTCTTCACGAAGCCGCCGGCCTCGGCGGCGTTGCTGGTGATGAGGCCGGTGTGGCGCGCGCGGTACTCGAACACCGCGCGGGTGAGCTTCCACGCCCCGCGCGGCGACAGGCCGAGCAGGTCGCTCGAGCGCGACTTGTAGCCGAGCACGTAGTCGACATGGTCCTGCAGCCGCTCGCCCACGCCGGGCAGCTCGTGGCGCAGCGCGATGCCGTGCCGCTCGATTTCGGCGCGCGGACCGACCCCGGACAGCAGCAGCAGCTGCGGCGAGCCGAACGCGCCCGCCGCGAGGATCACCTCGCGCGTCGCCTCGACGGTCTCGCGGTGGCGGCCGAGCGCGACCTCGACGCCGCTCGCGCGCTCGCCGTCGAGCACCAGGCGCAGCGCGCGGCACTCGACCAGCACCTTGAGGTTCGGGCGCGCGGCGACCGGGTGCAGGAAGGCCACCGCGGCGCTGCAGCGGCGCCCGCCCTTCTGCGTGACTTGGTACAGGCCCACGCCTTCCTGCTCGGCGGCGTTGAAGTCCAGGTTGGCGCGCTGGCCGCGGCTCTTCGCCGCCTCGACGAAGCCGAACGATGCCGGGCTCGGGCTGCGCAGGTCGGCGACGTTCAGCTCGCCCTCGGCGCCGTGCCAGGCGTCGGCGCCGCGCTCGTTGCGCTCGGATTTCCTGAACCACGGCAGCACCGCGTCGTAGGACCAGCCGGGATCCCCGAGCAGCGCGGCCCAGTCGTCGTAGTCGCCGCGGTGGCCGCGCATGTACACCATGGCGTTGATCGAGCTCGAGCCGCCGAGCGTGCGGCCGCGCGGCTGGTAGCCGACGCGGCCGTTCAGGCCCGGCTGCGGCACCGTGTCGAAGGCCCAGTTCACGTGCCGCGTCGGGACGATGGCCGCGATGCCGAGCGGGGCGTGGATCAGCGCGGAGCGGTCCGCCGGGCCGGCCTCGATCAGGCACACGCTCGCGCCCGCGTCGGCGCTCAGGCGGTTGGCGAGCACGCAGCCGGCCGAGCCCGCTCCCACGATCACGTAGTCGAACTTCATGGCCCCTCCCCCGCCCGCGGCGGCCGCGGGCGCCTACTGCAGACCGAGGCGCTTTTTCAGCTCGGCGGTCGGCAGCTCGCCGGAGATCACGCCGGCCTCGCCGCTGCGCGCGTTCCGGTACAGCACGTAGGGTACTGCATCGGCGCCGACCGAAAGCCACAGCCTGGTGTTCGCCTTCACCTTGGCGATCAGCTCGGGGGAGACCTTCGCCGGCATGCTGCCGTAGTCGAAGGCGGTCACCTTCGTTTCGTGCGCGTCCAGGGCGGCTTGCGCCTCGGGCGCGGCGAGCAGGGCGGCGCCCTGCGGCGCGCTCAGCGAGTTGAGGAACGCGACCGGAATCCACACCATGTGCACCTCGCCGAGCACGGGCTTGGCGGCCTGCCACAGCGCCGCGCAGTGCGGGCACTGCGGATCGAAGAACACGTACACCACGTCCTTCGCCATGATCTGGCCGACGTCGATTCCGGCGCCCCCGGCGGCCGCCCGGTAGGCCTGCGCGGGGCTCATCTTCGACGGCGCGCTCCTGGCGGCCACCGGCTGCGGCTTGGATGCGGGCGGGGGCGGCGGCGGCGCGCTCTTCGAGCAGCCGGCGAGCGTTGCGGCAAGCGTGCCGGCGAGCAGAACGGCGATCGGGGTGCGGGTCATGTCGACAGGCTCTCCTTGCGGGTTGGAACGGTCGCCCGGAACGGGGTTCGGCGCGCGGCGCCGCGGCCGGCGCTCAGCCGCGCCACGGGCTCATCAGGATCCCGATCCACTCGTGCAGCGCCGCGCTCGAGCGCAGCAGGCCGCGCGCCGCGGGCAGGAAATCGACCGGCGTGTGCACCGCTTGCGCGAGGTAGTCGGTCGGCGCCGGCACCACCGCCAGGCCGGTGGCCAGGAAGCGCGCCAGCGCGCGCGGCATGTGGATCGCATCGGTGACCAGGATGATGCGCTTCACCCCGGCTTCGCGCAGCATCGCGCTCGAGAAGCGCGCGTTCTCGATGGTGTCGATCGAGCGCGTCTCGCGCCACTTCACCGGCACGTTGAACTCGCGCTCGAGAACCGCCGCCATCAGGTCGGCCTCGCTCGCGCGGCCGCCGTCCGGCCTGCCGCCGCTCACCAGCACCGGCAGGCGCGTGACGCGCGCGAGGTGCGCGCCGTAGCGCAGTCGCGCGAGGGTATCGTTCTTCGGCGCCTCGCCGCCGTACTCGAGCGCGCCGCGGTTGCGACCGCCGCCGAGGATCACGATGGCCTGCGCGCCGCTCGCGCGCGCGGCCGCGTCGGCGAGCGGCGGCTCGCGGTGTTCGAGCGTCGCGGCGAGCCGGTCGCCCACCACCGGCATCGACAGGGCGGCAAGCGCGGCGAGCGCGAGCCAGGCAAGCGCCAGACCGGCGCGCGGCCGGCTGCGCGCGAGCAGCAGCCCGAGCGCCATGACGACGATCAGGTCGAGCGGCGGCAGCAGCCAGGCGCCGAGCAGGTTGGTGATCAGCCATTGCGTCGACACGCGGGCTCCCGTCGGCCGCAATTGCTCAGCGAAAGACGTAGATCGGGCTCGACCAGATCAGGTGGCCGTCCTCCTGCGTGACGCGCACGTACAGCGCGTTGTCGTGCAGGTCCTGCAGGCGGATGCGCCGCTCCAGCTTGAGCCGGTGCTGCCGGTTCTCGTCAGGCAGGCGGAAGGCGCGCATCTGGCGTCTGATGCCGCCGTTGGCGAACACCCGATCCTCGTAGCCGATGTCCGCCACCGCGAGCTCGGTCTTCACCAGCGGCGTGTCGATGCGCAGCGTCCCGGCCGAGGGATCGGCGAGCGAGGCGTCGAAGCCGCCGAAGCCGCCGGTGGTGAGCGCCGCCCACTTGAGCGCGCCGGGCGCGCTGTGTTGCAGCTTCTTGTCCAGGTTCCAGAAATTGATCGGCGCCGCACGCTCGAAGCGGTTGCCCTCGAGGGTGCAGGTCCCGTCCCACACCGTCTGGCGCCCGCGCCCGCGGTACTCCGAGCCTTCCCAGATCACCCGGATGCGGCGGCCGAGCGCCTGCGGCGCGTAGGGACGGATCGTCTCCAGGGTCTCGAGGCGGTTGCGGATCTCCACGCGCTCGATCGGCGCCGAGGCGATCACCTCGACCGAGAGCGTGACCTCCCGCTCGCCCGAGCGCAGGATGTCGCCCATCATCGCGTCGCGCACGCGCGTCGAGGTGGTCGGGCCCAGATTGGGGTCGTCCGCGAACAGCTCCGCCTCGCCATCGAACGCGGCGCGCACGTCGAGGAACATGCGGCAGCCCGTGCTCGCGTAGTGATGGCGCCTGCGCAGAGCTTCGGCGAGCTCGGCGCGCGTGAGCCCGGTCGCCAGCAGGCAGCTCAAGCCCCCGTACGCCCCGAACAGCGACGCCCCCGGATGGCTCGCGCCGTGCCGGCCCTTGTGGCCGTCGCTGTTGGCGAGGATGCCCACGCGGTAGCCCTGCTCGAGCGCGTCCTCCAGCAGCCACTCGAAGGTGCCCCAGTCCGAATGCACCTCGACCGAGCGCTCGAGGCGCGCGTCGTGCGCGATCTTGATGTCGGCGTAGCGTCCGCCGACGTGGGCGAAGACCACGCAGTCCTCGCGCCCGAGCGCGCGGAACAGGTCGCCGGCCGAGTTGGCGTCGCTCGCCAGGTCCGACAGGTCGTCCACCAGCGCGTGCGAGGAGCGGTGGATCTGGCGGCCCTCCTTCAGGAACAGCACGTTGCGGTCGCCCCCCAGGCCGGTGTTGCCCGACCATTCGTAGCCGGGGAAGATGACGAAGCGCCCGTCGCGGTCGTATTCGCGGCTCAGCTCGTTGAGCTGCTCCCAGAACGGCGTCGTGATCTGGAAGTCGTTGCCCTGGTGGCTCATGGCGTCGAGGAACGCGCGATCGCGCGCGAACTCGATCAGCTCGCGCGCGGAGTTCGTGCCGATGGTCTCCTCCGACTGCCCGTGCAGGTCGGCCCAGAACGGCAGCAGCGGCGCCTGCTCCACGATGCGCAGCGGGTTGCTGACGCATACCAGCGTGCCCGCCGGGTCGCGCACCTCGACCGTGAGGTCGCCGGCCGCGCGAGCGCGCAGGCCCTCGAGCACGCGCGCGTGCTCGCCCAGGCGCATCTCGATGCGCTCCGGCAGTCCCTCGAGCGGCAGGCTCGAGCGCAGGGTGAACGCGCCCTCCACGCGGTCGCTCGGGTTGCCCCACTGGTCCTCGCCCTTGAAGCCGAGCGCGAACGGCTCGCCGCGCCGGCGCAGCGTCGGCAGCACGCACTTGTACTGCGTCGCGGGGCCGGCGACGATCGCGATGCAGGGCTGCTCGGGCAGCTCGACGTAGTTGTAGGTGGCGAACGCGTCCACCAGCACGCGGAACTCGAAGCTCGACTCGCAGAAGGTCTGCACCCGGATCCCCGGCGAGCCGCGCCGCCGGTCGCCGAAGCGCACCACGATGCGGTCGCCCTCGCGCAGGAAGCCGCGCACCACGCGGATGAACAGCGTCTTGTCCCAGGGGCGGATGTTCATCTTGTTGTCGTAGCGCACCTCGAGCACCGCGCCGTTGCTCGCCTCGACGCTGGTGTAGTTCCATCCCTTCGGGTCGTCGAACTGGGGCTTGCCCATGTCGCTCGCGAAGCGGTGCACGATCTTGATCGAGCCGGTGTCGTCGATGCCGAAGTAGCCGGCGGTGTAGGTGAGCGTGAACTCCTCGAAGCTGCCGGCGGCGAAGGCCCCCGTCGGGGACACTTCCGCGCGGCCCATCTTTTCCGGGAAGTAGTTCGAATGCGGCATGGTGTGATTTTCCTGAACGAAACTTTACGGCTGCGGCCGCCGCAGGCTCGGCGCGGGCAGGCCTTGGATGCGCACGTTCACGCACGCGGGCCGGTCGGAGCGCGCAGCGCGCTCGAGCGCAGCCGGCAGATCGCTCGCGCGCGCGACGTATTCGCCGTGACCGCCGAGGGCCTCGCAGACCCGGTCGTAGCGCGCGGGCAGGAGCTCGCAGCCGTGCGCGCGCGCGGCGCCGTACGAGCGCAGCTGGATCTGGTATTCCGCGTTCCAGCGCGCGTCGTTGCCGACCACGGCGATGAACGGCAGCCCGTAGCGCACCGCCGTGTCGAACTCGCTCATGTGAAAGCCGCAGGTCCCGTCGCCCATCACGCAGACCACGGGCGCATCGGGAAACGCCAGGCGCGCGGCGAGCGCGAACGGCAGCGCCGGTCCGATCGCGCCGGCGGGCCCGTTGATCACGCGCTGCGGCGGCGCGAGCAGGCTCTGCGCCCATTGGCTGAACTCCCCGCCGTCGGCGGCCAGCACCGAGCGCGCGTCCGTCGCCATGAGCTTCTGCAGCTCGCGGCACACCTCGACCGGATGCACGGGCCCCTCGGCCGGCGAGGCGATCGCGGACCACTCGGCCGGGCGATAGCGCAGCGCGGCCTCGACCTCCTCCCGCCAGCCGCTCACGGGCCAGCGGTGCTCGCGCGCCAGCTCGATGAGCCTGCGCAGCGCGGCCGCGGCGTCGAGGTCCGCGCCGGCGTCGAGCACCCGGCACCCGGGCGCGAATGTCTGGCCGAACTTGAGCGTGTAGTCGACGCGCTTGCCGAGCAGCGCCAGCGCGTCGGCGCGCCCGAGCACCTCGGCGAAGGCGCCGAGGCTGGGATCGTTGACCCCGCGCGGGCTCTCCATCGCCACCGCGGCAACGCCGGTCGCCTCGCCCAGCTGCGCGAGCAGCGCGCGGCCGCGCGCGCTGGTGAGCGACGGGCCGGCGAGGACGAGCGGCCGCTCGGCGCGGGCCAGCTCCGCGAGCAGGCCGCGCAGCGCAGCCTCGTCCAGCGCCTCCCCGGGCGGCGCGAACGCGCCCGCATCGGGCAACGCGACGTCGACCTTTGCATCCAGCACGTCGACCGGCAGGCTGAGGTGCACCGGTCCGGGACGGCCGCTGCGCGCGACGCGCATCGCGCGCGCCAGATCGTCGCCGAGCGTCTCGGCCGAGCGCGCCGTCCAGGAGGCCTTGACCACGGGCGCCGCCAGGTCCGCCTGGCGCATCTCCTGGAACGCGCCCCGGCCGAGCTCGCCCAGCGGCGCGTGTCCCGAGAGCAGCACCACGGGGGATTCGCTGGCGAGCGCGGTGTACAGCGCGGACACTCCGTTGGCGTGACCGGGGCCTCCGGTGAGCAGCGCGACGCCGACCTCGCCGGTGAGCCGCGCCCAGGCGTCCGCCATGTGCACCGCCGCGGCTTCATGGCGCACGTGTATCAGCGGCAGGCCGGCGTCCAGCGCTGCGTCGAACACCGGCATGATGTGATTGCCCGACAACGTGAACACGTACCGGGTTCCGGCGCGCGCCAGCGACCTGGCGAGAACGTCCGCACCTCGAAGCGTCATGGATTCTTCTCCCTTTGCTCGATTCTCCGCGCAGGCAAAGCGTGTTCAGCGCGGCGCGCTCGGCGATCTGCCTGCAGTCAATGGCGACCCTGCTTTCCCGCTTGACCTTCAAGGCGCGCGGCAAAGCTGGCGGGGGGTTTGCTCGGTGTGCCGAGCCGCGGGCATCGGGCCCCGCGACTACTTGTTCATTGGAACGTATTGTCAGCGGGAAGGCTGAGCGCCGGCAAGCGCCCCGGCGATCCCGTTTCGCAGCGCACGCGTGCTCCCGCGCGCTCGACCCTTCGATCGAGAAAGGATCCATCGGCGGCACCGGCTGATATCGGTCTTGCGCTCCACGCCGATCCCGCGCTCGGGCTGGATCCTTTTTGCGCCGCGCGGACGCTCGGCGCGGGCGCCCGGATCTGCGACAAAGGCACCTCCCGAACCCGACCGGCGAGCGTCAGCGTGTCACGGATCCATGTCCTGGTGGCGGCCACCTTGCCCGACCTGCTGGCCGAGGGCATCTCCGCGGCGGTCGCCGCGCGCTCCGACATGGCGCTGGTCGAGGATCGCGTCGTCGAGATGGCCTCGGTCGGCGCGCTGCTTGCGAGCATCCCTGCGAACGAACCTCGCGCCCTGGTGCTGGTCGGCCCCGATGCCGACACCGAGGAGCCCGCCGCGCGCTGGCTGGCCGATCGCCCCGACCTCGTCCTGCTGCGCGTGGACCGCGTCGACGGCGCGGTGCATCTCGCGTTGCGCGACGTCGACCCGCCGCTCGACTCCCTGCTGACCGCGCTGCGCGGGCTCGCGGAGCGCGCGCCCGGTGCGCCGCGGGATCGGGTCGCCCACTTCAGACTGCGCCCGGTTTCCGCGCCTGCCGTGGCGGAGGTCCCGGCGGCGAGCGAGGCGCCGCGCGAGCGCTCCCTGCTCGACGCGGCGATGAACTGGATCCACGCCGTGCTGCGCGATGCGCTCGCCCGCCACGGCGCCGGCCAGGGCGACCTGCCCGGACTGACGGTGAGCTTCGCCACCGTCGAGGATTCGCTGGCGCATCCCGCGGGCGCCGCCGCGGAACCGGCCGCGGACGTGAAAGCGGCGGATGCCGCCCTCGCGCAGGCGCTCGCGGCCGCCGAGGCCGCGCGCGAGCCCCTGGCCATGGCGTCGCGGGTATTCGGGCTGAGCAGCCTTGAGTTCCGCCTGCTCCTGCTCGCGCTGGCCCCCGAGCTCGACCCGCGCTACCAGCGCTGCATCGGGCTGTTGCTCGACGATCTCGGCCGGCGCGTGGGAACCCTCGGGCTGTATGCCGCCCTGCTCGGCGAGCCCTCGCGCGTGCGGCGCGAGCTGGCGCATTCCGGCAGCTTCGCGCGCTGGCATCTGCTGGACGGGCGCGCCGCCGGCTGGCCGCCCGCGGACGAGCCGCTGCGCCTCGACCCCTATCTGTGCAGCTGGCTGCTCGGCGACTGTGACGCGCTCGGTCACGACCCGCGCGTGCGGCGCGCCCTGCGACCGCTGCGCTGGCCGGGTGCGAGCCTGCTGGATCTGGAGCTCGATCGCGTGCGCGCCGCGAGCCTGGTGAGCAAGCTGCAGCCGGCGGGCGAAGTGCAATGGCTCCTGTTCGCCGGCGAGGATGCCCCCGGCTGGCGGGCGCTCCTCGAGCTCGGCGCCGAGCTGCGCCGCTCGCCGCCGCTGCGCGTCGACGCGGGCCGGCTCACCGGTCTCGATGTCTGCGAGGTCGAGGACTCCTGCCTGCGGCTGGGACGCATGAGCCGGCTGTGCGCGCGCCCTCTGATACTCGACGTGACCGGCGTGGACGCCACCCAGCAGGACGACGACGCGCTGCGTCTGCTGCTCGCCGCAATCGGGGCCACCGGCACGCGCAGCGGCGTGATCTGTCGCGATGCGCCGCGCATCGTGCGGCTGCTCGGCTCGGCGGCCTTCGCGCTGACCCAGGGTGCGGCCCTGCACGCCGCGGGCCGCGCCGCGGCCGTTCGCGCCGCGGCCAAGGCCCTCGAGGTGCCGCTCACCGAGGAGACCGCGCGCGCGCTGGCGCACCAGTACCCCATGCAAACCGACGGCATCGAGCAGGCGATGCGCATCGCCCGCTCCGCGAAGCTGCCCGGCGACAGCGCGGAACGCCGCTTCGAGCGCTTCGTCGCCGCCTGCAAGGACGTGGCCGCCGAAGGCGTGAGCCGCTTCGCGGACCGCATCGATTCGGTGTTCGAGCTCGACGACGTGGTCCTGCCGCCCGACCGCAGGCAGCAGCTCGAGGAGATCGTCGCCAGCGTGCGGCTGTCCTCGAAAGTGCTCGACGAGTGGAAGTTCCGCGACCAGCTGCCCTACGGCCGCGGCACGACCGCGCTGTTCCACGGCCCGAGCGGCTGCGGCAAGACGATGTCCGCGCTCGCGGTCGCCAAGGCCCTCGGCGTCGGCAACGGGCGCAAGTCGGGCGTCCCGGTGCTGCGCATCGAGCTGTCGCGCCTGGTGAGCAAGTACATCGGCGACACGCCCAAGAACATCGACCAGGTCTTCGCCGACGCGAAGCGCTCGGGCGCCGCGATCCTGATCGACGAGGCCGACGCCCTCCTCTCGCGGCGCAGCGCCGAGCCCAAGGACGCAAACGATCGCCATTCGGCGATGGAGATCGCCTATCTCCTGCAGAAGCTGGAGGGCCTGCACGACGACGGGCTGGTCATCCTGACGACCAACCTGCGCCAGAACATCGACCCCGCGTTCCTGCGGCGACTGCGCTACATCGTCGACTTTCCGCGGCCGGACGCCGAAGCGCGCGAGAAGATCTGGCGTCGCTGCCTGCCCGAGGGCTCGCACTCGCTGGACGACGCGGCGTTCCGCCAGCTGGCCCGCAAGATCGACCTGACCGGCGGCAACATCCGCCAGATCACGCTGCGTGCCGCCTTCGCCGCCGCCGCCGCCGGCAGCAGGATCCGCCTCGAGCACGTGGCCTACGCCAGCCGCGCCGAGTTCGCCAAGCTCGGCGTGCCGGCGGTCGCGCTCGACGTTCCCGGCGAGCTCAGGGCAGCCTGAACAGGGACCGGAGATGAGCGCAGAGGCCATCTTCCGCGTCACCCAGGCGCTGCGCGGCCGGCTGCAGCAGGCGCTCACCGCCGCGGGCGACCCGGGCAGCGTGTTCGTCGGAGCGCTCAACGACCCCGACGCGCAGGGCGCCTCGCTGGTCCTCTTTCTGTACCGCATCGCGCCGAACGCGAGCCTGCGCAACAGCGAGCATCGGGTGCCGTCGAACAACCCGCCGCCGCCGGTGATCGCCTATCGCGACTCCCTGCCCATGGATCTCTATTACCTGGTGACCGTCGGCACGCGCGCCGGCGTGGGCGACGAGCCCCTGCTGCGCGTGCTCGGCTACGCGATGCAGAGCCTGCAGGGCGAGCCCGACCTGGCCGGCGCCGCCGTGGCGCACGAGACGGTCCACGTATCGCTCGAGCCGCTCAGCACCGAGGAGACCAGCCGCGTGTGGTCGCTGTTTCCGACCGCGAACTTTCGCACCTCGGTCGCGTATCTCGCCTCGCCGGTGTGGATCGCTCCGCTGCAGCCGCCGCTGCCCGCGGAACCGGTGCGACAGGACGAGCTGCAAGCGGGCAGCGAGCCCGCGCGCAGCCTCGCCTAGCCATGGTCACCCCGCTCTCGGTCCGCCGTCCCCTGGAAACGGCCTACGTGCGCAGGGTGCTGTTCGCGCTGCAGGTGCTGGACGGCGTGACGCTGGCCGGCGTCTCGCAGGGATTGAAGGTGACGGCCGCGGGGCTTGCCGGCAAGCCGATCGTGAATTCGAGCGGCCTGTTCGTCTGGCTCCAGGAAGGCAACCGCACGCCGCAGGGCGTGGAGATCGAGCCCGGCGAGCTGCCCTTCCTGAAGGCGACCCTCACGGCGGCCGAGCTGCATGTGCCGGCCCCTCCGCCGCCGGATCAGCGCCCCCGCCTGATCCCGGTCGAGCTGGCGCCGCGGCGCGACTACCCGTTCGGCGCGGGCGTGACCGGGGTACGGGGAACGCTGGTGCGGCTCGGCACTGAAAACCCGCCGGTTCCGGTTGCCGGGGCCGCCGTGTGGCTGCGCTGGATCGACGACAACGCCAACGGCACCACCTGGGCCGACGCGCCGACGCGCTCGGCGACCGACTCGAACGGCGACTTCGCCGCGGCCCTGCGGCTCTCGCCGGCGCAGGTGCCCCGTCTGGACGCAAGCGGGCGCGTGCGCCTGCGGCTGTGCGTGGATCGCGCCGCGCTCGGCACGAAGGCCTCGCCCGAATTTCAGCAATCACCGGGCCGCGTCGCGGACGCGCGGTCGCCATTCGTCTGGGACCAGTTCTCCCAGCCCTGAGTCCGCGACTAGGAGACCGACGCCATGACCGAACCTTCGCGCCAACAGACCGAGCCGGCGCCGGGCGCACAGCAGCCGCGCGACAACCCCTGCGCGCCGGCCGATCAGCCCAGGCTGCCGAGCAGCACCTGCGATCCCCTGCCGCCCGCGCCGGCGGCCCCCGAGCTTCCCGCGCCCGAGGAATGCCCGACGACCTGCACCTGCCCCGAGCCGCCCGCGGTTACCCACACTTGCCTCGAGGATCTCATCGACAAGGAGGCCGGGATCATCAACCAGGCGGAGGTGGCGAAGTCGTTCAAAGCCGATCTCGAGGCGCTGCTCGCGAAAGCCAAGGCCGCGCAGGACGAATACACGACGGACAAGTACGACGCGCTGCTCGAGCGATGGCAGGACGAGGACGCGGCCATCGTCGAGCTGATCAAGAAGCTGGTGTGCGCCTATCCCTGCTGGCGCTGCATGCTCGAATGCCTGATCTGCCGCCTGATCTATGCCGTGCGCGATCTCGAGCGCCAGCTGAACGGCAGCGGCGCGCTCTACGGCAGCGTCGATTCGCTCTATGACCTGCGCTACTGGCAGCAGCGCAACCGCGACGCCCGGCAGGCGGTGTTCGACCGCATCAAGGCGGTGCTCGGCGCCTGGGAGAGCCCGGCGCAGACGATCGACAAGGCGCTCACCGACAACGCCAAGATCATCGCCGACGCGCAGAACGTCATGGCGCCCGACGCGGCGAAGCTGCTGTACGACGTCTTCATGCGCCTGGTGCCGATGCACCTCGCGATCGCGCCGCCCGCCTCGGTCGTGCAGACCAAGATCGAGAAGCGCTACGCGGAGCTCTGCCCGTGCGATGACGGCGAGCCGGACGACTGCTGCGGCCCCGACGTCGGCCCGATGAGCCTGCGCGAGCGCCTGATCGGGCCGCAGCCCTACCTCGTCGTCCCCGACAAGTACTTCGCAATCATCTGCTGCCTGGTCCAGAACCGGTATCAGCCGGCCAAGGAGGCGCTCGCCACGGCCGAGAGCGATCTCGCGAGCGCCGAGGCGAAGCTCGCGAGCGTCGCCGCCGACATCGACAGCAGGACCAAATCCCTCGAGGCGGACGCCAAGGCCCAGCTCGTCAAGCCGTTCGATTGCGAGCAGCCGCCGGCGGGATGCGGCCAGCAAGGCGCCGGAAGTGCTCCGCCTTCGCCCGCGCCCGCGGCTTCCTGACCTGACCCCGGAGAACTGCCATGCCTGAATATCTCCACCCTGGCGTATACATCGAAGAGATCGAGCGCGGCCCCAAGCCCATCGAGGGGGTGCCGACCAGCACCGCGGCGTTCCTCGGCGAGACCGAGCGCGGCCCGATCCAGCCGCGCCTGGTCACCAGCTACAAGGAGTACAAGCGCTGGTTCGGCGGCCTGATCGGCCCCGACAAGTTTCTGCCGTACGCGGTCAGCGGCTTCTTCGAGAACGGCGGCAAGCGCCTCTACGTCTGCCGCATCGTCGGCGAGCTCGCCACGCCCGCCGAGGCGGCCTTCGGCAATTTCGCCGTGCGCGCCGTCGGCGCCGGGAGCTGGGGCAAGCGCATCTGGGCGGCGATCACCGACAGCACCACCAGGAAGAACGTCGGCGGCAACATGCAGCCGGTGGGCTTCTGCCTGCGGCTCGCCTACTGGGCCAACCCGCCGGCCGCGTTCCAGCCCTACGACCCCTTCGCGAGCGCCAACGCCAACAAGCTGCCGCGTCCCGCGTACACCGAGACCTTCGACGATCTCGTTACCGAGGCCGCGTCGCCGGACTTCTGGGAGAAGAGGCTGCTCGACAGCTCCGCCCTCGCGACGCTGGTGCGCAACGCGGGGCCGGCGGACGCGCGGCCGCCCAACGGGTCCCAGGCGCTCACGCAGAACGGCGCCGAAGACCCGGGCGCGATCGACGTGGCCGACTATGCGGGCGACCCGCTCGCCGCGCGCACCGAGCCGCAGGGCCTGGCGGCCCTCACCCTCGACCCCTATCGCGACGTCTCGCTGGTCTACGCGCCGGCGGTGGGCGCCGACGTGGTCAAGAAGATCGTGTCGCACTGCGAGAGCCTGCGCTTTCGCTTCGCGGCGGTCGATTGCCCGAAGGGCGTGAACAACATCGGCGCGCTCGACCCGCGCACCACGCTCGCCGACAGCTCGTACGCGGCCTTCTACTACCCGTGGATCTCGATCTCCGACCCGGAGACCGGCGCGCGCAGGATGGTGCCGCCGGGCGGGCACGCGCTCGGCGTGTACGCGCGCACCGACACCGAGCGGGGCGTATTCAAGGCCCCCGCGAACGAGACGCTGCGCGGTGTCCTCGACCTCGAGTTCGACATCAACGACAACGGCCAGGACCAGCTCAATCCGCGCGGCGTCAACGTGGTCCGGCAGTTTCCCGGCCGCGGCATTCGCGTCTGGGGCGCGCGGACCATGAGCTCGGACGCGCTCTGGAAGTACGTCAGCGTGCGGCGCCTGTTCATCTTCCTCGAGCGCTCGATCTACGAGGGCACGCAGTGGGTGGTGTTCGAGCCCAACGACCCGCGCCTGTGGGCGCGCGTGAGCGACACGATCCGCCTGTTCCTGCGCGGGCAGTGGCGCAACGGGGCGCTGTTCGGCCGCACCGAGGAGCAGGCCTTCTTCATCACCTGCGACGAGACGGTCATGAGCCAGGACGACATCCTCAACGGGCGGCTGGTGTGCGAGATCGGCATCGCCCCGGTGCGCCCGGCCGAGTTCGTGATCTTCCGCATCTTCCAGAACACCGCTGAAGCGCAGCGCTGACAGGAGCAGCCATGGCACGCACCGATCCATTGCGCAATTTCCGCTACCGGCTCGAGATCGACGGCATCACGCAGGCGGGCTTCGCCGAGGTCGCCATCGCCGAGACCACCATCGACGCGGTCGACTACCGCGAGGGCACCGATCCGCCCCACGTGCGCAAGCTATCGGGCCTCACCAAGTACGGCAGCATCACCCTGAAGTCGGGCCTGACCTACGGCGCGAACGCGCTCGACCTGTTCAAGTGGCACGCCGACGTCTCGGCAGGGCAGATCAAGGACCAGCGCAAGAGCGTGGCCATCGTGGTGCAGGACGAGGCGGGCGACGATCGCGCGCGCTTCGTCGTGAGCGAGGCGTGGCCGATCAAGTACGACCCGAGCGACCTCAACGCCAAGGGCAACGAGGTGCTGATCGAGCTGCTCGAGCTCGCCAACGAGGGCATCGAGCGCGTGAAGTGAACAGGAGAACGCCATGAGCGCCAGTGCGCATCCGGGTTTCAGGACCGAGATCGATTTCGAGCTGCCCAAGGGCTACGTCGACCAGGCGGGCACGCTGCACCGGCGCGGCGTGATGCGGCTTGCCACCGCCGCCGACGAGATCCTGCCGCTGCGCGATCCGCGCGTGCAGCAGAACGAGGCCTATCTCGCGGTGATCGTGCTCGCGCGCGTCGTGGTGCGGCTCGGCACGCTGCCCGACATCCACCCGGGAGTGATCGAGGGGCTGTACGCCTCCGACCTCGCCTTCCTGCAGCGGCTCTACGAGCGCTTCAATGCGGACGACGATCCCGAGCCGGAGCTGCCGGCCGGCCTGAACGCGGCCGCGGGCAACGCGCTGCGGAGGATGACCGCGCTGGGGGAGGCATGAAGGCCTATCCCGTGAAATCGCTGTACGAGGAGATGGCCTTCATCGCGCTGCATCTGCACTGGTCGCACGCCGAGCTGATGCGCCTCGAGCACCGCGAGCGGCGCCGCTGGTGCCGCGAGATCTCGGCGATCAACGGGGCGCTCGACGGCGCACCGGCGAACCCGTTCGACGTCTGACCGGAGAACGCCTTGGCACGCACCGATCCGTTTCGCGGCTTTCGCTACCTGGTCGAGATCGAGGGGGTGGCCGAGGGCGGCTTCACGCGCGTGAAGGGCCTCGCGCGCGAGGTGAAGTACGAGTCCTACCGAGAGGGCGGCGTGAACGACTACGAGCACAAGCTCGTCACCCAGGTTTCCTATCCGGTCCTCGTTCTGGAGCGCGGCCTGGCCCTCGAAGGCCTGTGGAAATGGGCGCTTGCGGTGGCCGACGGGGACGTCGAGCGCAAGACCATCTGGGTGCGCCTGCAGGACGAGGCCGGCGGCAAGGGCTGGTCGTGGCAGGTGGAGAGCGCGCTGCCCGTGAAGTGGTCAGCCGCGGATCTCGACGCGCTCAGCGCGCAGGTGATCATGGAAAGCGTCGAGTTCGCGCATCACGGATTGAGGAAAGGCGCATGAGCGCGGCGGCGATGCTGCGCACGCTCCCGCCTCCGGCGCTGGCCGCGCGCGCCGCCGCGGGCGCGTTCGCGCGCCGCCGCAAGCCGCGTCGCGGCCGCGCCGCTCGCGCACCCGGCACGGCGTGGCGCCGGCTCGCGTTGCGCTGGCGCCGGCACGGGAGGGGCTTCGCCGCCCGCTCCGCGCCCTGGCGAGAGGCTGCGCCGCGCACCGCGGGTCCGGGCGAGCGCTGGATCGCGCCGCTTCATTTCCATCTCGCGTCCCGAATGAGCCGCGTGCCCGGAGCGCCGCTGCGAGCGCCAGGAGCCGAGCCGGCCAAGGCCGCCCGCGCCGGCACGATCGCGCCGGCTCCTCTCCTTTCCCGGATCGACTTCAGGCTCCCTGCGCAGGCGCGCCGCGGACCGGGTTCGCGGGACGCGGCCGGATCGCGCATGCTGCGCCGCGGGCGCCGGCGCGCGCGTTCCGCCGGGGGCGCTTCGCGCGGCTCCGCGCTCTCGACGCGGTCCGTCGCGCAAACGGTTGCATTCACGCGGATCGCGATGGCGTCGCGTGGTGCGGGCGCGAACGCGCGGCCCGGCGCATCGACACCCGCAGTGCACGCCGTGCTCGCGCCAAGGCGACCCTCGCTGCGCTTCGCCGCCTCGCGCGCCGCCACCCGGCCGGGCGAAGACAGGAGCGCGCCGGCAGCGCGGCCGCGCATGGCGCCGCGCCTCGCCCTCGTGTGGCGCAGGGCCGCGCCGCAGGCCGCCGATTCCCGCGCGGCAATGCGCGACTCGATCTCGGCGCTCCCGGCGACCAGCAGGTCTTCCGCCGTGCCGGGCGATCCCATCCGCAGTCCGGCGCCGGCCCCGGCCGCGGTGCCGGGCGCCCGCGAGGCGCTGCGCGGTGCCGCGCTCGACCCCGCGCTGGCGGACCGACTCGCCGACGACGTCGTGCGGCGCGTCGAGCGGCGCATGCGCATCGAGCGCGAGCGCCGCGGAGTCTGAGAGGCCAGCGTGAGCCAGACCCAGCTCAAGAAGGCGACTATCACGGTGCTCGACGGCGAGGACAAGGGCACCGTGATCGCGGTGCTCTTCAACCCGACCGAATACAGCTTCGAGCGCTCCAACGCGTACAAGTCGGCGGCGGTGCCCGGGCTCGGCGCCCCGCTGCTGCAGTTCGTCAACGGCGAGGCCGACCAGCTCGGCATGGAGCTGTTCCTGGACGATTACACCGATCCCCGGGGACCGACCTCGCTGCAGCAGAAGGAAAGCGAGCCGGTCACCAAGCGGCTGAGCGCCCTGGGCAAGCTGCTTGAGATCGACGCCAAGCTGCATGCTCCGCCCCCGGTGCGCTTCAACTGGGGCCCGATGGAGTTCACCGCGGTCATCGACAAGCTTGGCCGCAAGGTCACGATGTTCCATCCCGACGGCACGCCCGCGCGCGCCACGCTGTCGCTGAGCTTCAAGGAATACCGCACGCTGCGCCAGCAGCTCGAGGACCCGCGGCGCGAGTCGGCGGACAAGACCAAGCGCCGCGTCGTCGTCGGCCGCGACAGCCTGTGGGCGATCGCGGCGAAGGAATACCGCGATCCGAACGAATGGGTGCGCATCGCCGAGGCGAACGACCTCGACGACCCGCGCGAACTCGCCCCGGGCGACTGGATCGAGTTGCCGCCGATCGAGAATCCATATGGAACTGGCAGCGCTCTCTAGCCGCTACGGCGACTTCTACGCGCCCGCGTTCGCGCTGCGCATCGGGGGAGCCGATCTGGTACGCGACCTGCTCGTGGCGGTGAGCCAGGTCGAGGCCGATCTCGTGCTCGGCGCGGCCGGCCGCTTCAGCTTCACCGTCGTCGAGGCCTACAGCGCCGAGGGGCGCAGCTTCGTCACCGGCCGCGGCGACAGGCTCCTCGACCTGCTCGCCTTCGGCGCCGAGGTCGAGCTGCGCATGGGCTACGGAGACGCCGGCGCGGTGCCGCTGGTGATGAGCGGCGTGATCACCGAGATCGGCACCAGCTTTCCCGACGCCGGCATGCCCGAGCTCGCGGTCGCCGGCTACGACCACGCGTTCGCGCTCACCAACGGCAAGAACTCGCGCACCTGGAGCAAGGCCCGCGACAGCGACGCGGCGCACGAGATCGCGAGCTTCCACAACCTCGACGCGAACATCGAGACCACCGCGGAGCGGCACGCGCAGATCGAGCAGAACCAGGAAAGCGACTTCGAGTTCCTGAAGAAGCTCGCGGACCGCAACTACTTCGAGCTGTTCGTCGACGAGCGGCGCGCGCTGCACTTCCGCAAGCCCAACGACAGCGCCGACCCGGTGGTGCGCCTCGCGTGGGGCGAAGGCCTGCTCAGCTTCAAGCCCGAGGCCAATCTCGCCGGCCAGGTCTCCAGGGTCGAGGTGTACGGCTGGGACCCCAAGCGCAAGGAGAAGATCGTCGGCGTCGCGCGCGCCGGCGAGGAATCCGGGCTGGCGGGCAAGGGGCGCAGCGCCGGGCAGCGCCTCAACGCCTTCGTGCGCGAGCCTTCGAAGCAGCCCGCGCTGCGGCTGCGCCAGCCCGTGTTCACGCAGTCCGAGGCGGACCAGCGCGCCAGGGCGGCGCTGAACGAGCGCGCGGCGCAGTTCCTCACCGGCGAGGCCGAAGCGATCGGCCTGCCGGACATCCGCCCCGATCGCAACGTGTCCCTCGACAACCTGGGCGCGCCGTTCTCCAAGACCTACTACGTGCAGCAGGCGACGCACAAGATCGACAGCAACGGCTATCGGACGCGCTTCAAGGTGAAGGAGACCGGACTGTGAACCTCATGGAAGCAGTGCCGCGCGAAACCGCGCTCGAGGCGGGCGGCTACGTCAAGGGCGTGGCGATCGCGATCGTGACGCAGAACCAGGATCCGGACGGGCTGTGCCGGGTCAAGGTCAGCTATCCCTGGCACGACCAGCCGCGCGAGAGCTACTGGGCGCGCCTCGCGATGCCCATGGCCGGCAAGCAGCGCGGCCTGGTGCTGATTCCCGAGGTCGACGACGAAGTGCTGGTGGGGTTCGAGCGCGAAGACCTGCGCTTTCCGTACGTGCTCGGCGCGCTGTGGAACGGCAAGGACAAGCCGCCGCTCGCCAACGACGACGGCAGGAACGACAAGCGCATCCTGAAGTCGCGCAACAAGCACTACCTGCTGTTCGACGACGGCACGCGCGGCGTGGTGGAGCTGGCCCACGAGAAGGGCCGCAAGGTCACCCTCGACGACGACGGCATCGTCGTCGAAGACGGCGCCGGCAACCGGATCAGGATCGACAGCAACAGCGGCGCGCTGACCATCGAGGCGACCGGACAGCTCAACATCAAGGCGGCCACCATCAGCATCGAGGCGAGCGGCACGCTCGAGCTGAAGGCGAGCGCGACGCTCACCGTGCGCGGCGCGCTCGTGAACATCAACTGAGCGCCATGGGACAGCCCGCCGCACGCGTCGGTGACACCACCAGCCACGGCACGCCGCTCTCGCCGGGGCCGGGCTGCCCGAGCGTGCTGATCGGCGGGCAGCCGGCCTGGCGCGCGCAGGCCGACACGCACGTGTGCCCGCTCTCGGACGGCCCCAAGCCGCACGTCGGCGGGGTGGTGGCCGTGGGCAGCGTGAGCGTGATGATCGGCGGCCTGTTCGCCGCGCGCCAGGGCGACCTGGTGGTCGAAGCGGGCGCGCCCAACGCGATCGCCGCGGGCGCGCCCACGGTGCTGATCGGGTGAGGCGCGGATGGCCGCCGACGAACGCAAGAGCTTCCTCGGACGCGGCTGGGCGATGCCGGTCGCGCTCGACCCGCGCACCGGGGAGGTCGCGATCGCCGAGCACGAGGCGGACATCCGCCAGGCGATCCTGATCATCCTCGAAACCGCGCCGGGCGAGCGCGTCATGCGGCCGGATTTCGGCTGCGGCATCCACGAGCTGGTGTTCGCGGCGATCGACAGCACGACGCTGCAGCGCGTGCGCTCGACGGTAGAAGAGGCGTTGCGCCGCTACGAGCCGCGCATCGACGTCCTCGGCGTGAGCGTGGACGAGGCGGCGGCCGCCGCCGACGGGCGGCTCGCGGTCGAGGTCGAGTACCGGGTGCGCAAGACCAACCAGGTCGGCAACCTCGTCTTCCCCTTCTACTTCCGCGAGGGAGGCCGGCCGTGAGCGCGCCGCGCGCACCGTCGCTGGAGCCGCGCCGCCAGAGCGACTTCGCCTCCGAGCTGCGCGAGCGCGCCCGGACGTGGATTCCCTCGTGGGGTCTCGCCGACGGCGAACGCGACTTCGGGCGCGCCCTGCTCGAGGTCGCGGCGCGCCTGAGCGCGGAGGTGGCCGAGCATCTCGACCGTGCCGGCGGCAAGATGGCGCGCGGCTTCCTCGACTGGCTCGCGGTGCGCGGCACGGCCGCGCGGTCCGCGCGCATGCCGGTCGTCTTCAAGCTCACGGACTCGGCGCCCGGCGCGGTGTCCGCGCCGGCCCCGGCGCGGCTGCAGGCCGGCGCGGTCGTGTTCGAGACCGAGACGGACGTCCGTCTCGTGGCGGGGCGCCTCGAACTGGTGGTCGGCGTGGATGCGGGCGCGGATGCCTATTACCTGCCGCCGCCGGGACTCACCAGCCTCGATCCGGTGCAGCCGCTGCCGACGCAATGGCGCGTCAAGAGCTTCGCGGCGGCCGGCGCGACCAAGCTGCAGCTCGATCCGGCGCTCGGGCTCGCAGCACAGACGATCCTCGAGATCGCGGGGCAGCAGTACCGCATCGTCAAGGTCGAAAACGACATCGTGACCATCGACCCGCCGCTGCCCGCGGGCGACGGCGTCGCGGCCGACACGGCGGTGCGCCAGGTCGCCGCGTTCGCGCCCTTCGACGCGGCGCGCAATCGCCAGAGCCACGCGCTCTACCTCGGCCACTCCGAGCTGCTCAATCTCGAGGCGCCCGCGACCATCGAGGTCGTCGGTGCGCAGACCCTCGGCGACGCCGTGGCCTGGCAGTACTGGGGCAAGGTGGACGGCAGCGACGCCGTCGCCTGGCAGCCGCTCACCCTTGCCGACGCCGCGCGGCGGCAAGCCGACGCGGTCGTGCTGGTAAAGCCGAAGGGCGCCGTCGAGACTTGCACGATCGGCGCGGTCTCGAGCCGCTGGATCCGCGCTTTCAAGGCGACGGTCGATGCGGGCGCGCCGATGCTTCAGGCCGACGCGCTGCAGCTGCGCGTCAATTGCAGCCCCAGCTCCGTTCCCTGCCCGCCGTCCGACACCAGCCCGGACGCGTCCCCCGCGACCGAGGCGATGGCGAACAACACGCCGCTCGCGCTGACCAGCGTGTTCTATCCGCTCGGCCGCCAGCCCAGGCAGTTCGACGCCTTCTACCTGGGTTGCGCGGAGGCGTTGTCCAAGAAGAACGCCCAGGTCCAGCTCTGCTTCCAGATGGCGGACCCGACCTTCGCCGCGCTCGCGGCGGTGCGCGGCGGGATGTTCGCCAACAGCGTGCTCGCGGGCGTCGGGGCAGACAGCGCGCTGCATCTGCTCGCCTTCGACCCCGCCAGCGGCACGCTCGCCAAGTTCCGCGACCGCGAGCCGCTGCAGCCGCCCGGCACGACGCTCGATCCGAGCCCCGCGTGGCGGCTGCCGGTCTGGTGCGAAGGCAACGACTTCCGGGTGGCCGTCACCGCGGGCGACACCGTCTGGGTGTGGCACGAGAGTGCCGCCAGTCAGACCGGCAGCGCATGGGTTTCGCTCGGCCCGGTGCCCGGGGCCGCGCAGGGCGGCATCGAGGGCCTCGCCTACCTGAACGATTCCGCCACGCCGCTCCTGGTGGCGTTGCGCGACGGAATGCTTGCCAAGTACGAGCTCGGCGCCGGAGCTCAGTGGTCGCAGGTGCAAGCTGTCGTCGGGACAGCCAATCTCGTACTCAAAGCGATCGCCCCGGTGCTGGTCCCTGCGGCCGTTGCGCCGGCGGCACCGATGAACGGCCTGGTCGGCATCGCCGGCGACTTCATGCTGTACGAGGTTGCCATCGACGGCAGCTGCACCAAGCTGTCCCAGGCCGCGACCCCATCCGAGGTCACGCCGGAAATCCAGCCGGTGGCGATCGAGGATGCCGGTCAGCGCGTGGTCGTGGCAGTCAACAAGGCGCGCTCCGGGCTCGTCGCGCTCGATCAGGGCGGCAACGAAGCGACGCTCTCATTCGGGACCGGCGCGGAGGTCGTCGGATCCTCGCTCGAGGCAACGGTCAGCGGCGGTCGCATCTGCGTTCTGGCTTCAGTGCGCAACGGCCAGGACGGCAGCCTCGCCTCCTGGGCCCCGTTCGCGACCGGCCCGGCCGGTGAGCTCTACGAGGCGGCGGTTCCGGCCGGCGCGGGGCAGATCGGCGGTGCGCCGACCGTGCTTCCGAAATACGTGGTCATTCCGGGCACGCGCGCGGATGCGCTCGTGGCCGAGTTCGATCTGGCGAACCGGCAGACGGTGCAAACCTATGTCGAAGCCGGAATCGCGCTGAGCGCTTCGACGCCGTCGCTCCTGCCCGGCGACCATGTCGCGGTCGACATGGAGTTGCGCAGGATCGCGGACTACGGATTGGCTCACGGCGGGGAAATGCTGTATCCGCTCGTCGATCCGTACGACCCGTTCGGAATCGGGGCGACGAGCTCCGAGATCTTCGCCTACCGCACGACCGCGCCCGACCTGACGGGAACGATCGCCCCGTCCGGCAAGCTGGAACTGGGGTCCAATGACCTCCAGACTCAGGTGTCCTCGATCCTCTTCGTGGACGGCGCGCTGCGCCAGGTCACGGACATTACGGCCGGTGTCGCCGCGCTGGATCCGGCGCTGCCAGGCCCGGTCGCGACCAGCATCCCGTACTGGCGGCCGCTGTCCACCGGCGGGCGCGTGGCGCCGTATATGCCGATCATCGGCAATTGGGACCCCGCTCTCCTCGAGCGCGCAACGCTGCGCTTCCCCGGCCTGACGCTCACGAACCATCGCGGCAGGATCTTCACCGATCCGGGAATCCCTCCTGCGATCTTCGTTCTCGGCGTGGACTGGACGCAGGAGCCCAGCCTCCCCGCAGGCGCAACGAGTCTCGTCGCCGACGCCGCGGTCGGCGCATGGGCCCGGCGGCTCGGCGATGCGTCGTCCAACCCCGAGCTGTCGTGGGAATACTGGGACGGCAAGGGCTGGTCAAAGCTCACGGTCGACCTGGATGCGACGCTCAACCTCAAGGCGACCGGCGTCATCCGGTTCACAGTGCCCGCCGATCTGAAGCAGGGCGACTGGGCGGGCAAGACCAACTACTGGATCCGCGCGCGCCTGATCGGCGGCGACTACGGGCACGAGCAGGTCACGGTCACCTCTACGCCCACGACGGGCGGCGGCACCGTGCAGACGGTGACCCGGTCCGCTGAAGGCATCAGCCCGCCGCTGGCGGTCCACCTGTACGTGTCCTACAGCTTCCGCGACCCGGTGACCCCGACGTACGTCCTGGCAGAGGACAGCGGATCCATCCTCGATCAGAGCGACGCCAACCGCACGGCGGGCGCGATCGTCGAGGCCTTCGTGCCGCTCGCGACGGCGCTCGGCCGCCTCGACGCAGCGGCGACGACGAGCGCATCGCAGGAGTGCCCTCCCGATTGCGGTTGCGCATCGGCGGGCTCGAGCGCGGCCGCCACGGTGCCGAGCAGCGCGGATCAGGCGAGCGGCGCCGCGCCGCAGGCGAGCGGCCGCGCGCTTTACCTCGGCTTCGACGCCAGGCTCTCCGGCGAGCCGGTGAACGTGCTGCTGCTGGTCGAACAAGAGCGTGCGCTGGACAGCCTCGCGCCGCTCGGGATCGCCGCGCTCGTCGGCGACCGGTTCAGGCCGCTGGTCGCCGAAGACACCACGCGCGCGGCGGGCGAAAGCGGCTTGCTGTCGCTCGCGTTCCCGGTCGAGCCGACGCCCAAGGAGCTGTTCGGCAGGAGCCTCACGTGGCTGCGCCTGGCACCCGCCAAGAGCGACGCGACGACCGCGTGGCAGCCGAGCCTGCGCGGCGTGTATCTCAACGCCGTCTGGGCGCGCGCCGCGGAGACGCTCACGCGCGAGCTGCTGGGCTCATCCGAAGGAATGCCGAAGCTCACCCTGCAGCTCGCACGCCCGCCCCTGCTGCACGACACGCTCGAGCTGCGCGTGAAGGAGCCCCTGGGCGAGGAGGAGCGCGTGGCTCTCCTGGAGGACGACCCGGCGCGCGTGCTGAGCAACGTCGCGGACCTTCCCGGGGACTGGGTGCGCTGGAGCCAGGTGCCGGACCCGGACGACTGCGGTCCCGCCGAGCGCGTCTATGCGCTCGACGAAGCGAGCGGCATGCTGCGCTTCGGCGACGGCCTGCACGGCGCCATTCCGCCGATCGGGCGCGATTCGATCGTCGCGTTCAGCTACCGGCGCACCGATCCGGCCGCGGACGGCGGAGACGTGCCGGCCAACGCGATCGCCGCGCGCAGCCCGCTCAATCTCGTCACCCCGGTCGAAGGCGTCGAGGCGGCGTTCGCGGCCGACCAGGCGGCCGGCGGCGCCGGCCCGGAGTCGGTCGAGCGCGTGCTGCGGTTCGGCTCGGCACGCCTGCGCCATCGCGGCCGCGCGCTCACCGCGCACGACTTCGAGGATCTCGCGCGGGAGCTGTTCGTCGACATCGTCCAGGCGCGCTGCTTCGTGCGCCAGGGCTACGTGAAGCTGGCGATCGTGGTGCGCGGGCCGCAGCCGCAGCCGAGCGCGGCCGTGCGCCGCGAGGTCGGCCGTGCACTGCTCGAGCTGGCAGCGGGATCGCTGGGCGCGCCCCAGGCGCTGCGCGTCGAAGGCCCGACGCTGCGGCGCCTGCGCGTGGCGCTGCGGCTGAGGGTGGCGGGCCTCGACCGCGCCGGCGAGGTGTCGCGCGACGCCAAGCGGGACATCGCCTCGTTGTTCGATTCGGCAACCGGCGGCGTGCGCCAGGAGGGCTGGCCCCTCGGGGCGACTCCGGCCGCCGAGGACATCGCGTTCGCGCTCGCCGACGTGCCGCAGCTCGAGGGTATCGCCGGCATCGAGCTGCTGGAGGTCGCCGAAGACGGCAGCGAGACGCCGTGGCGCGGCACCGTCAAGGCGAGTGAGCTGGTCGTGCTCGCAGGCGACGGGGTCCGCATCGAGTTCGAGATCGTCGAGGCCGCGTCATGACCCCGGCCGACCTGGATCCGTTCGAGCGCCGCCTCGCGCCGGACCTGTTCGATCGCCGCTTCGACGATCTGGTCGAGCTCGGCCGCTCCAGGCTTCCGAGCCTCGCCCCCGACTGGACCGACCACAACCTGCACGACCCCGGCATCACGCTGATGGAGCTGCTGGCGTGGGTGGCCGAGGCGCAGTTGTACTCGCTGGCGCGCATGCGGCGCGACGAGCGCACCGCCTATGCGGCGTTGCTCGGCCTGCAGCCGGCCGGGCCGCAGCCGGCGAGCGGATTGATCTGGCCCGCCGCCCCCGCGCCGGGCACGGCCTTCTCGCAGAGCCTGGTGATCGGGGAAGACGCCGAAGTGCGCGTCGCGGACTCGGACACGCCGACCTTCCGCCCGCAACAGCGCACGCTGTGCATCGCCGGCGGCATCCGCGCGCTGCGCGCCCGGCTTGCCGGCGGCCGCCTCCTCGACCACACCCGCACCAACGAGCGCGGCGGACCCGCGTTCCTGCCCTTCGGCGAGCTCGCCGGTCCGGGCGACGCGCTCGCGCTGGAGTTCGAGTGCGCCGGCAAGACCGGGCTCTTCCCGCCGCGCCGCGCCGACGCCGAAGGCGCCTGCATGATCGTCGGGGTGCGCGCCGACGCATCCGCCGGCGCGGACGCCCCCGGGGGGGACGCGCCCCTTGCCGTGACGCTCGTCGCCGACGGCGCGCGCACTGCGCTGAAGATCGTGGCCGACACCACGCAAGGCTTCATGCGCACCGGAACGTGCGTGCTCGACGTTTCCGCGGTCGCGGGCTCGCCGCAATCGTTCACGCTCGAGTTCCGTTCGCCGCGCGGGTTCGCGCGGCCGCCGCGCGTGCTGCGCATCGCGCTCAACGTCCTGCCCGTCGTGCAGGGCGCAGCGGTCGCTCGCGAAGTCCACGTCGCGAACGGGCTTCCGGACCAGAGCCTCGAGCTCGACAGCCCCGGGCTGCGTTTCGGCGCCGGAGCGGCTCCCCTGAAGGTGGAGATCAACGACCCGGACCCGTTCACCGTCTGGGAAGCGCGCCGCAGCCTCGCCGAATGCGGGCCGGCCGACCGGGCCTACGAGCTCGATCCGGCAGCGGGCCGCGTCACCTTCGGCAACGGGCTCAACGGCGCGATTCCGGCCGAGGGCGCGCAGATTTTCTTCAGCTATCCGGTTTGCGACGGAGCAGCCGGCAACGTCGCACGCAACCAGAAGTGGACCGTGCGCGGCGTCAGCGGCGTGTTCGGCCTCAACCCGGATCCGATCGGCGGAGGCACCGACGCCGGCGGCCTGCCCGAGCAGCGGCGCGAAGCGCGCAGGCGCGCGCGCCAGGACCACGCGCTCGTCACTGCGGGCGACATCGAGGCCGCCGCTCTGATGCTGCCCGCGCTCGAACTGGCGCGCGCCTGGGTCTGCCCGCCGCAGGCGGGCGCGATTGACCGGGCGGGCATGACGCTTGTCGCGATGCGTGCGCGACCCGGCGGCGTCGAGCCCGAACAGACGCTGGAGACGCCGCGCTGGCTCGCCGCGATCCGCCGCCGGCTCGCGGGGCGCATGCCCCTGGGCACGCGTCTCGTCGTCGCCGCGCCGGCCTACATCGGGTTTCGCATCCAGGCGAAGCTCGAGGCGGAGGAGTCGCTCGACCCGCAGGTCGTCAGCGATGCCGTGCGCGGCGCCTTGCGCAAACGGCTGGCGCTCGTCGACGCCGGCGACGGGGGAGCACCGCGGGCTTTCGGCGTGGCGGTTTCGCGCCGCGATCTCGTGGCCTGGATGCTGGCAGTGCCCGGCGTGCGGCGCATCGCGGCGCTTCGGGTCATGGTCACCGCCGGTCAGGCCGTCGACGAGGTGGCCGTGCCCCGGCGCGGCCTGCCGCGGATCGATCTGGCGCAAAGCACGTTCGAGGTCGTGCGCGCCGCGCCGGGAGGAACGCCGTGAGCGCACGCACCGCCCGGGCGTACCGCTTCGCAACCGAAGCGCAATGGAACGCGTGCCTGTTCGAGAGCGCCGAGCGCCTCGCGCGAGGCGGCGGCACGGCGCTGCGCCCGCTCGCGCCGTACGGAGGACCGGCAGCGCGCTTCGCGACCGAGGGTGCCGGCGCCCCGGCGGTGATCGGCGTGGGCGACATCCTGTGGCACGACCGCCTCGGGCAGCTGCATCGGCTGCCGCCGGAAATCAGCCAGCCTCAGGTCTGCGCGGCCCCGGCCGCGCTCGCGGGCGCGTCGCGCATCGTCGCCGTCCCGGGCGCGCTGTGGGCGGCGGACCCAGCCGTGCAGTCGCTGCAGCGCTTCGACGCCGAGACCCTGACGCGCGAGCTGGTCGTCGATCTGGCGCCGGCGCGGGTGCTCGATTTCGCCGCCGACGGACGCAGCGGCTTGTTGGTCCTGCTCGAGCGTGACGGCGCGCCGCAGTGCGTCCACGTCGACCACGCTGGACACGTCGGCGAGGGGTTCGCGCTCGGGGGCATCGCGCGCGCGAAGGCGCTCGCGTACTTGCGGCGCCCGGACCGGGTCTTCGTGCTGACCGAGGAGGGCACGCGGCTGTACTGGTTCGCCCGCGGCGACGCGACGGCGCAGGGCAGCGCCGCGCTCAACTGGCCGCGGCCGTGCTTCGTCGCCTCCTGGCTGGCGTGCGACGCCCGCTCGCGGCTGATCGCCGCGGGCACGGACGGCGAGGCGTTCGGCGGGGGCGCCCACGCGCTGGTCTTCGACGGCGATGGCCGGCCGCTGCAGGACCTCGCGCTCGAAGCGCCCGCGACCGGGCTGGCCGCGACGCCCGAGCTGCTGCTGGTCGCGACCGGGCAGGGCCTGCTGCGGTTCGCGGCCGGCGAGACCGTACCCGATGCCGAGAGCGAAGCACATTGCACGCTGCTCACGCCGAGGCTGATCTCGTCGGAGACCGATGTCCTGCGCCGCTGGCTGCGCATCGAGGCTCGCGCGAGCCTGCCGCCCGGGACGACGCTCGAGATCGGCTACGCCGCGACCGATAACCGTGAAGACGCCGACGCAGCCGTGCGCATCGCGCAGGACGCGTCGCTTTCGCAAGGCGAGCGCCTGCAGAGGCTGCGCAAGCACCTGCAGGAGTGGCAGTCGCTGGCATTCCACGGCAGCGACGCGACGGCTCAGCTCTCCGACACGTCTGCGCCGCTCGACGCTCCGTTGTTCGGCGTGCGCGCAATGTACCTCTGGGTGTGCGTCACGCTGAGCGCCGGCCCCGGCGCGCTGCTGCCCGCGCTGGGCTCGCTCGAGGTGCGCTACGCCGCGCCGACTCTCATGGACCAGCTGCCCGCCGTGTATCGGCGCGCCGAAGCCCAGCCCGGGAGTTTCCTGCGCTCGCTGGTCGGGGTGCTCGAATCCACCACGCAGACGCTCGATGCACGCATCGCGGCGATGGGCGCGCTGGTGAATCCGGCCAGCGCGCCGGCGGCCTGGCTGGATTTCACCGCCCGCTGGCTCGGGCTGCCCTGGGACGATGCGCTCGAGCCGGCGCAAAAGCGCAGGCTCGCGACCCGCGCCGCCGAAATCGCCGCCGCGCGGGGAACGCGCGCCGGGCTCGAGACTCTGCTCGAATGCCTGCTGCCCGGCGCGCCGCGCCGCTATCGCGTGACCGACGTCGGGGTCGATTACGGGCTGGTCACCCTCGGCGGCGCGCCGTGCCGCGGCAGCCCGCTGCCCGCGGTGCTCGGCGGGCTGGCGCGGTCGGCCCTGGTCCTCGATCGCCGCGCGACGCTCGGACGCGGGCGCCTGCCCTGTGCGGGCGAGAAAGACGACGGCGGCTCGCGGCTGCTCGGGGTCGTCCGCATCGACATCGCCGCCACCGCCGAGGAGCGCGGCGCGTGGGAGCCCTGGCTGTCCGCGCTGCTCGCCTCGATGGTGCCGGTCACGGCCCGCGCCCGTTTGCGCTGGCTCGGCCCGGGCGCGCTGCGCCCCGGCGACCAGCTCGGCGACGCGCTCGTTCTCGAGGACCCGCCCGCTCCGCACCTCGGCAGCGACGCGATCACCGGACTCGCGCGGCTGCCGGCGGACCCGGGGGCCGGCGTGTCGACGCCCGGCATGAACGGCGGCAACCGTCTGCATTGAGTCCGCGGACGAGGAACACCTCCATGAACCATCCACGATGCCCGGCACAGGAGAAGCGCTCATGAGCAAGACCGAAATCGCCGCGAAAGCGGCCAAGCGCCGGCCCGCCCGCTCGGAATGCTGCGCCGATCAGGAATGCGCCTCGGGGCGCAGGAACCGCTACTTCGTCGGCAAGCGGCTGACGCCCGACGCGTTCAGGGTCGAGCAGGACTATCTCGTCGAACGGCGGCGGCTGCTCAACCGCGCGATCCATGGCTGGGGCGTCGTGTACGGCTACCCGGTGGCGATGGCGAAGCCCGACAAGCGCTGCCCCGAGGCCGCCGCCGGGCGGCTCGAGATCGGCGCCGGGCTCGCGCTCGACCAGCCGGGGCGCGAGCTGGTGCAGACCGCGACGCTCTCGCTCGGCTTCGGCTCGGTCACGGTGTTCGACGAGAAGGGCAATCCGCTCCCGACCACGAAGGGTTGCGAGCCGGCGCGCAAGACCCCGCCGCCCGCGAACAGCTGCTGGCTTCTCAGCGTGCACTATGCCGAGCGGCCGGTGGCTCCGCTCACGCTGAAGGACGCCTGCAGCTGCGAGCGCCGCGAGTGGGATCAGGTGTGCGAGACGGTGCACTACTCCGTGCGGCCCGTCGACTGCGCGAAGTGCTGCGCGCCCCAGCCGTGCGAGCTCGAGTGCGACTGCGCGACCGGGCCGTGCTGCGGCGAGCGCGCGCTCAGGCCGCCGGTCGAACCGGCACAGCGTCCCGTCGAGGCCGCGAAGGGACAGAGCGCCGCCGAGACGATCGAGCGCATTCGCGAGGTCGTGCCGCCCGAAAAGCTCCCCGTGCGCGAGCCGCGCGGGGAGGACCAATACTTCCCGCGCGGCGGCTGCCGCTGCCTGTGCGACCACCTGACCCACCTGCCGGTCGGCGCGCAATGCGACCGGCTGTGCGAGATCGACACCGAGTGCGGCCCCGCGCGCGTCGACCTGCACAACGGCGTGCCGCTCGCCTGCGTCGCGCTCGGCCAGGACGAATGCGGCCACTGGAGCTTCGTCAACGTCCTCGATACCTGCGGGCCGCGGCGGCTGGTCAAGGGAAACGACCTGCTCTTCGACCTGATCCGCGGCTGCGACCTGACGCGGATCACGCAGATCGGCTGGGCGCGCTGGCACCGCAGCCCGACCCCCGTTCCATGGCCGGAATTCAACCCGGCATGGGGACAGGAAAACCTTTCCGGGGAATGCGTCACGCGCGACTTCTGGGTGGAGTTCTCCAAACCGGTGCGCACCTCGACCCTGCTCCCCGATTGCTTCGTCATGACCGCACTGTTCAGCGAGAGGGAAGGCGGCTGGCGGCAAACGCTGCGCGTGCCGATCGCGCGGATCGAGCCCTCGGCCCCGACTACCGACCCGGCCGATCACACGCGGCGCGCGACCGTGGTCGTCGACGCGGCGTGGGTGGATGACGCGATACGCGGCAGCGCGACGCGATTCGGCCAGCTGGCGTGGATGGAGATCGAGGTGCGCGGCGATTTGATCGTCGATTGCAACGGGCAGACTGTGGACGCCAACGCAGTGGGCCTCTCGAAGGGCCCTTCGGGCAACGGCACCCCCGGCGGCACCTTCACCTCGTCGTTCCCCATCGCCCGGCAGCCGCCGAAAGAACGCAAGCCACTCTCCTGATCATCGCCCTTTGAGGAGTCAAGCCATGAATGCCAAATCCAAACTGGTCGATCCGCTCCGGGGCATGGGCAAGCTCGTGTGGCCGCTGTATGCGCCGGGGACCCTGCTGCAGGCCGACGACCTGACGCAGGCGGTGGAGTACACGCGCGACCTGAGCCGGCTGATGTTCCGGACGCTGTTCGGCTGCGGAGTCCTGTGCGGGCTGCGCGTCGATCCGGCGGAGGACTGCGGCAAGCTGCACATCGGGGTCGGGCGCGGCGTGGCGCTCGATTGCCGCGGCGACCCGGTCGAGGTGCCCGATCCGCAGGACCTGTGCATCGACGTCTGCGGGAAGACCATCGACGGGCCGCTCTGGGTCGTGCTGCGGCGCATCGAGAAGTGCTGCGCGCCGCGCACCCCGGTGTGCGGGCAGGAAGACGACGAGGAGGCTCCGGCGGTGTGCACGCGCGAGCGCGAAGGCTTCGAGATCCGGGTGCTCGTCGAGAAGCCGGAGTGCGCCTGCGGATGCGAGCCCCGCGCGCACGACAAGCCGACGGACAAGCAAGTGCCCGAAGTCGTCCCCGCGCAGGCCGAGTCGCCGTCGCAGGCCGATTCGACCTGCAAGTGCGCCGATCCAGGGCTTGCATGCTACGACGAGCACTACGCGGGCGAGTGCGGCTGCAACTGCTGCAATTGCGACTGCGAGTGGATCGTCCTGGCCCTTGTGGAGAGGAAGACGGACAAGGAGGTGAAGAACCCCTGGGTCGCCGACCACCGCTATCGCCGCTTCGTGCGTCCCGTGCTGATGCGCGATCCCGCAGTCAATCCCTAGAGCCGAGCGCGAGCAACGGCGCCCGAGCGATGGCGCAGGACCGCACCGCAGCGCGCGTGCCGGCCGTCGAGCGGCGGCCCGCCGCCGCGGCTGCCGCCCAGCGCAGCGCCGCGGCGATGCAGCCGTCGTCCGCGCGAGCGCTGCAGCAGCGGCTGGGCAACCAGGCGATGCATGCGCTGGTGTCGCGCTCGATCGCGGCGCCGGCGCAAGCGCGCACCATCCAGCGCTTCGCGAGGATCTCGTCGCCCGGCGAGCCGGCCGAGGCCGAAGCCCACGACACCGCGCGCCAGGTGATGCGCATGGTCGCGCCCGCGGCGCTCGAGGCCAGCGCCACGCCCGCCGTCCAGCGCGCTGCCGCGCAGACGCCGGCGCCCGCCCCGCCCGTGCCCGCCGCGGCGCACGCCGGCGCGGGCGGCGGCGCGCCGCTGCCGGCCGGCGTGCGCAGCTTCATGGAGCCGCGCTTCGGCGCCGACTTCAGCGAGGTGCGCGTGCACACCGACGAAGCCGCCGCGCAGCACAGCGCGGCGCTCGACGCCCACGCGTTCACCGCCGGCAGGCACGTGTACTTCGGGCGCAACAAGTTCCAGCCCGATTCGGCCGCCGGTCAGGAGCTCATTGCCCACGAGCTGACGCACACGATCCAGCAGGGCGCCGCGGTCCAGCGCAGCGCCGACACGGCGGTCGCGCAGCGCTCGCAGACCCGGATCCAGCGCTGGGGCATCGGCGATGCGCGCGGCTACATCGCGGACAAGGCGAACTACCTACCCGGGTTCCGGCTGCTCACGATCGTGCTCGGCATGAACCCGATCAGCCTCGTGCCGGTCGAGCCCGGCGCGGCGAACCTGCTGCGCGCCCTGCTCGAGCTCATCCCGGTGACCGGTGCGCTGCTCGCCCAGGCGCTGGACAAATACGGCGTCTTCGCCCGCGTCGGCGCCTGGGTGGAAGTGCAGGTCCGCACGCTCGGGCTCGCCGCCGGGACGCTCAAGCGGGCGCTCGACGCGTTCCTCGCTTCGCTGCACATGGGCGACGTCCTCCACGTCGGCGACGTCTGGGAGCGCGGCAAGCGCATCTTCACCGAGCCGATCGAGCGCCTGCTCGCCTTCGGCCAGGGGCTCGCGGGCGACATCCTGCGCTTCATCCGCGAGGCGGTCCTGCTGCCGCTCGCGCGCCTGGCCGAGGGGACGCGCGGCTACGACCTGCTCAAGGCGGTGCTCGGGCAGGACCCGATCACCGGCCAAGCCGTGCCGCGCACCCCCGACACGCTGATCGGCGGCTTCATGAAGCTGATCGGCCAGGAAGAGGTCTGGGAGAACCTGAAGAAGGCCAACGCGGTCGCCCGCGCCTGGGCCTGGTTCCAGGGCGCGCTCGCCGGTCTGCTCGGTTTCGTGCGGCAGATTCCGGCGCTGTTCCTCAACGCCTTGCGCTCCCTCGAGCTGGTCGACCTGCTGATCCTGCCGAAAGCCTTCCTCAAGCTGGCGGACGTCTTCGGCGGCTTCGTCGTTCGCTTCCTGAGCTGGGCCGGCAACGCCGTCTGGACCCTGCTCGAGATCATCTTCGAGGTCGTGAGCCCCGCGGCGCTCAGCTACATCAAGCGCACCGGCGCCGCGCTCGGGAGCATCCTGCGCAACCCGCTGCCGTTCGTGCGCAACCTGGTGGCGGCCGCCAAGCTCGGCTTCCGGAACTTCGCCGAGCACTTCGGCGCCCACCTCAAGGCCGGGCTCATCGACTGGCTGACGGGGTCGCTGCCCGGCGTGTACATCCCCAAGGCGTTCTCGCTCGGAGAGATCGTCAAGTTCGTGTTCTCGGTGCTGGGCCTCACCTGGCAGAACGTGCGCCCGAAGCTCGTCAAGGTGGTCGGCGAAACCGCGGTGCAGACCATGGAGACCGGCTTCGACATCGTGGTGACGCTGGTCACGCAGGGCCCGGCCGCGGCGTGGGACAAGATCCAGGAGCACCTGACCAACCTGAAGGACATGGTGATCGGCGGCATCACCGACTTCGTGATCGACATCGTGGTCAAGAAAGCCGTGCCCAAGCTCGTCGCGATGTTCATCCCGGGCGCAGGCTTCATCTCCGCGATTGTCTCGATCTACGACACCATCATGGTGTTCGTCGACAAGCTCGCGAAGATGGTCGAGGTGGTCACCGGCTTCATCGATTCGCTGGTCGCCATCGCGGCCGGCGCCATCGGCGCCGCCGCCAAGCGCGTGGAGTCGACCCTCGCCGGCATCCTCTCGCTCGCGATCAGCTTCCTCGCCGGCTTCATCGGCCTGGGCAACGTCGCCGAGAAGGTCATGGGCGTGATCCTCAAGGTCCGCGCGAGCGTGGACAAGGCGCTCGATGCGCTGATCGCGTGGATCGTCATGATGGCGAAGAAGCTGTTCCGCATGGCGAAGGGCGCGGCCGGCCGGGTCCTGGAATGGTGGAAGCTGCACAAGGTGGTGACCACCCCGGCGGGCGACGTTACCGTCTCGACCGAGGGTAGCGAGGACGCAACGGAAGTTGTGATCGCCGCCTCACCGGGCAAGCGATGGGCAGCCTATGTCAAGGACCTGAAGGGCAAGGCGACGACCCCGGCGCAGATGCAAGCGCTGCAGGACGCCCAAGCGCTCGTCGCCATCATCGAGAGCAAGCGGGGCCGCGCAACCACAGCGGAAGACCGCGCGAAGGTTGCCGAAGAGCACGCGGAGAAAGTCGAGACGAGCTTCAACAAACTCGTGGACCACATCAAAATCATCAATGGCAAGGCGGCAGTTCCTGCGTCGGTGATCGAATACGGCGGCACCGATGCGAAAGGCGGCGGCATCGAGGTGAAGGCGAGCATTCTGAGCAGCATTCATCCGGTGGGGTCGGGACCTTCGGACAACGCCGACATCTGGAATGCCTTGCAGGATCTGGGCAAAGGATCCGGGCGCCAGATTCGGGGCCAATGGTACGTGCAAGGACATCTATTGAACGAGAACTTGGGTGGACCGGGCCTGCGGTTCAACCTCACCCCCATCACCAAAGAAGCCAACAACGAGCACAAGAGCGCGGTCGAGACCGACCTGAAAGATCTGGTCAACGACAAAGGGGCGGTGATCTCCTATACCGTCAAGGCGTTGGCTGGCCCGCCCAAAGGGAAGAACCCGCGGCGCACCGAGCTGGAGAGCAAGGCGAAACTCTCGAAGGCCGAACAGGACGAGCTCGTGTCGGTGAAAGCCCTGGAAAACCTCACGCGCGGGTTCAAGTGCACGGCCTACATCCTCGAGCAGGATTCGGCCGGAAAATGGACCAAGAAAGGCAAGGCGCTCGACAAGGCCAGCAAGACGATCGACAACGACATCGAGAGAGGCGGCAAGACGTATGGCTATTGACGAACCCGCGCGAACTCGCTCGCCGGAGCCGGGCGATCAAGTCGAGCAGCCTGCTGCGTCGTCAGCCTCTAGGTCTCTTTCGCGCCGGCCCGCCACGCGGTTTCCGGAAGCGAAAGGATCCACGGCATGTCGCGCACCCGCCGCATGGCCTGCGCGCGCCGCACCACCCGGAGCTTCTCGAGTACCCGGTGGACGTGGTGCTTCACGGTCGCGACGCTCAGGTGGAGCTCACGAGCGATCTCCTTGTTGGAGAGCCCGCGCCCGATGAGCTCCAGGACTTCCTCTTCGCGCCGCGTCAGCGCCTCGTCGAGGGCCGGCAAAGCCGCGTGCGGCTCCTTGCGGAAGAGCGCGCGCAAAAGCCCGCCCGAGATCTCCGCGCCGCACGCGAGCCGCCCCGCGACGACGTCCGACAAGGCCTCGCACAGCTCGTTGACGGACGCGGTGCGCGCGACGTATCCGGCGAATCCCGCGCGCCCGCAGCGGATGACCGTCTGGCGCTGCTCGTGCAGGCCGAGCGCCACCAGCGCGAGGCTCGGGCGCTCGCCGGCAAGCATCCGCACTTCTTCCAGATCGACGCCCTGGGTCACGTCGATCAGCGCGGCATCCGCCTGCAGCACCTCGAGCGCACGGCGCAGCGAGGACAGGTCGCTCACGGTGCCGCAAAGCGAAATCCCGGGGTGGCTGCCGAGACATGCCGCCAGACCTTCCGCGAACAGCCGGACAGGTGTCACAAGGACCACGTTCATTCGCAAATCCCTTCCAGCCGTGCGGGACTGAGACCGGGCACATCGATTCTCCGATCGGCACAACTGGCCCACCGGAGTACGCGGCCTGGGCGTCCGCGAACTCGTTCGGATGCGGACGGCGCTTTTCGCAAACGACCTTGCGTTACGCAACCTACGCTTGTTGTCAGCTTGGCGTCAATAATCCAAACGATCCATAGCGGCGGCGAGCTGCACCGGGGGCGCGCGCAGCCCGGACATACCTTGCCGAGCGGGTTACTTAGGACGAGGGAAAGACAAGACAATGCCGCCCCGCATTGCCCGTTCGCACAGCCCGAACATGATGTCCAAGGGCCACCCGCCCCTGGTTCCCGGGCCGGACGGCTCGCTCGCTCAGCCGCTAGGCCGTGCGCTCGGCCGCGGCGGCCGGCGCCACGCCGTGCCAGGTCTGCTCCAGCATCTCGCGCAGCGCGGCGATGAGCGGGTCGCCCTGGCGCTCGGCGCGGTAGATGAACCACAGCGTCGTGCTCAGGCGCGCCGGCTGCCAGACGCACACCTCGCCGGCCGCCTCCTTCGCCAGCGCCAGGTCCTCGCGCAGCAGCGAAAGCCCCACCCCGGACTCGATCAGATTGCTGATCACGGTCTCGTTGTCGGCCTCGACCAGCTTGCTCGGCTCGACGCCGTGCTCGCCGAACAGCGCGTGCACCAGGCGGTTGTGGGTGCTGGTCGACGGCGTGAGGATCCACGGCAGCGCGGCGATCGTGCCCCAGTCGGCGTGCTCGATGCGCGGGCGCCAGGCGGCCGGCCCGGCCACGCGGTACACCACCTCCGACAGCGCGAGGGCGGCGATGCCGCGCTCGGGGGTCGCGCCGAAGTAGAAGCTCGCGTCGAGCGTTCCGTCGCGCACCGCCTCGAGCGCCGCGCCCGACATCTCGTGATGCAGCTCGAGCTCGAGCTGCGGGTAGCGCTCGACCGCGCGCCCGAGGAAGTCTCCCAGGCGGATGAACTCCGGATCGATCACGCTGCCGATGCGCAGGTGCCCGGACAGCGCGCCGCGCATCGCCAGCGCCGCGCGGCGCATCTGCTCGGCGGCCGAGATGATGCCGCGCGCGTGCTGCAGCAGCTCCTGGCCGGCGCGCGTCAGCGTCATGCCGCTCGCCGTGCGCTCGAACAGGCGCACGCCCAGCTCGTCCTCGAGCGCGCGGATGTGGGCGCTCAGGGCCGGCTGGCTCAGGTGCAGCCGCTCGGCGGCCCGGGTCAGGTGGCCGGTGTCCGCCACCGCCGCGAAGCTACGTAACTGGTACAGCTCCAAGGTCACTTGGCAGGCGCCTCACCGTCATATTGTGCAATGCAATAAGACACTTACGCAACATCGCTGGGAGTGATCATAACCATCTGATTTTACAATTTGTAAATAGATCCAGGCGGCCTATATTGCAAGGGTGCATTGCACCATTTCCGCACTGGAGAAGACTATGCGAAACATCACTCTCACGCAGGACGGCGGTGCCATCGTCAACCTACCGGACCAGGCCGCTGCCAAGTCCCAGCTCGAAGCCGCGGGCAAGTCTACCCTCGCCGCACCCTACGTCGACGTGCCGGACGTGCTGGCCCGCGCCGAGCGCGAGCGTTCCGAGGAAATCGGCCGCCTGGCGCGCAAGTTCATCGACTGGCTCAAGGCAAGCCTGAAGCGCGCCTACCAGAGCGACGTCGAGCGCTACCTGGCGCAAGCCACCGACCTGGCCGACCTCGAGCGCAGGCTGCAGGCCCTGGCGCGCGGCGAAAGGGCGAGCTTCGGCTGAGCGCGGCGCGCTGCATGGCCGTGTGTGCGTCGAAGCTCAAGCGTGTTCGTATTCGGGCTCGTCCTGCACGCAAACCATTCGATTGCGCCCGAGCTGCTTTGCCCGATACAGGGTCCGGTCCGCGGCCGCGATGAGTTGCTGTGCGCTCATGTCCCCATTCCGGGGCAGAGCGGCAACACCGCCGCTGATGCTGATATAGGGTGCCGCGGGGGAGTGCGCGTGCGCGATTCTCAACTGCGCTACCCCGTCTCTCGCCGCTTCCGCAATCTGCGCCGCGCCGGCCAGGTCGGTATCGGGCAGGACCAGCGCGAACTCCTCGCCACCATAGCGCGCAGCCATGTCGGCGGGTCGACGGCAGCGGGAGCGTAGTGCCGCCGCCACTTGCTTCAGGCACTCGTCGCCGGCTTGGTGCCCGGAGTGATCGTTGTACGCTTTAAAGGAGTCGACGTCGCACATGACGAGCGCCAGCGGTCGCTTGTAACGACGCGCGACGGCTATCTGACTGGCGAGGTATCGGTCGAAGTATCGCCGGTTGGCAAGGCCCGTCAGTCCGTCGTGCAGCGACAATTCCTCAAGAGATGCGTTCGCGGCGCGCAATTGCGCGGACAGCCGCGCGAGCCGCGCGTAATGCTTGCCGTTTTCGGTCAGCAACACGATGAGCAAAGTGCTTGCCGCCAGCACGCCATAGATTCGGCCTGCATACCAGCCGAGGTCGAAGCGGCCGGTGTCGAGGACCCCGGCGAGCGTGATATCCATGAGCCACACGCACATCACGACCATGAGCCACTGGTCGATTACCGTGCCCGGCCGTCGCCGCCACAGCACGAGCAGCGCGAGGGCACTCAGCACCCAGACGCTCCCTCTTATGATGCGCCCGCCGGCGGCGATACGGTTGCCATGGATGATCACGGGAAGGAGCTCATGGCCCGCGGTGGCGAAGAGCGTGAGCCCGCACACGATGGCAAGGACCGCCGCGATGCTGTATGGAATGGCGAAGCGGGCGTGTGCGCGCGGCGGGCCGCGGGTCCCGATTGCCGCGAGACCCTGCTCCATGAGCCGCACGTAAGCGATGACGGCGACCGGGTAGCCGCCATGCCAGAACACAAACAGCCACGCCGCGCTCTGGGTTCCGGCGCCAAGCAGGCCGGTCGGCGAGAATAAGCCGGGAAAGACGAGCGCCTGCGCAACGGCCATGCAGGCGGAAAACAGGTAGCCGCTGGCCAGCACGAGCAGCGCCGGCGAGCGCAAGAATTTGAACTGTCCGTACAGCAGGACCGACGTGAGCAGCTCGCAGATCACAAGCACCGATATGTAAGTCGGAACGAAAGCCGGCACCTGCGCGAGCAGCGTGCCCGCGAATGGCGCCGCGGCGAGAAAGATCACCACGGAGACGAGCACGGCCGCCCGCGCGTAGCGGACGTCGGCGCGGCTCGCGGGTTTGGTCGACAGGAATAAACGCTGCTGGTCCTGCAACGGACTCGGCATGACTTCCTTCGTCAACCAATCGGACCGGACCAGAGGGTTCGTCATTCGGACGTCTCAGGTGCCGGAGGCGGAGGTGAGAAACCGGGCCTCGAATATTTCAGCCGGCACCGGCTTGCTGAACAAAAACCCCTGCATTTCGTCGCAATCCAGCAACCGCAGCAGGCGCGACTGCTCCTCGGTTTCGACGCCCTCGGCCACCACCTTGAGCTTGAGCGAATGCGCCAGGTTGACGATGGTCGACACCAACGCCAGTCCCTCCGGCCCGGCGGTCATGTCGATCACGAACGAGCGGTCGATCTTCAGCGTGTCCACCGGCAGCTTGGCGAGGTAGCTGAGCGAGGAGAAGCCGGTGCCGAAGTCGTCGATGGCGACGGTTACGCCAAGGGCGCGGATCGCCTGCAGGCTGGCGATGCTGTGCTTGACGTCCGCCATGATCAGGCTTTCGGTGATCTCCAGTTCCAGTCCCGCCGCCGCGTGCGCGTCGATGCCGATAACCCGCCCGACCTCGGCGATGAAGTCGCGATGGCGCAGCTGCAGCGGCGACACGTTCACCGCGATGCGCACGGCAGGCAGGCCTGCGGCGCGCCAGCGCAGGTACTCGTCGATGGCCTTGCGCAGCGCCCAGCGCCCG
>Ga0307372_10000430_pt1 | contig 74881 bp, 68 predicted proteins | sample OX1MG_FD_202533 | JGI IMG/M metagenome (GOLD analysis project Ga0307372, IMG submission 202533) | Soil microbial communities from Risofladan, Vaasa, Finland - OX-1 | ecosystem: Environmental > Terrestrial > Soil > Coastal area > Acid sulfate soil | place: Finland: Risofladan, Vaasa | collected... | reverse complement strand
GACACACAAAACGCTTGTGGAGTAGGAAGCTCTGGCTTGTCTGAAAAGACAGGTGAAACTTCCCACGTTGAAGCAGGAACCAAACAGCAAATAGGCCTGTCCTAAATGTCTAAGTTTTGGAGAACGGATGGTAATGAGTGCATGGAAGGACAGATAGACAAGCAGACAGGGCCATTATATCCTGTCTATTTGTCTGTCTGTCTCTCTAAAGCCGGATACCTGTTGTTCTGTTTTCTTACTATTGTTCTGATCAACCTCTATCAGGTGCCAGGTGTAAAAGGCGCGAGAGCCAGTTTCTACTGGTAGGTAATGTGTGTGATGTTGCGTAATACGCCGTTGAGCCATTAGAATGATTATTGCCATTTGTGACGGGAACAGCAATCGTGCTGTTTTGCAATGGCGATGTAGGAGCGTTTCCGTTGTTGCCCTCATCGTCCTCGTCCCCGTTATACGCAGGCATAAGTGGTGGTTCCATCCAATTGCCATCCATTTTCTCCTCATTACGTATCGGTTCAAACGGATTGGGCAGATCGGCTGGTGGTAGATTGCCAGAGATGATCGGCTGCGCACGCATAATCTGGTCGCGGCGTATGGGCTGCGTCTCTTGCTTCTCTAACTCGATGCGGTTACTCACCTCGGCTAACAGGTGTGCGATTTCTGGCCGCAGCGCACGGTTACTTTCAGGGATGCGCGACCATTGCGCGAGCGCGGCAGGATAATAGCCTGCGCGATAGCAATAGAGGCCGAGCATAGCACGAGCATCAAATATGTTCATACGCTGCCAGAGCGCGGCCTCCTCGGCAGGCGTTTCGATAATTTCCTCGTTGGCCTCGATGACTTCCACGAGATGACACATGTTGATGCCCATTAAACGATAGGGATAGCCGTAGAAGAGCGCCAATCGGCGGCGGCGTGTTTTTTCAGCGGGATGTTTCCCGACAAAGTAACGGCGTGTCCAGGAACCACTTGACCAGACAGCCCAGGCGAGAATGAGAACGAGAATACGCCCCAGGTAGCGTTGCCACGTTTCAGGGGCCAGTCCAACCATAATACCCAGTGCGGCAAAACAGGCTCCAATGGCCCATGCACCATAGACGAGGCGGCGGCGATCCCAGCCCAGCAGGTCGAAGTGATGATGCAACGGTGTTGCCAGGAACGGCAACGGGAATTCCGTGTGCGGCACATATTCGTTGCTGCTGGCGAAGCGTAACATTTGAAGATGTTTGCGGAAGAGGTGGCGGGTGAGAATACGGGCCGAGATAAGGGCCGATAATCCCTCCAACACAAAAGCTCCACCTACCATTAAGAGCAATGTTTCCTGGCGTGAGAAAATGGCAATCATCGCCATCATGCCACCGAGCGCCAGGGCACCGCTATCGCCCATATAGATTTTTGCCCGTCGTTTTGCCGTTCCACGTCGTGCCGCCCAGGACGAGGGCCAGTTCCACGGTAGATAGCCTAACACGCCGGCTGCACACAGCAGCGAGAGTGCTTCTAAGACAACGCCCGCCGGTTGATTGATGCTGCCGGTAATGATGATACCAAATGCCAGAGCTGCGCTAAAAACGAGACCTCCAGCAAGACCGTCCAGCCCGTCGCTGAAATCAACCGACAGAGAGGTACCACTCGCGATGAAACCGGTCATTAGCAGCAATACAATCAACCACGCGAAATAGGATATCTGTCCAAATTGTACCGGCTGTGAGCAATACGGCGTCCCTGCATGTAATGTTGCTGGACATAATAGTGGCCCCAGGAATGGGATATCAATATAGGGAGAGTACGATATGCGGCCATTGGGCAACAGGAAAAAGTAGAGTAATGCTGCTGCTACCGAAACGGAAAGTACCGCGAAAAACTTTGAACGTTCTCGCAGTCCCTCTTTGCTATACACTTTGTGCCAGTCGTCTACAAAACCAATGAGCATATAACCCAGCGTAGCGCCCAGACCAAGCAGCAAGAGCGTCCATTGCTCACGTGAAAAGTGTAACAGAAAACCAGTCGCGGTACCCGTAATCATAATCGCCAGTGTGAACGCGGGACCTCCAACTAGAGGTAGCTCAATGGTTTTAATTTCTCGTCCACCTGCCGGCAAGTCTGAACGGTGAGGCCCAAGTTTGTATTCACCGCTCCGAAAATTTGGGAACAGCTTTCTGGCTACACCACTGAGCAATAAGCTCAATACCGTGCAGGTGATAAAGATGAGAAAAAGCCACATTGGTATCATAATTACTCCCAAAACAAGAAGACGACCAAACGCCTCACATGTTGAAACGTGGAATATACGGTTGTAGTAACGTGAGTAAACATACGACATACGCCATACATGGACACATTGCCCTGACGTCCCGGTTTTTTAAATCCAAACAATTTGTTACAGTGTCTCTGATGCCTGAATTTGACCATGCAAGCGTCGCAATTGTATGCGTGCTACCTGGCGGTCATCCCAGGGTATCTTTTCTTTGCCGATAATAATACTTTGTTCGTGTCCTTTGCCTGCCAGTAGAATTGTATCTCCTGCCGAAGCGAAAGAGAAGGCGGTTGCGATGGCCTCTGTGCGGTCGGCTATGCAGAGAAAGTCGCTATCTTGTCGTTTCCCTGCCTCCTCCGCACCTTGAGCAATTGCCCGCAGGATAGCTTCACGATCTTCCTCGCGCGGGTCCTCATCAGTAATAACGAAAAAATCCGTCATTTGTGCCGCAATACGCCCCATAATAGGACGTTTTTGTACATCTCGTTCACCCGCGGAGCCGAAAACGACCATCAATTTGCCCTGCGTGAGCGGTCGCAGTATCGCGAGTACTTTTTCAAGGCTATCAGGCGTGTGGGCGTAATCAACGATGACCGTAAAGGATTGTCCCTCGTCAATACGCTCCATTCTCCCTGTGACGCCGGTGACACTTGCCAATCCCCGTGCAATGTCGGATGGCGCTATGCCGAGGCTATGGGCCGCGGCGATAGCTGCCAGACTATTACTAATATTGAAACGCCCGACAAGCTGCGTTTTTATCGTCAATTCCGCGTCGGGCAAAATAGCCCGAAAATAGGTACTATTCGCGCTGAGTTGCACATCTACAGCACGCACCATAGCCCGCTCGTCAAGCCCGTAGTCTAGTATTGGAACCCGGCAATAGGGCTTCAATATTTCGTAACTGCTATCATCACGATTCAGTATCGCATATGGATGTACTCCTTGACCTTTATCGCGTGTTGGCTCTAACATCTCAAAAAGACGTGCTTTGGCCCGGCGATAATTTGCCAGCGTTTTATGAAAATCCAGATGTTCATGTGTAATATTGGTGACGACGCCAATATCAAACGCACAGCCGCGCACACGCTGCAATTCCAGGCCATGTGAGGTTGCTTCAATCACCGCGTGCGTAACTCCATGATCGAGCATACGCCGCAAGAACTGCTGAATCTCCAATGCTTCAAGCGTGCTTTGCCGCGTGGCATTCTCCCATTCCTGTCCAGCGATACGAAAGTTAGCGGTGGTCATCAGACCTGTGCGGATACCGGCCGTTTCCAGGATGGCGCTTATCAGGTTGCTGGTTGTTGTTTTGCCATCAGTTCCTGTGATGCCAATCGTACACAATTGCTGTGCCGGGTATTGATAGAAAGCGCAAGCGAGATTCGCCAGTGCGACACGCACATCTTTTACTTCTATATAAGGTAAGGGTAAAGTTGTTTGTAAATCGGCAGGCAGTGGCTCGCCAAGTGCTACAACCGCCCCTCGTTGTGCCGCATCTCCGAGAAAACGTCGCCCATCGGTATGCATTCCCGCTACCGCGATGAATAACCCACCTGGCTGCACATTGCGCGAGTCATAGGCCAGCGAGCTTATAGTAATATCTGTACCTGCCAGGTTTGCCGGTACAGGTAAAGGTGGTTGTTCTAAGGATGTAAGTAATGTGTGTAATTGCATCATTTTCTAAGCAGATTTCACTAATAAAAGATCGTTCGCGTCCGATGGTATGGGCGCATATGCGTTGACTCTTGACCGAGCAGCCAGAGACGCTGGTCAATCTCAGTAGCCGTAACATGACGGTCGTGTCCCGCCATTGCACGGCGTAGTAGTTCACAGGCCCAGATTGTTGCCGCCCGTATTTCTATCTCTTCTTCACTGCCCTGGGGAATCAACTCTTGATTGTCAATGCGTCCAGCTAACGAGCGCTCGTATTCCAACACGCCAAGATGGCGCAAGACTTGAGGAACTTTGTAATCGGCAAAGGCGGTCAGCTGGTCGAGATTTCGCAGCGCTCCCCAGGCTTTGCCACCAAATGAACCATGTAGATCAGCAACACAAATTTGCGCCCGTTTCAAGAAACGCACTTCGTGCTTGCGATACAGCACAACATCGTTGAATGAAGAGAAATGCGCGGCCAGCAGAAGGGCGAGCTTTATTGCATCACCATCCACTTGCTCGATAGCATGGCTGAACTGACCATCATACTGCTCTATGAGAACCTGTCCTACTTCACGTGCGTTCTGTAAGCGTTGCTCAAGCAGCGGGATTGGTGGCGAAGCTGGCGTACCACGAAAAATATGCGCGATATCATCGCTACTTAAATTACAAAGGTACGACGCATCCCATATTGGCATGCCTTCCTCGACTGCGCGAGTCAGCGATGCAGCCTCAGCCCAATAGCCGTTGAGCAGTTCGCCGTTGTAATCAATTTGCCAGCGAGGCTGACCTTTTTCGGCCCAGAAGCAGAAATTGAGCGCGTCAAGCAGCAACAGCCAGTTCACGGTACGCTCAGTGCCATCGTGAAAATGGTACTTGTCGTACCATACGGGTGTGTAAAGCGCCGCGCCGTTTCCCTCTTGCTGCACCCTTTGTACCCATTGTAAAGCCAGTTGATCGATCCGTACCTGGTCAATCCAGACATGTTCGCCTTCTTCCAGCACGATTCGCGTACTGCTCAATATGCCGGATTGATCGGTTTCATATAACGGGAAGACATCTTCTTCCTCAGATTCATACCTTCGTACTACCTCAGCCATAGCCTCTCACCTTCTATCAACTGTTATGCATATGTATCTCGATTGTACAGACTGCAAGCCGTTTCGTCAATGTTTCTGGCAGATTGGTCATAGTGGTTGCTTTCCTTCCGTTTATGCGGCGATATACGCTGCCGTGTAGGCATTACCTCTGTATTGTGTAAAAGAATTGTGGAGGAAATATACGGTTGACCTTGCTTGACGTAGCGAACCATTGCATGGTATTCTTCCTGCATCAAAGAAGAGCTATATTTTCCACGTGGCGTTCACTCTTTCACAGCGTTGTGGCCTTCACTCATTTGAGTTGTACAGATTGATCCAGTCTTGTCTCAGGGTGGAAAGGAGGTCATAGATACAGTCGTATAGCGTACATCCCTTTTGTAAAGTCGTGCTTCCACACTCTATCTTATTCTAAGACTTTGGAGGTGTTTCATGGCATCATCTAAACGTTCCGCCAAGGAAGAACTGATCGCAGAGGATATCAAACGCTTACATGCAATGGGCTATGCCCAGGAACTGTTCCGTGCGATGGGTGGCTTCTCAAACTTTGCTATCTCATTTACCATTATCTCCGTCCTCAGTGGGTGTTTAACCCTGTTCTACACAGGTATCACCACGTCAGGCTTTGCCGCTGGTTCCATTGGCTGGCCTCTGGTCACCGTATTTGTTGTTATTGTCGCGCTTGGCATGGCTGAACTTGCCTCAGCTTTTCCCACTGCCGGTGGCCTCTATTACTGGGCCTCTAAACTGGGCGGCCCTGGTTGGGGCTGGTTTACTGGCTGGTTTAACCTGATTGGTCAGGTTGCCGTTACCGCCGGCATTGACTACGGTCTGGCCGTGTCGATTGACGTGCTGTTTCATGCCTGGTTTCCCTCGTTTCCAGCAACGCTTGGCTCCATCTTCAGTATTGATCCTGCGACGCAATGGACGACGCTGGCAATTTACGCTGTTGTACTGGTTCTCCATGCCTTCCTCAACATCTTTGGCGTGCGTATCGTTGCATTTTTGAATGATGTCAGTGTCTGGTGGCATATTGTTGGCGTGATTCTCATCGGCGGAGGTGTCTTCCTGGCTGCACTCATTGGACAGCAGTTTGACCCAGCCTCAAACTTCGCCGCGCATGCGCATATCGTCAATGGTTTGAATTCCGCTGGTACACTATTCAATGCCGATCAAAAGTATAATGCGACGGGCTTCCCAATCTGGTACGCCTTCTTGTTGGGTTTATTGCTCGCGCAGTATACCTATACAGGCTATGATGCATCGGCGCATATGACCGAAGAGACCGTTGGCGCGGAGAGGCGAGCGCCCTGGGGCGTCGTCATGTCGGTTGTGGTCTCTGCGTTTGCGGGCTATGCTGTTCTGATGGGCCTGTTGGCCGCCGCTCCCGATATTACCACAAGTGGTGCGGCAGGAGCCCTCAATCCTGTCCTCTATATTCTTGAAAGCCGACTTGGTTTCGCACTGGGAACTGCATTTTTCGCGGTCGCGGTTGGTGCGCAGTTCTTCTGCGGCATGTCCTCCATTACCACCAACTCCCGCATGATTTACGCTTTCTCGCGGGATGGTGCCGTACCATTTTCTCGGCTATGGCATAAACTTGATAGTGGCCGTACTCCTCGTAATGCCATTATCCTCTCGGCCTCGTGTGCCTTTGTCCTGGCTATCCCCACGGTCGTCAACTTTGTGGCTTACGTCGCGATTACCTCAATTGCCACAATTGGTCTATATATCTCGTATGTGCTGCCTATCTTATTGCGCCTCTTTGCCAAAAACTTTCAACATGGGCCGTGGCACCTGGGCGCATGGAGCAGGCCGATTGGCATTATTGCCGTCCTGTGGGTCATCTTCATCTCGGTGCTATTCATGCTACCGACCTTTACCCCCATTTCGGCGACGACTTTCAACTACGCCCCGGTTGTTGTGCTGGGCGCGTTGGTTATTCTCACCATCTGGTGGTTTGCCAGCGTGCGCAACTGGTTTAAAGGACCGCATATTCAAGGGACGGCGGCAGAACTTAGTGCTATCGAGAGAAGCCTGGGCGAAACCGTCAATGTCGAAGGTGCCGCTAGTGGTCAGTAAGTATCTCTTATTGGTTCGTCGGCGCATCTAAGTCAGGAACATGTAGTTACTGTGTTGCTTGTATTGACGGAAGAGAGTGCAGTTCACTTACTGCACTCTCTTTTCCAATATATGGAAAATTCCTTGTGTTAAGCGCCTTGCACTTCCCGCAATTGCCCGGTAAACTTATAACCAGACCCTTGTAGCATGAGTGTAACTTCGCACTCAATTCCTGTAGGTTTCCCCTGATGAAGTGACTCAGTTAGTACCGTATATCCTCCCACGTACAATGTTCTTGTAAAGCGAACCCATAGTAATATCATGCTGTTTTCGTGGCATGTAGACCCGAAAACAAGGTTTGAGCATACCTCCAGACACAGGGTATGCAAGAAAGGATATCCCATAATGGAAGAGCAGCAAATTAAAGACTTCGTGCATCGCGTTTCGAGTGATGACATATTGCGTAAAGAATTGGCGCAAGATCCCGACGGCGTAATCATGCGCGAAGGCTTCTCTCCACGTGTGAACCAGATTGTGGCGAGATTGGTACCACATCTGGCCTTCGGCGGCTCTTCGAGTTCCAAGCCTGCCGGCTGGTGGATAGCATAAGTCCCTTTAGTAATGGTGCTTATCTTGTAGAAACCAGAAAGCCTCCATGTGAACAGCTAAAAAGTTGGCTCATGCATGAGCAGAGATAGATTATCTTCGTTTAGCTACTTTGCCGCTCAACAAGCATTGCTTCGCGAGCGGCTACAGCTTATTTTGGCAACGCTCCATCCTCTACTCAAATCTGATGTACAGCAGGTGCTAGAGGATAAAGGGAAGTTGTTGTTTCAGTCAGATAGTGACATGTCCCTCACTCTTCCAACCGGTAACTGGGCTTTATTACCTCTACTCATTGCACAGTATGCGAATCCGCAAATTGACAACACGGTAGCGAGTAGCGTAGGCGTGGCTATTGAGTGCTTTGTGTGTGCGCTAGACTTGCTAGATGATGTTGAAGATGAAGATCAGACACCTGTTGTACAGCAACTCGGCGTAGCACGCACTTTAAACGTTTCCACAACATTGTTGGTGTTGGCTCAACAAGCGTTACTCTCACTGGCACAACAGAATGTCCCCCTTGAACGAGTTCTCCACCTGGTAGGTACCCTCCAATCTTCTGCCTTACAGGCTACAGCCGGGCAACATCGTGATTTGCTCGCGGAGCATAGATCAGCGAAAGATATGACCGACGAAGAATGTATTGAAATCGCGGCTGGCAAAGCAGGAGCTATTATGCGTCTTGCCTGTTTCATAGGCGCTTTAGTGGCAGATGCCAATGAAACACTTTGCACGCGGTTTAGTGAAATGGGTGAATTGCTTGGTATTGCTCATCAACTTGACAACGATAGCCATGACCTGTATTATCTAATACAAGGACAAACCTCTACCGGAGATGCTGTAAACCCTGGAACAGTAACGGGAAGTGTTAAGTCCGATCTGGCACGAGGAAAGAAGACGTTGCCTGTAGTGCTTGCAGCACGCAGAGAACGTATCCTTCAAGAAAATGCTGCCGGGGCCGATGACGATAGTGAAGAGTATAAAGCTGCATTGCAAGAGGGTATAATAACGACATGGGGAATGTGTCTGCTATACCGTGAACGCGCCCATGACTGTTTTCAGCAGATAGAATCTCAGAAGCCAGTTGCCCTACCACTACGTATTTTATTAGGCTTTGAGTAGCTATATGTCGTATCCAGGTTGTGGCGGGTTGTACGGGAGGAGTTTTTATGGGATATGTCTATTGGTTTCATATCAGGGCTGGCCGCCTTCTTGTAGTAGTGTTGGCGGTAGCACTTTATGTTTGTCTTGTAATTGTAGATGGCTTGCTTTCTTTGCCCTATGAGTTTACTAGTAACACATCGGTCTGGATTCCATGGATAATAATTGGTTTCCCCGCGTTTGTTGCCCTCATGTTTCTTGCTATTGGCACGCTTGTCTGGCTTTATGCGAGCGATCGAAGTCTGGCACTGCTCCTATTTGGCTTTTCTTGCTCAATGATGGTCGTGTTTGCTGTACAAATAGGAGCTAATTCAGGCAACAATGTACTTGCTGCCATCGGAGACACAGCGGCTACGCTGTCACTCCTTCTCATGGCTATTTTGTTATTTTTCTTTCCTAAGCACGTATTTTCCCAAACAATCTCAACAGAGATTGTACAGGTTAGTCATGAAAATAGCGGGAACCGGAGCCGTCGCTATTCTTATATCCTTCTCTTTCGCCTCTACATTGCTCTACTCGTTATTCTGGCAACAGTATCAGCAATATTTAACGGTTTTTTTGCAGTTCTACCCTCACAAATATTTTCTGTTTTTCAAACTATCTCATATATTTATTCAATAGTAGCTCTTTTAGGTATTCTTATAACAATCATTGTGTCCTATAGACAAACCTCATCAATGCGTGAGCGGCAGCAACGCCGCATTTTTGTTGGCGGCGTGATTTTGACCGCAGCCCCTCTTCTTTTTCTGACTGTTATTCCAGCAGCGTTTGGTCTGTCCTCAAAGTATTTTGTTGACCCACAATTGAGTACAGTTACTATGGGTTTATTTCCCCTTGCGCTCGGCTACTCTATTTTGCGCTATCAATTTCTTGTTTTTGATAGGTATATTCGTCGCGCCGTAGCATGGTTAGTCGGGGCCGTTGGTTTGATTGTTAGTAGTTATCTGGTGATAACGTTGAGCAATATAGTCATGTCACAACATGCAACAGCGTATACTATTTTTGTAGTGCTTGTGATAGCTATTGTTGCACCTTTTATCTGGTGGTTGGGAAAAGTGATCTCAGACCGTCTCTTTTTTAACGAAATGTCGCAGTATCAACGTATCATCAATCGTCCTGACTTGATGGCGAATGAGAAGTTTGATCTGGACGGGGCTGCTCAGTTGCTAACGCTGGCGATGGTCAATGCGTTTCAAACACAAGAGGTCTGTTTATTTGTGTTGGATGAAGAAACTGGCTATTTCCGTTTGGCTTCACAACTGCAAGAGCATGATCTTCACACCGCTACACACCAACGATTACTACAGAAGTTGTTACAGACAGAGGAATCTACGGTGCAGGCGCAGATCGGTTGGTTAAAACGAGATGATGCCATTGTGGAACGCCTTACCACCACCAGGCGTCCCCTGTTCTTACGTGAAGCAAGGCTGCAGGATGAAAAATTGCCGACAGGCCTGGGACGCTATCTCATGAGTGGCAGTTTTGTAGGAAGCAACGAGCCGTTATTGGCACCTGTGAAAGTACAGGGCAAAGTGATTGGTATTCTGGTGTTGGGTGAGCGTGGCGACCACCAACAATATGCAGGACCTGATTTTGAAGCAATTTACATGATTCTGGCCCGGTTTGCCTCTGTCATCGAGACAGCGCGTTTATATGCGGAAGCCAGTCGGCATGTGGCAATATTAAATAGCCTCTACAATGCTAGCACATTGCCAGTGAGATCGTTTGAGACTATTCACGACGTTGCCGCTCTCTATACGGAGATTGCCGCTAATGCGACAGTCGCGGGAGCCCAATTGTTGCTTTATGATAAGCAAGATCGCCTACTGCATCAGGCAGCATATACCGGCCCAGGTATAAAACTTATTGAAAGTGAATCTCTCAATTTACCTCACGAGCAGGATTGGTCAACGTGGTTTTATGGCGGTGAAAGTGAACAATCAGCGCAAGGCTCTATACCTTCATGCTTGCAGCAGATGCTGGTTTGCCCCCTGGCGTGGATTCCCCTCCTCAAAGGCGAAGAGCGTCTTGGAATGCTCATTCTTACCTATCCACGCCCGCATATTTTTTCGCAGGAAGAGAAACGTGTATTGAGCATGTTTGCCAGCCAGTTTTCTGTGGTGCTGGAAAATGCGGATATTACCATTCAACTGCGTGCAGCTTATGAGCGTCAGAAAGAGTTAGACAAACTCAAAGACCAGTTTATTATGACAGCCTCCCACGAATTGCGTACTCCTTTGACTGCTGTGCAGGGGTATATTGAGTTGCTCAATGAGTATAATCTGACTCTTCCTCCCGATACACGTGCCGAATTCATTGCGAAAGCTCATCGTAGTTGTGATGAATTGACGCTGATGGTGAGCAATATCATGGATGCCAGTCGAGTGCAGGCAGATATTGAGGGTGTGAGGCTGGATACTGTGTCGCTGGCTGATGCTGTCAAACATATCCTGGAGATTCTGGACGCAACCATACGCCGTGAAAAGCGTTCTGTGGAGGTAGAAAATCCCGTCGATGCCTTTGTGGTGGCTGACTCGATGCGTCTGCGTCAGATATTGTTGAATATTTGCAGCAACGCACTCAAATATTCGCCGGTAGGTAGCGGCTTGAAGATATATACTACTGTAGATACTGAATGGGTGAAAGTGCATATACAGGATTATGGTTCGGGTGTGCCGTCAGAGTTTCAAGAACAAGTCTTTGAGCGTTTTGTGCGGCTTGAACGTGATATGAATAGCCCCACTCGTGGTGCCGGCCTGGGATTATCCATTTGCAAAGAACTGGTAAGCGCTATGGGTGGGCATATCTGGGTCGAGAGTACTGGCATCGCTGGCGAAGGTAGTACCTTTATTTTTACCTTAAAACGCGCTACTGCTATCACCAATAGGGATAAGTACAGTCGCGAACACCAGGAAGTGTAGGGGCGCGATTGATCACGCCCGATTGATCGCGCTCAATGTATCACGCCCGATTGATTACGCCCGCTTGCCGACCTTACCCGACTTTTTCCTGTGAAGCGTCTGTTAGACATGTGCTTGTCATTTGTCTAAACAAGCGAGAATTGTTCACAGGAGAAATTAAACATGACAACGGTTCACCGTGATTCTACAAGTATTACGCCTCGCCAATTAGAGGTCCTGACCTTCCTGTTTAGCCGCGATCACTGGTCTGTCGGAGAAGTTGCAACGTCCCTTAAAATAAGCTCGGCGGCAGCTACAAAAGCAGTTGGCCGCCTGGAACGCAAGGGATTAGTTATGCGATCAATAGACATGATGGACCGTCGTTGCGTCAACGTCAGCCTGACTCATGCGGGTACCGAGACGATACGCCAGAATCAGCGCAATTAGCAATTTTGTATAATCCCCATCATGGTAACATGAGATATCCCAATGTTTGACAGGAACTACCAGTAATTCGGGATGTCTCATGTTGCAACGCGCATAATTGCCAGGTGGCACTATGATGCGTTTGCCCTCACATATCCTCTCTCTTTCGCGTATTCCCAGAGTGAATGTTGGAGTTGCCGGCGTGCGCGAGAAATGCGACTCATCACAGTTCCAATCGGAATCTGCAAGGATTCTGCGATTTCTTTGTAAGATAAGCCTTCAATATCGGCAAGGATAACCGCCATACGGAAGTTGGGCGGCAAATCTTGCAGCGCCTTGTAGACATCCTCATCAAGATAGTGACTGAGAACCTCTTCCTCGGCGGCAATATTGAGTTCCTGCCCACTCAAATCTTTGATGCGGTTGTATAAATAAAAATCTTCGCCTTCAGGTAGCGATGATGGGGTTGGATGAGTAGCCTGCTTGCGGTAACGATTAATAGCGGAGGTATTCAAGATACGGAACAGCCAGGCTCGCAGATTCGTGCCGCGCTGGTATTGTTTGGCAAAACGAAATGCTTTGAGCATTGTTTCCTGTACTAAATCTTCCGCCTCTTGCTGGTTGCTGGTCATGCGCCTCGCAGTACGGTAGAGGCTATCGAGTTGTGCAAGTACACCTGCCTCAAAATCTTCCGGTATTGCATGTTGCGTTCCAGTTTGTTCCGCTTCTACATGCTCCGGTGATAATGGTGGCACATCTTGCTCGTGATCTATATCTTCTGGCAGCGATTCCTGCTCGTGTTCTGTAACTTCTGGCACCTGTACTTGTTCGTCTTCTCCATTTGTTGTTTCCTGTTCCTGTTTCGGCATTGACTCATCCAACATGAAAGGCTCCTCTATCAATTACACGGAGTTGAGAGTGACTTCGTTTGCTTTCTCTATTGACCACTGTGTAATAGTTGCTTGTATTCTATTTAGTATAACGTAATGGTCACGGGAATGAAAGTCCCCCCAATTATGTTTCAGTCTACAGATAGAATTGACGTGCCAGCGTAGGAGGAATTTGACATGGATGATTGTATAGATTGCCTAGAGGCGGTTGCCCGCCTTCACCTCTATATTGATCGCGAACTCAGCGGCGAGGAAATTACTATTGTGCAGCGACACCTGTTAAGCTGCTCAATGTGTGAATGTCGTTTTCATTTTGATGCGGGGATTAAAAGATTGATACACGAGCGCTGTACCATTGAGCAAGCACCTGCCCATCTCCGTGAGGCCGTGATGCGTCTCGCTCGTATGCCAATAGGTGAGCCAGTGGAGATTGATCGCGAATTAGAGCTGGAAATTAGAGCCGATATTGAGTAATGTTAGATATTGATGTTAATACCCACATTGAAATAGGTATTGAGCAGCGGCAGCATATTAAAATAGATGATGACGCCAAACAGAATCATAACTACTCCGGTAGCAATCTCGATTTTCCCAAGATGCGGCCTGAGCCACTTGAGGAAGGCGCTGAAATGATTTAGCCCAAGCCCAAGTAACAGAAATGGCACCCCCAGACCGAGCGAGTAGAAAAGCAGCAACGTAACGCCCTGTGCCAGTGTGGCCGTGTTTGCTGCCATGCCAAGGATAGCGCCCAGAATCAAGCCAATACACGGTGTCCAGCCAACCGCGAAAATAAAACCTACGAGCAGCGATGCGACATAATTTGGACGATGTGGATGGAACTCAAAACGTTTCTGCCAGTAGAGAAACGGTAATTTGAGAATGCCAGCAAGATGCAGTCCGATGATGACAAGGAGTACGCCGCCAATTTGACGCAAGAGCAGTTGATGTGCTTTGAGAAATCCTCCTAATGTGCTTGCGGTTGCTCCTAGCGCGACAAATGCAAGCGTAAAGCCCGCGACAAACATTACTGAATGAAAGAACGTGTTCAGGCGTGCAGGTTGTTGCACTTGTTCTCCTGTAGCTTGATAGACGCTTTGTCCCACAAGTTGCGCGAGGTAAATAGGCACTAAGGGCAAAACACAAGGTGAGAGAAATGATACCAGTCCCGCGATAAAAGCAACACCCAGGCTTAGCTGTGATGGGTTCATGCGCTCCCGTGGTCTCCTCTATATTTTTTCTAAGCGTATTTCTTTCCTTTTCATAGTATAACTTGCTATTGGCGACTATGCAACTATCCCCCACTGTTTCAATTGTTTCTGCGCAATCCCGGCCAAACGCTCCTTCTTCTGCTTTGTGGCACCGCCATACAGAGCGAGTTCGCGCATGACAGCCACAACGATGATGTCATCGGCAGTGGCAAGAGTGCCGAGGGTATGCAGCGCAGTTTCAGCAACAGACGTATCTGGATCGAGCAAAGAGCAGAGAAGGTCGGGAATAGCAGAACGCGCTGCTAATTGTCCCAGCGTATAGGCGCAGCAAGCACGAACCCCGCTATCTTCATCCATGCGGAGAATGTGTATTAATTGGCTTTGAATTGCCTGTGGATGCTGCATGAGCAGGCCCAGTAATTCAATGCTGCGTTGCCGTACCCAGGCACTTGGAGATGAGAGTAATCGCAAAGGCGCGGTATCTTGAAAAACCTCCAGACTGATATCCTGCAAGGCTTGTTTGTGCGAACATTTCTGGGCTTGCCATGCTAAATAGGCCAGTGAATCAAGTGCCGTTATTTGTAGCTCTTCCTGCTCTCTATCATCAACGTACCCATGCTCTTGAGTATCGTGGAGAGCTTGTAGCAACCAGCCCACAACGCGGGTGCGTGTCGAAGTGTGCAGGGCATTGCGTAGCAGACGTATGGCCTCCATCGCTTCCTTGTGTCCGGGATGTTCTTTGTTGAGCAACGTGGTTCCTAACGCTGTAGTCGCGTATACTCCCCCACAGGCTGCCAGTGTATAGCTCGCTTGCCGTCGCACCTCTGGTATTTCAGACCGTAAAAGCGCGTTTATTTGCGAGTAGAGCGTATTTTGTATCAGGGCATGTCGTAAAGCAGAACTACTGGCAAGTTCTTCAAGGGCCGTGAGGGTAGTTATCTGAAGTTGTGGATGCGGTATCTGTAATAGCGAGCAAAGGGATGGTAAGGTAGAGGGTAGTGCAATTGTGCGCAGCGCATATGCTGCATGGAGCGCAATTTCCCCATTCTGATCCTGTAGTGTGGCAAGTAAGAACGATGTCAAACGTTCCTGCTGCTGCGCAGTCAGATAGTGTGGGGGATCCGTTGCCAGAAGAAAGATACATGCTTTGCGTGCTTCTTCCGGTATATTGCTTTCTAACAACCTCATGAGCGCAAGAAAACCACGGGCATCTTTACTGCGCATTAATGCGAATGCGGCGGTGAGTCGAACTGGTATTGTCTCTGTTTCTCCCACACATGAATGCAAAACCTGGAGCGTTGTTTCACGCAAAGGCATTGTTCCTGCGAGGTTTACCAGCGCCATCGCTGCCGCATAGCGCACGGTGGCCCATGAGGTGGTGAGTCCTTCACATATCAACGTCTCATGATTGAGAGATGGCAGTAAATGGGTTGCTTCGATAACACTGATCCAGAGAACCGGCCCGACTGATTTCGTCAGCGCAGGATGTTTGAGCAGCGTTTCACATGAGTAATGAGCCTGTTGGCATAGTCGTGCAAGCAGTCGGCTGCAATGTCCATATTGTGGCGGCCACAAAGGCCATGATGGTGTTGTAATTTCTGGATACTGGTTCAGGGTAGTCAGAATAAGCGGGAGCGTAGTTGGCCCCTGCTTTGCCAGTCGGTAGGCTGCACGCTTGCGTAACGCCTCGTCGGTTTCGGGACCCAGTAGGAGCGCTAACGCGGCAAGCGTACTCTCTCGACTACCCATGTGGTATGTGTTGAGAGTAATGAGGGGTGCCTCACTTGCACCCGGTAGCGAAGGAAAGGATTGTTCAATGTCGTTCTGTTCGTTACACATACACTCTGCTTTCTAAGTAAAAAGAGTACTATCTCTTTTATACTCTCTACTACCAAAGACAGATACAGCGCAGTGGTGGCATTAGCGAGCAGATGGTTTAAAGATTTTCTGCCAGAATTTTTGCCGTTTCGCAGCCGTTAGTATATCTTGCCCTTTTTGCTCACGAGAGGTCGGCGTGTTTGTTGCACCGAGTGGACCCGTTGGCCTTTCGGTATCCACTTCATGTGAGGTAGACGTACCCAACTTTGCAGGTTGGTTGGTAGTCGGTGGAGCAAAAGCGCTCACAGGAGATTGGACAACTGGTTCCGGTGGTGGCGGCTGTGTTTGCTCCAGTTCAATATAACGGGGTGGTTGCATTTGCGGGCGTTTAGGCGGTTGTATCATTATGCGCTCTCTAGCCGTTTGTTGCTGGTGTGGCAAGGAAGGTGAAAAGCTCTGCATAGTACCAGGTGTCTGCGGTGTACCAGGCTTTAAATTGAGGGTACGCAACGCTTGTGCCATCAATATTGCTTGTTCGTAGCGTTGTTGGCGATCTCGTGATATAGCAGTAAGAATGATATGCTCCAGTTCTGGTGGTATCTCTGGATTATACATCGCCGGCGGTTTGAGCGGGCCACTAATAATCGCCTGCGTAAGTTCTGGCAGCGAGCGGCCCACAAAGGGGCGTTGTCCTGTTACCATCTCGTAAAGAACGACGCCAAGTGCGTAAATATCGCTACGATTATCCAGTTGTTGGCCCCATACCTGTTCTGGCGAGGCGTAATAAATACTGCCCACAAGGGTTTTGGCGACGGTAATGCGCTGTAGTCCCGTGGCGCGGGCAAGGCCGAAATCCATCACTTTTACCTTGCCCCAACGGTCAAGCATCAGATTTTCGGGCTTGATATCGCGATGAATGACGTTTCGCTCGCCGTATGCGGCATTCAGGGCTTCCGCAATTTGTGCCGCGTACTCCGTCGCAAAATGGAGAGGGATCGTGCCATCAAGATTGAGCAGGTTGGCAATAGTTGGCCCTTGAACGAATTCCATTACAAAATAGAGTAAGCCATTCTGCTGACCAGCATCATAGATTTGTACAATATGTGGGTGGTTAAGTCCGGCGATAATCTGCGCCTCACGAATAAAACGCGCTACATAGGAAGCATCTTTGGCTAATGCTCGCGAAAGAACTTTGACCGCTACCTCACGCCCAAGCGCGATTTGTTTACCGCGATACACCATCCCCATGGAGCCTCGCCCAATCTCTTCTTCCAGTTGATACCCACCCAGGCTCTGGCCTGCCAGCTCGTTCATAAAACCTGACCTCACCACAGAACTGTCAGCAGGAATCTGACATACAAATGAAGCAGAAGCATTCGACATACCCACGTAAGGTACACAGAATGGTTGCAACGCAGCAACGCTTCACGGACTACCTCTATTAGAATAAACGTATGCAGTATACGCTTATAGTGGACAATTACTAAAAGTACTGACTCTTACAAAGATAGCGTAGTAGGAACTGGTTCGTGCCAGATAGTGGGGATTGTACAATCTGGCATGAAAATACAATGGGAGGGACACCATACATTGATGGCGTCCCCGCACCGGTTGTTAATCAAGATAGTCTTTCAAGATACGACTTGCCTGTGGATGCCGTAACTTCCGTATGGCTCGCTCTTCAATCTGCCGCACACGTTCGCGAGTTACCTTCAACTTCCTCCCTACCTCTTCCAATGTATAGTCGTGATCATTTGTCAGGCCAAAGCGCAATTCGATCACCTGCCGCTCACGTAGTGTCAACTGACCAAGAACTTTGCGTATCTCCTCACGCAGCAATTGCTGGTCGGTGATTTCCACCGGGCCGCGTTCACGCACATCCTCGATGATGTCGCCGAGCGTGTTCTCTTCCTCTTCGGAGAGTGGTGCATCCAGCGAGAAGACTTTCTCGGCCCAGATGAGCAATTCACTCACACGCTCCGCCGTCATACCTAAGCGTTGACCGATACTTTCAGGCGTGGGCTCCCGTCCCAATTCCTGGTAGAGTTGGCGGGTCATACGTTTGACACGCATAACCTCTTCCATAATATAAACAGGTAGGCGCACGGTGCGCGTACCTTCCAGGATAGCGCGGGTGATGGCCTGCTTAATCCACCAGGTCGCGTAGGTCGAGAAACGGAACCCCTTTTTATAATCGAACTTGGTAACAGCGCGGATAAGCCCGATATTTCCCTCACCGATCAAGTCTTCCAATGAGAGTCCCTGACCTACATATTTCTTGGCGATGCTTACCACCAGGCGCAAATTTGCCTCGATGAGTTGATTGCGGGCTTCTTTATCTCCTTGTTCTACACGCTGTGCCAGTTGTACCTCGCGTGCGGCCGAAAGGAGGGAGATACGAGAAATCTCTCTGAGGTAGAGGCGCAAGCTATCGCTTTGAGCTAAACTACTCAGGTCGGAGTCTTGTATGGTTTCGCGTTCCAGCTCGATTGGCTTTTCGCGTTCACGGTTAGCGTCAAACATCACATTTCGTTCCAAGTACTTGCTCTCTCTTCCATCAACAGGGACGTCAGATCGGTTCAGTTAGTGCCATTGTATCATACAAACTTGCTCTTGCAAACAGTGTTTCCGTTCGGTTTCTTATTCGTTATATGCCAGATATGCCAGAGAAATGATCTCTTCTTCATTTTATGTGACTTCAAGCGATAGCGCAAGAAACCCTGCTTATCCTCTTTCTTCGGCTCAATCGCGAATCTGTGAAGCCCGGGCAGATTTTCTGCTTGTACCCCTGCTTGCTTCATATGGCAGATGCAATCATATGATCCACCAATACAATCAGCATTGCTACACTGTATCACCTGGAAATTAGCTTAGCAACATTTATATCTATGTATTTTTCTTGTTACTCACAGTAGGTGCCAAAACGCTACCACGCAGTAGCTATTCAATCAATTCAAGGGTATAATGTGCATGAGTTGCAACGCAACGATATATGCCCAGCGGTGGACTCTATCAGAAGTACTGGCAGGGGAACAGCAGACAGCATACTGGTACAGTTTTAAATTGTCAACCTGCTATTGCGTCTCATACGATGCAAGGTGTTTTATCTGAAATATGTCAAAAAGATCAACAATTATCACATAATAATGCTTTTGTGTGCAAAGAAAAAGGAATATGCTCATCTATGAGCTTGCCATTGTTGCTACAACCAGGAACTCAAATAGGCGGCCAGTATACTGTTGATACGCTTATTAATAGTGGGGGCTTTGGCGCTGTCTATCGTGGTTATGATAGCGGTGACAATAACCGTCCATGTGCGATTAAAGAAACATATGATGTAAGCCCTGCCGCACGTCGCAGAGCATTGCGGGAAGTTGGCATTCTCCTGGCTATCAAGAACCAGCATTTACCGGAGGTCTACGATGCCTTCGAGAATAATGGGCGGTTCTATGTCGTAATGCAACTGATTGAGGGGCAAAATTTGCTCCAGATGCTCAATGCGCATGGAGCGCCCTTTCATGAGCGAGAAGTACTGTCCTGGCTACTGCCAGTTATGGATGTGTTGCAGGAACTTCATAGCCGTCCAACACCTGTAATTCATCGTGATATCAAACCGGCGAATATTATCATTGCGCCAAATCAGTGTGCTGTGCTGGTAGATTTTGGCTTAACGAAACTGTACAGCCCTGAAGATACGACTCAGACAATGGAGCGGGCCGTATCGCTGGGTTTCAGTCCGGTCGAGCAATATATCGGTACGACGAGTCCCCAATCAGATATTTACTCGCTGGCGGCAACGATGTATATGCTCTTGACGAATGTTGCGCCTTCTTCATCCATGCAGCGTAGTTACCGGGATGAACTTATTGCTCCACGTCTGTTGAATCCGGCCATTTCACCTCCGGTTGAACAGGCCCTTCTGCGGGCGCTTGCCCTTAAACTCGAAGATCGCTTCCAGAGCATGCAAGCCTTTGCTCAGGCGTTAAGGGGGGGTACAGCCCGTGTGTATAACGAACGAACGATTATCGCACCTGATGCACCCGTTGTTTCTCCTATGCCAAACAAACACCCTATTGAGTCGGCACACATACCAACATCTGCTCATTCAATACATGGGCAACACCTCGCTGCAAACATGCCAATGGTAAACGGTACTATGCAGAGAGGAACCAGAAGTGACAATAGTGGGAACAGTATGAAGAATGTGCCGCACTATCCGAACAATCGTCCAGTTGCTCCTCAGCAGGAAAGACGACCAGTGGCAGGACAGGGTGGCAAAGTAACAGTATCTGCGCGTCCTTTGCCGGGCGCGTTTAGTCAAGGTTGTCTCTGGGGATTGATCCAGGGAGTGCTGGCGGCATTGATCGTATTGATCTTGCGGAAAGAGGCCGATTTTTACATCGCTATTGCTACTGGCTTCGTGTTTTACTTCATTGCGGGAACTCTTACAACATACAGGGGCGGTAAATCTTCTCGTGGTGCCTGGGCAGGTTTCTGGGCTGGTATCATCAGTACGATACTGTTCTGGCTATCTCTGGGTATTGGCCTCTTTATCCTTGTTTTGCAGCGTACAATAGCATTACAGCGTCGGGGCATCACTCCTCGCCCTGATATAGAATTTAACCGTATCTGGCGTCTTGTGATGCCTGTGGTCTACAACCATCCTATCGTGCTGATGCGACCAGGGGTGGTACTAGCAATCTTCTTGTCCAGTGGTCTGCTGCTTGCCATCGGTTTTGGCTGGCTCGGTGGCATACTGGCTAAAGAGAACCATAAAGTCAGCAAGAGAACACCCGGGAGTGCTTGAACGCATCTGTACCTATCCATACGTATTCGCAATTAACGTTTTTCGTTGTATGCGTTAATATCACGAAGGTATTGCAACGCCTCTTCAGACGTCTTAAAAGAGTGGATTTTCACGATTAATTGCCGCAATAGCGCCGTATCTGTGATTGCATCCACTTGCGCTTGTGCAGGTATTCTGATTTTGGGGAAAAGGTCCGTAATAACCTCAAGCAGCGTTTCTCGCATTTCCAGCAACTTTTCTTGCTGTCCCTGTTGCAATCCTTGCTGAAGTCCCTGTTGCAGACCCTGTTGCAGGCCTTGCTGAAGCCCCTGTTGCAGACCCTGTTGCAGACCCTGTTCAAGGCCATCTTTTATTAATTCCTGGTATGCTCGTGTTTCTCGAAGAATGTCGTACATCTGTCCGAACCTCCTGATCAGCCATTCCTGATCGGCTTCGTTGATAAGAATCAATGACGCTAACCCATACGTTAAAGTAAGCAGTTCAGCTTTCGGCTCCTCACCGGGTGGCGTGAGCCGAGAAATCACCTCGTCAACGACCTCTCGCCGCGCTCCGTTTTGCGTTAAAGGCAGAAGCGGAAGCAATCCTATTAACCCTTCCTGCTGGAAATACTCTGTTGGTACCTCCCATAATTTTACAACACCAAAATCAAAATGATGGATGTAACGACCGGTGGAAAGCTTCCTGGTAAAAGGGGCTTCGACGATTTTGCCCTCATTCTTCAAATAAATCACGACCGACCATACTGGACAATCATGCTTCAAACTTGCTTTGACATTGTATATCCAGAGTCGCTTATCCATATGAGCATCACGATTGCGCTGGATTTCAATATGTAATATGTTCCTTTGTCCATCTATGCTGATTTCAAACAACAAGTCAATATAAATGGTTTCATCCTCTAACTCAGAAGATAGAATGCTGGTAAATTTTGCTCCTGCTAGCAGCCAATCTACAGTGTCCTGTGGGATTTCAGTTAACACGCGCTTCATTTTCCCATCCCAGGGTTTCGTCGTCATGCCTGAATGCCCTCCTACGTCTTTCTATTGATAATAGTGTAACATACTCCTCATCCACTGTCGAGAATACATACCTCATGCTTGACCTTTCGTGGTACTATTCTTCTTGACACTGTCAAATATGACATATCAGGGAAGGTAGGCAACTCACATTGACTTCCAATGAAGATTCTCTACAGGATACCTCGTTACCGCTAGCGCAGTTGGCACAGGCTCTAAGTGCCGAGTTGGGCATAAACAGTGGACAGGTTGCTCGCACTGTCGCATTGTTGGACGAAAGCAACACCATTCCATTTATCGCTCGCTACCGCAAAGAAGTGACCGGTAGCCTGGACGAAGTGCAGATACAGGCTATCTCTGACCGCGCCGCCGCCTTGCGTGCATTACACGAGCGCAAAGAGGATGTGCGCCGTATGATTGGCGAGCAGGGCAAATTAACGCCGGAACTGGCGACAGCTATTGGAGCAGCAGCAACATTACAGGAAGTGGAAGATCTCTACCTGCCGTACCGTCCGAAGCGCAAAACACGCGCCAGTATCGCACGTGAAAAAGGACTGGTTCCACTCGCTGAGCTGATCTTGCAACAATTGGAAATGCGCGGCGATACACAGGCGCTACTTGAAGAACATGCTCGCCCCTTTTTAAACCCGGAGAAGGGTGTGGATACCAGTCTTGAGGCTTACGCGGGTGCCTGCGATATCGCGGCTGAAGTAATTGCCGAAGATGCCAATGTGCGTGGCAGTGTCCGTACCAACTTTTTCAAACACTCCACGTTTAGCGCGAAGGTGGCTAGCCCTGAAAAGATCGCCGAAAAAGACCCGAACGGCGTTTACCAGTTGTACTACGAATTTAACGAAGCAACTACCAGATTGGTACCGCATCGTATCCTTGCCTTGAATCGTGCCGAGCGTGAAGATGTTCTGCGCGTCAGCGTCTCGTTGCCCTATGAGCAGGCACAACGGGACATCACACACTATTATCCTGTGAGGCCCACATCGCCCTTTGCTCAATTGCTTACCGATGCAATGGAAGATGGTTACAAACGCCTGTTGGCTCCAGCGATGGAGCGCGAGGTGCGAACAGAATTGACGCGGCGTGCGGAAGAACATGCCATCAACATCTTTGCCGCCAATTTGCGCAACCTTTTGTTGCAACCGCCCTTGCGTGGCAAGAACGTGTTGGGCATTGATCCCGGCTTTCGCACCGGTTGCAAGCTGACCGTAATAAATGAGAACGGCAAGTTTATCGAGTCCGATACAATGTATCTGTACCAGTCTGACAGGGCGCAGCAGCAATTGCGCACCCTATTGGCCCGGCACGCCATCAGTGTTATAGCCATCGGCAATGGGACTGCTTCACGCGAAACGGAACAACTGGTGGCTGGCCTGATTCGCACGCTTGAACAGGAGACGGGCCAACAGGGTCAGATTGGCTATGTCATCGTCAACGAAGCTGGCGCTTCCGTCTATTCGGCCTCGGAGATAGCGCGTCAGGAATTCCCAACGCTCGATGCGACGCAGCGCGGCACGATTTCGATTGCACGCCGCCTGCAAGACCCGCTGGCGGAACTGGTGAAGATTGACCCGAAAGCTGTTGGCGTGGGCATGTACCAGCACGATGTAGACCAGAAGGAACTGGCGAACACGCTGGAGCGGGTAGTCGTGTCTTGCGTCAACTTCGCCGGGGTCGAGGTGAATTCCGCTTCTGCTGAGTTGCTCAAGCATGTTTCAGGCATCAATACCCGTGTTGCGAACGCCATCATCAAATATCGCGAGCAGCACGGCTCGTTTAAGTCGCGTGAAGAATTGCAGAAAGTGCCAGGCGTGGGACCAGCAACCTTTGTACAGGCGGCAGGTTTCCTCAAAATTGCGGGAGGCGTTGAACCTCTGGATAACACCTTTATTCACCCGGAAAGTTATGCCTCGGCTCGTGCATTGCTTGAAATGCTTCCAGCCGATGATAATAAGGCCAGCAAACCAGCCGAGCGCATAGCCCAATTTCGCCAACTGGTGCAATTGCAGCATAGCCTGGGACGCAACAACCGCAATCGAGCCGTCGCAGCGCATCAAGGAAGTGAGCAGGCTGCATGGGCTGATGTCGCGAACAAGATCGGCGTTGGATTGCCAACGCTGAATGACATGCTTGAGAACCTGGAAAAGCCGGGGCTTGACCCGCGTGATGCCTTGCCTGCCCCCATCCTGCGCCATGATGTCCTCAAGATAGAAGATTTGCAAACAGGCATGATATTGCAAGGAACAGTACGCAATGTGGTGGACTTCGGCGCGTTCGTAGATATCGGCGTCAAGCAAGATGGCCTTGTGCATATCTCCGAGATGGCGGACCGCCACATCAAAGACCCTCTCGGTTTTGTCTCTGTTGGGCAGGTCATACAGGTGCGTGTTCTCAAAGTGGATATACAACGTGGGCGAGTGCAATTGAGCATGCGTGGCATGTAGGGACCGATTGATCGCGTCCGTCTTCTCATTCCAAGCGTCATGATGCTCTGCCTCAGAGAGGAGCATGTAAATCGTGCATTATCATGCATTACCGTACTCCTTTAGGCGATTTACATAGGAACCCTATGCGATTTGGATGGATGGTCAGGACACGGACGCGATCAATCGGTCCCTACGCGGGTAAATCAATTGGTTACTGTTCATTATCGCGCCCGGTCGCTGTTTCCTAACGGATAGCAGGTGCAATGCATAGCGCCCCCACATTTGTAGATTGTCTAAAAACATGCGCTATGTCATAATTGGCGAACCAACATCTAGCACGTATAGATTTTATGTGCTAAGGCATAGTTCAAAAAGGCTTGGCAATGTTTGCGCAGTACAGCATAAAAATGTCAAGTTCTTTTGAGCCATGCTTTAGACCAGTAAAACCACTTTTCCCACAGTTTTGCGTGCGGCGATGGCTTTATGAGCCTCGACAGCTTCTGCGAGAGGGTAGGTGTGTTCAACGATGATTTCTAATTTGCCGGTGGCAAGATATTGCATCAGTTCTAGTGCGGCGTGGGCTACATGATCGGCACGTTGCAATTGTGACGTAAGCCAGTAGCCAATAATGGCCTGATTCTTGTACATCAATTGGATGCCGGAGAATTGTGTCACTTCCCCGCTCGCCGCTCCGTAAATAACCATGCGACCATAGGGAGCGAGGCATTGCAGACTCTCCTCGGCAATTTTGCCTCCAACCATCTCCAAAATAATGTCGGCACCTTTCCCACCAGTCGCATGCTTGACCTGTTCGGCCCAATTGTCCTCCGTGTAGTTGATGGTGACATCGGCCCCAAGGCGTCGTGCCAGTGCCAGTTTACGCTCATTGCTTGCCGTGCCAATAACTGTACCAGCACCCATCAATTTCGCGAGCTGGACCGCCAGTGTGCCGACTCCCCCTGCTGCCGCGTGTACCAGTACGCTCTCACCTTTTTCCAGGTGCGCCGCTTCGCGCAAAAGTTGATAAGCTGTCAAACCTTGTACGGGAAATGCTGCCGCGTGTGCGAAGTCGAGCGTATCGGGAATGGGAATGATCGAATTCACCGGCGCAATTGCATATTCAGCATAACCGCCCTCGCCAAAGGCAACGACACGAGTTCCCACTGCCGGGGCAGTAACTCCCGGACCGAGGGCAGCAATGGTGCCGGCAAACTCGAAACCCATTGTGCATGGCGTAATTGTGCGTGTAAGATACGCTCCCTGCCGTTGCGCTAAATCGGCATAGTTGATGCCTGCCGCCGCGACTTTGACGAGAACTTCGCCTCCTTTCGGTTCTGGCACCTCGATCTCTTCGAGATGCATGACCTCTGGTGCGCCGGTTTCGTGAATACGAATAGCTTTCATAAAGTGTATATCCTTTCCGTATAGTATGTAGGATGCGTGAATTCTCAGGTTTCGTGAATTGTCTCTGGATTGTACCATATAGAACTGGTAACGATATCCATGAACATAGCTTCGTCACGAGTGCAATCTCTTTTTGCATGCATCTATTACGGCAGTTTGAAACGTATGATATATAGATAGGCTCCATAAAGGAAGGCTCTTATCGTTATCATGATAGGGACTGCTCCAAAAAACTCTCATTTGGCTCATAAACGTGGCTGGATGGCAATTTCAACCGTCTAACAGAAGAACTTGCAGTGATGTGTGATGAACTGCATAGAAATACGTTGATATATTGCGCTACAATAAGAAGAAAGTACTGATTGCACAGCAATGTTGCAAAAGAAACGGAGAAAAGCAGTACACTATCTTTTGTGTCCATGAAAGAAACGCTTGATTTTTCATCTCAATTTTTGTTTTTTCCCGGCATCTTTCCTGCATCATTATCGCAGGCTTATAAAGATGAATTCTTTGTAGGATTGAATAGCTATTCTATCCATAGATGGTTTACCAGAATGTCTCAGCTACATGCATCTGGGGGCCTTTTCAGGCGAGGTGATTTACATGGATGACAAGGGTGGTCGCCGTTTTAAGCTGGTGGAGCAACGGCGGCGCTTGAAGGGTGTGCGGAACTACAGGCGTAATGTCCCAAAGTTTCTAAAGACACATAAACAATCTTTTTTGACAGGTTTTCTGCTTATCGCGGCTGTAGTCTTGCTGTTTGGCCTTGTCGGTCGGCTGCAGCCTCCGGTGACGAGTTCGACTCCCAATGGGGTAACGGTTATTAACTATAGTACCTTTGTTGGGCAGGTGAAAGCAGGGAATGTTTTAGCTGTAACAGTACAGGGAAATGGTGTAAATGCATTACTAACAAAGTCCCTTTCTCAGCGTCAGACAGCGCAGGCTACTCCTGCGTCATCTTCACTCAGCAAAAGTGCTGCCAGCCAGAATGCATCTGTCATTGCTGCGTGGAATAGCTATGTGAGTGCAGGGTATCCTTCATGGCCGAGTTCGACCTCTTCACCTACGATTGACCCTACTCGTGAGGTATATACGTTGCTGCCGACTGGCAGCGATGCATCGCTGTCGCAATTACTGACCAGTGACCATGTCATATTGAATACGTTGCCACCGGCGCAACCATCCTTCCTGTTGGGGTTGCTCTGGCGGTTCCTGCCAATTCTTTTGCTGGTTTTGCTTATGGCGCTGGTATTGATGCCACGTAACCGCAAAAATTCCGTGCGTTCGATAGATGATCGCGTATCTCAGGTAGGTAAGAGTCGCGCACGCCGTTTTGAGCGTGTTAAAGAGTCGGCCAAACCGCGCAATGCTTTTAGCAAGTCAAGTAAGCCAACTCCTGGGGCTACTGCCACTACTGTATCAGCGCAGCGACATGTGAGTTTAGACCCGCCAGTTACGTTTGCTGATGTAGCTGGAATTGACGAGGTGCGTATAGAATTAGAGGAGATTGTCCAGTTCTTGCGCAGTCCTGAGCGATTTGGCCGTTTAGGTGCGCGTATTCCACGTGGCGCGTTGCTGGTTGGCCCTCCAGGCACCGGTAAAACGTTGCTGGCTAAGGCAGTCGCTGGTGAAGCGGGTGTGCCTTTCTTTAGCATCAGCGCATCCGAATTCGTGGAGATGTATGTTGGCGTCGGTGCCAGTCGAGTGCGTGACTTGTTCAATCAGGCCCGCCAGACAGCACCATGTGTCATCTTCATTGATGAACTGGATGCCGTGGGTCGCAAGCGTTCCATGCGCATGAGCGGCAATGACGAACGCGACCAGACGCTCAATCAGTTGCTTGTGGAATTAGATGGCTTCGATAGCCGCACGGCGGTCGTTGTGCTGGCAGCAACGAATCGTGTGGACATTCTGGACAAAGCATTGTTGCGTCCCGGTCGTTTTGACCGTCATATCACTGTTTCGCTGCCCGACCGTGTTGGACGTGAAGCTATCCTCAAAGTGCATACGCGTCGTACTCCCATGCATGAGGAAGTATCTCTCGAACGTCTCTCACGTATCACTACAGGCATGAGCGGTGCCGATCTGGCAAACCTTGTCAACGAGGCTGCCCTCCTGGCTGCTCGCCTGGATTTGCCGCATGTGACTCACGACTGTTTTGAAGATGCTCTTGCACGTGTTCAGCTTGGTGCTTTGCGCCCCCTTATTATGGGCGAAAAAGACCGTCGCATCATTGCTTACCATGAAGGTGGACATGCCCTTGTTGCCTATCATCTGCCGCAGGCTGACACCGTCAATCGTGTGACTATTCTCCCACGTGGACAGAGCCTGGGCGTGACGCAGTTCACCACCGAGGAAGATCGCTACAATTACAGCCGTGACACGCTGATGGCTCGTATCGCGGTCGGTCTGGGTGGACGTGCCGCCGAAGAGTTAACCTTTGGGCCAGATCAAATTACCACCGGCGCGGAGAACGATTTGCAAGTCGTTACCGATCTCGCCCGTCGTATGGTCACGCGCTGGGGTATGAGTGAGCAGGTTGGCGTGGTCTTTACCGACTACGAGCCAGGCGCGATGAGCCTGAATATGCAGTGCCTTGACCCGCGGGATGTGTCTTTACAATCGTCCATGCAACCCCGCTCACTGGTCGCTGACGAAGACGGCAATCTTATGTTGAACGGAAGCGACCAACCACCAGGCCGCTTCGCATTCGCCATGAGTTCGCCTACCGCTCGCAACAACAGTATATCTATGGCTGCTGTGATTGATAGCGAAGTTCTGCGTATCCTCAAAGAAGGTTACGCGATGGCTCGTACCATTCTGAGTGACCATAATAATCAGCTTGTAAAGCTTGCCGATGCCCTCATGGAACATGAGCAACTTGACCGCAAACAATTCGAGGCGCTTTTGCAGGAGGAGTAACAGGGTACAACAATACCGCATGCGCTTTGCTGCATGCGGTATTGTTGTACCCTGTTACTCTCGCTATAAATGAAGAGTTATTATTTTTACCTATCCTGTGTTAGAATACCTATGGGAATAACTATTTGGGTGGTAATAGTAAATGAAAGTGCGAGATGTTATCAAGTTGATCGAGGCCGATGGCTGGTATCAAGTGAAAATGGAAGGTAGTCATCGCCAGTTTAAGCACTCGACAAAGCGTGGACGTGTTACAATTGCAGGACATCCTGGTAAAGAGATACCCCCGGAAACCTTAGCAAGTATTTTCAGACAGGCACAAATTCCCAGGAGGAAATGACATGTATCGCTTTCTGGTCATTATCGAAAGAGGAAAACAAAGTTACGGCGCATATTCTCCCGATTTGCCCGGTTGTGTCGCTGTGGGTGACACGCAGGAAGAAGTTGAGAGGAATATGCGTGAAGCTATTATTATGCATTTGCAAGGGATGATAGAGGACAATGAACCTATTCCCTCAACACAAACGACTGCTGAATACATGGATATTTCTATACCCAATTCCGCAGCTTAACAACGAAATCAGGCAGTCTGGTTATCTGGTCGGGCCTGCAACAACATCCACAATCCTAGCATTACAAGTGTAAGAAGAATCACATAGGGCAGCAATGCCCATAGACCAATGAATTGTGCGAGATTGCCAGCCAGCCAGGGGAAGAGTGCGCCACCCATACTGCCCAGACTGGCGAGAAAGCCGATGGCGCTGGGAAGTATGCGTGCTGGTACCAGTTTGGATATCAGGGCTATTGTGGTGGGGAAGATAGGGCCGAGACAATACCCTGTCAGGCAGAGCCCGATAGCCGATACTCCATTGAGTGGAACGAGCCAGATGAGCAATACGCCTGCAACGACTCCAGCGATGCACAACTGAATCAGGCGTTTCTCACCCAGGTTGAGTGCTACTCTCGCCAGTGTGAGCCGACCCAATGTCAAACCCAGCCAGTAGCCACTGACGGCCCAACCCATGAGCAGTGGCGCACCACCGCGTTCCTCGGTCAGAAAACTGTAGCTCCAACTGCCCAGGCTTACCTCGGTACCAACATAGAAGAGCAAGAAGATGGCTCCTAACCAGACAATGCGCATGGCAAGCGCCGTAAAGAGAACATTCTGCTTTGCCTCTTCCTTCGCTGTCTGTTCTTTCCCGGCTCTTGTGTGACCTTTGAATGCGAAGCCAACTCCCACTCCCAGCACAATACAGATGCTTAACCAGACAACGTACACGCTGTTCCAGCCAAAACCAATCGCTAATAGCCCGGAGGCAATGATTGGGCCGAGTAACGCTCCTACGCCATAGAAGGCGTGCAGGTAGTTCAACAGGGCTGTGTTGCGTGGCAGACCCGCGATATAGGTATTGAGTCCGGCATCAAGTATCGCACCGCCAAAACCGAGCGAGAAGAGCATACACATTAGGACAGGAAATAGCGGCATCAGGCTGATCATCAATGTAGCAAACAGGAACGCACCGATTCCCAGCAGCAAAAAGAGACGATTGCCCAATTTTTCGACCAGCAACCCGCTGTTAAAGGCTGCAATCAAATATCCCATCGAGGAGCAGAGAAAGAGCAGTCCAATAGTCGCGGTACTAACACTGTAATGTGAGCGCATACTGGGAATTAGCACGCCAAACGCTCCATCGTTCACACCAATCAGGATAAATGCAAAGAAGCACAGCCCAAGTTGCATACGCAATCGTGGCGTTCTTCCAGTCAATTCGGTCGCTTTGATATTTGTCGCGGTCATGTGCCTGTATGTCCAATCCAATGGTTGATGATAAGGGCCTGTCGCCAGCAGTATATAGCTTGCCGGAGACAGGCCATTTGAGCGTTTGTGTTGATACGCGAAGGGTAACGCGAAGCACTTCCCCTCTAACTGAGGCGTTCGATAATCATTGCCATGCCCTGACCACCGCCAACGCACATGGTCTCCAGGCCGAAAGTTTTGTCGGCGGTTTGCAGACCATTGAGCAGCGTGTTCATAATTCTGGCACCCGTCATACCATAGGGATGACCCAGCGCAATAGCCCCACCATTGACGTTGAGTTTGTCCCACGGAATGCCAAGATGCCTGGCCGAAGGAATGACCTGAGCGGCAAATGCCTCGTTAATCTCCACCAGATCAATGTCTTCGATGGTCATGCCCGCTCGTTGTAGCACTTGCCGGCAAGCATCAATGGGTCCCAGTCCCATGATTTCCGGGTTGAGCGCGGAAACTCCGCTTGCCACAATGCGAGCTAACGGGGTGATGCCCAGTTCACGGGCCTTGCTGTCGCTCATCACTACCACGGCGGCCGCGCCATCGTTGAGGGGACATGCATTACCAGCAGTCACCTCGCCATTGGGTCGGAAGACGGGTTTCAGTTCTGCCAGCTTCTCGACAGTTGTACCGGGACGTGGCCCGTCATCCTTGCGCACCACTGTTCCACCTGGCGTTGTGATCGGCGTAATCTCACGCTCGAAGAAACCATTCTGTTGCGAATTGACGGCCCGTTGTTGAGAGAGGGCCGCGAATTCATCCATCTCACGACGACTAACATGCTCGGCCAGACGAACATTCTCTGCCGTCTGACCCATTGCAATGTAGATATCTGGCAATCCCTGTGGAGGTTCCCAGGACTCTGCCCCCTCCGCTTGCTTTGCAGCGCGTGCCTCTGCCTCAGCGAAGGACCCATTATGAGGGCCCGCGTCGGCTACTCCATTCATGAAACGGCTGACCGTCTCAACCCCCGCTGCCACAAATATGTCTCCTTCACCAGCCTTAATGGCATGGAAGGCCATGCGGATGGTCTGCAATGATGATGAGCAATAGCGGTTGACCGTTACTCCCGGAACATTCGCCATGCCAGCCAAAATAGCAACCACTCGCGCCATGTTGAAGCCCGATTCTCCCGCAGGCTCACCGCAACCAAGCATCAAATCTTGCACTGAATTGGGATCAAGCTGAGGAAGCTTCGCAAGCGCTGCTTGCACAATGGTGGCCGCGAGATCATCAGGGCGGCATTCAACCAGCGAGCCTTTCATTGCACGCCCGATAGGACTACGGGCGGCGGACACAATTACTGCTTCAGGCATCGTCTTCTCCTTTGTACATGCTCTCAAACCAAAAGGATGTTTTCTCTCCATAGATTGTATCACCTGCAAAGGCCGTGAAGAGGTGTTGATGAGTTGGCAATTTGACCATGAACAGGCGGTGGCATACAATATGCGCAATGATCGGTGATTTCAGCAACTATAGTGGAACACCAGAAAAGTGCTTTCTGGCAGTACCATATACGTGCGTGTGGAGAAATGCGCTATGATTCCTCAAGACGATTTCACTCCCTATGGCTACATAGACAACCCTTTTCATAGTTGGAAAATCAGCCCATGCGGCGTATTGCGCTCGCTGGAGCCGTTGGGAATGGGCTGGCATGTGCCAAATCTCGGCACATACGTGCGTAACCAGTTCCAATACACTGCTCATCTCACGATAGGGCTGAAAATAGGCGAGCTAGTATTGGTGACGCCGGAAGATTTTCGACGGCATGGTTGTACGATCACAAGTCATTTGCATACGAAAAATCGCTTTGAATATACCTGTACCGTGCCGCAATACGGTTTGACGGTCAACGCCCGTTATTTTCTTGTGCAGAAAGACGCGCTCGGCTGTGTGCTTTCCCTGTCATCTACGCTGGAACAGCCATTGCCGGTAACGTGCTATCTGATTCATTGTCATACGCACAATCCCCATACGAGCCGACTGTGGGAACACGGGTTGTATGCTCGCAAAGGCGTAGAAGATTGTTGCGCAATGCTGGGCATTGCCAGCGAGGGTGATGTATTCATACACGGAGCGCGTGCCGCCGATGGCGGTGAACTCAGGTTTGGTGACATCGGCTATGTGGTCACACTGGACGAGGTTTCCCGGTGGGCGAAGGGTGCTAAGGTAAGGCAACCTCACATTACACAGAGCCAGGGGGATAATGGTTGGCAAGTCAGGGCCATGGCCTTGCCATGTACGTTGACACTGGAAAAGGGCGAGCAGCGCATTCTCAATAGTATTCTAGCACGCGGCGTCTCGCAGGATGTAGCGGCGCAGCAATGGGCTGATGGCATCGAGGAAATTGCGCGAGCAGAAGCTGAACACCGGGCCGATGATGAAGAGTTCTGGCAGAAAGCGCCGCAACTCTCCGGCGATTGGCCCGATTACTGGCGGCGTGGCCTGATTTATGACCAGGAGACGCTGCGCATGACCATACGCCCCTCTGCCGGGATTATTCCTTCGCCATGGGATGGTATGCAAATTCAGGCACCGCGTACTGTGCTTGCAGAGGCGGCAATGGATATTCTTTTCCTCAGCTATGCCGCCCCCGACCTCGCGGCAGAGGTCATTCTGGGGCATTTCGAGTCGTCGCCGCGTGCCAATCTCCCCTGTATGCGTGAGGATGGCAGCTATAATATGGTGGCCGACGATGGGCAAATTTGCGGCACCGCGCCCGAATGGGGCTTCCCGCTCTGGTGTTGCGACTTGCTGTTCCGTCGCACAGGTGATATGCACTGGCTGCGTCGCCTCTACCCGAAAGTCGCCGCGTACATGCGCTGGTGGTTGCAGCAGCGCACTGATGCCGAAGGCTGGCTTGTCTATGCCTGCTCATGGGAAAGTGAGACGCTAAAACTACTATCCCGCAGCACCGCTTCCAGCTCAGGCAGGCGTAATTTCGCATCCCAGTCAAGCTCGTGGTAGCGATCTTTGCGACGGCCGACAAAGACTGTCATGCCAAGCAGTTCTAAAAAGTCCCGTTTGCCTGTATAGGATAAATTTTCCCGTTCCTCTTTGGTTTTACGGCACCACTCCAGCAACCGTTCGTATACTGCTTTCTGCCTCTCCATATCGACAGAATGGACAGTGGCTTTGGCCCGTTCGCCTTCTAGCGTCTCCAGTAGCTCATACTGGGTATTGAGCAACTGGCGGATACCGGCACGGGTATTACCCCGTAATCCTGGGTCGCCTAAGTCAGCTTCATAGTTCTCAATCGTACCCTTACAGACGGTGATTGTCCGCTCAACTGAGGCAAGATCGGCCGCTAACATATCGTGCTTACTCGCGAGCGCAATGCTTCGCTCAATTAATTGTTGGTGGTCAGCCGCCAGGCTAGCCAGCGACCATACCTCCTTATCTAGTGCTATAGCGCTCAGAGCGTGGTGAAAGCACTCCGCCCCTCTGGTATTGCAGCGGTAAAAGTACTCGTTTTTCCGGTTCGTATCTGGCCTCCGGCTAATATATGTCCCCATAGCGTTGCCACAGTATTTACAGCGGGCTAAACCGCCTCTGAGTAAAAACATTTCCGGTTCGGCACTCTTGCGCGGGCTGGACAACGTATTGTACTCGGTTCTGGCGATGACGCGCTCATATAACTCCGGTGAGATAATCTGAGGATAGGTATCGTCAGGCAAATCGACTGCGCCTAATCGGTTTTTGGCGGTACTCCACCGACTGGCAAAAGCTTGCAGATTACGGCCGGTGATGCGTGGGTCGGTTAAAAGCCGCAGCAACGAGCCGTTATGCCAGATTCCGCCCATAGCTGCCGGTACGCCTTGCTCGTTGAGCTTCGCGACAATACTGTTTAAGGAAACACCGGCGGCATATTCTTGAGCAGCCTTGCGTAGTACTGCCGCTTCCTCCTCGACCAGTTCAATAGACTCGTGTCCGCCGTCGCTATCTAAAATCCACTTGCGGCCATAGGGGACTTTCGCGACTGGTACTTTGCCTTCCATTGCCCGGCTGATGCGTCCGCTATTGGTCCTGTCCATGATCTTTTCACGCTCCATCTCAGCCACGAACGCCAGTACCATACGGATAAACTTACCCATCGGGGTATCGTCGATATCCTCTTTAACGCAGTACAACGCGACTTCGTAATGTTCCATCTCTTCCATCAGAATGGCGTTATGCACCTGGGAGCGGCTTAACCTATCAAGGGTACGGATAACCACGCCTTGGACCTTGCCCTCGCGGTAGCGTTCACGTAGCAGCGATAACTTCTTACGTTCGCGGTACTGGTAGCCGCTATAAACCTCCCGGTGTACCATACCGACGATTAAACTGTGTTCGGCACAGTACTTCCGTCCGGAGGATTCCTGCTCATCGAGCGAACTGTTATCTTCCTGGTCTTCAGTACTCACACGACAATAGATGTCAATGATTAGAGGTTGGTTCATTTGTCACCTCATAGTTTCTAAGGCGTAAATATGCCTGTATAGATATCTAAAAAGAGTATAACGTCATAAAATGGCCGTCGCGTGCCTGGTCGCGTAGGTCGTCGTGAGCCTTATCGCAGCCGTACAATCACCGGACGCGGCATAAAAGACACGTCTACGAGAAAATTTTTTCCTGATAATTTCACGGCAATTACGCGCATATACGACGGGACGTGGTACACAGCGAACCGGCAGTTGACGATCAGCTTTATAACCGCAGGCTGGTTGTTGACAATCTCCCCGCATGGGCTCGCTAAAATCGCCGAAATTTGCGCTTTCTGCGCGGCTACGAGTGACCGGGCTTTGTCCAAGGCGGTCTGCCGGTCTTTCGGCAACTGGATAGTAATTGAATAAGCGTCAGCTCCACCAGAGAAGGCCGTCAGGTTGCGTATATAGAGCGACGTGCCATAGACAGCATCAATGGCTAATGGTGTCAGGTTGCCAGCTGCCCCAGCTGCAACGGCATGGGTGCTAACCGTCGCGACGCCATAGCCGTTGGCACTTCCCGCCGGGACAAAGACGGAAGTATCAGTTACCACCTCACCGCCGCCCTGGCTACCAAAGAGTAAGCCAGCGGGTAATTGCTGGGTGACTGCCGAGCCATTGGTGATGGTCAGTGTCCCGTGGGCGATAGTAGCCGGGTACGTTTTCACGCCGGTGGGGATAATCGGTTGCATGACGCGGAACGAGGTTGTAAAGAACCGCGCTGGAACGGTCACGGTCGTATGCTCATAGCTGGGATTCGCACCCGAATACAGGGTTATGCCTGCGATGGCCAGTAAGCAGACGGCGGCCAACACAAGCGGTAGGACGGTCACAGGCCGCGCCGGTTCCTCACGCACCACGTATAAATGGACAGTTTCAATCTCTTCATGCACGGCCTGTACCATTATGCCCTCCTATTGCTGTTTGAACCGGGTCCCATCATTCAGGAACACTATTTGCTGGTCGCCGATATGGACGACCATGTCCAGCCTGCCGTCGTGGGTCAGGTCGGCAAAAGTGACTGTCACTGGCATATTGGCAGCATTGTCGCCGAACAGGCGGACGGCCGGATAGATAACCGCCTTCGTGCAATTTCCGGCTGGACAAACAATCACTTCTGTCTGGCCGTTTAAGTTCAACGCGATAAAATGCGTCGGTACCTGGCTGTCCCCGAAACCCACGCTCGCATCAGTCTGGTACGTCCGGGGAAAACCGTACTGACTATCGAGCTGGTGATTGCTCCACCATGTAGACAGTTGGGACACGCCGATAAACACGAATACCGCCACGACCATGCCCAGACCAAGGAATAACAGCCAGTGTTTTGATTTCTTCGGTTTCGGGGGAGGCGCTTCGTGGATGATAATCCGCCGGTTGCCCTGTTGGATTACCTGGTTGCCCTCGGTCGTCTGGTAGCGGATGGCGCTATTTGGCGATCGGACTTGATAATACTGATCATCGTCGTCCAACTCGCTAGACTGGTAGGGCTGGTCTTCGGGATGTAATCCTGACTGGTGGCCGGAACGGTGCCGGTTAGCAGGTACATAGCCGCTAGTTGCCGTAGCCCGGCGCGGGACGGGTGAACGATTGGCGATTTGTTCGCGCATCAGATTTGTACTCCCTTCACAATTCGGGTAGCTTCTTCGGGGGTACATAACCCGTTACTGACATCCTGGGCTACCTCGGCAATTAACAAGGGGTCTTCATGACATGGGCATGTCGGGTCGGCAGGACAGAAAGAATGCCCATCATCGTGAAGCATGTAGTCGATTGGAACAACGGGAATAAAGTTGTCGGCGTAGGGTTCAATAGCCATACTGTTCTTCTCCTAGAGAATGGGGGCTCCGGGGTAGGAACCCCCTAACTACCGATAGGGCCTATTCTTAGATAGTTTTCACCTCGCTTTCACTGGAGACTGTGTATATTTTATATATTACACAGTAATACACAGTTTTGTCAAGTATTTGGCATTGTAACACAGTAATAGGCCACCTTTGACGCCTATTGTGGATGAGGCATATAATGAGACAAAACTACCGGGGGTGCTATTTTGGAATGGTTAACTCTTCAGCAAATTGCAGACGAGTTGCAGTTGCATATTGAAACCGTGCGCGAGTGGGTACGCACAAAACGGCTGGCCGCCTATAAAGTGGGACGCGACTACCGTGTCAAACGGACTGACTTGGATAAGTTCCTAGAGGAACGACGGACCAAACCTGATAACGAAGCATAGTAGGGATGATATTTCCTAGAGTGGGGGTTCTTGAAAAGAATGGAACAGCCAGAGGTATCTTTTGATGAAAAAATACATGCCAGTGCGGTACAGTTTCTCATACAAGAAAACGACAGAGAAGCCGCCATGGCATTACTCTCTTGCACATTTGAACTAAGCATATGGAATGACGACCAAAGTCATACTGACTACAATGTCCTACTGCGTGGCCCAAGACAAATTTATGAAGTTCTTAATGACGATAACCACCGCGTAACGCTGGCTGTGGCTGCAGCTTTAGACGCGGTGATGCCCTGGGATTGCGCCGTGCATCGCATTTACATTAGGTCAAACTTGGTTGATGCCGCGCTAGGATGGAAAGCTGAAATGCTAGATATTGCTCTAGGGAAAGTGGTTCACAATCAAGGCATAACTATCAAGAATCAAGCAACTATGATCTGGCAGAACCTCCGTTTTCGATCAGAGAGTGAGAAAAGAATAGCACAGGCATTAGACCGAGCGGGTGTACTTTTTCTCCCCAATTGTCTGGCGCGTATTACGACACCTGAAGGAAGGAATACCAAAGAACCAGACTTTGTAGTGTGCCATCAAGGAAGGTGGGGTATCCTCGAAGTCGATGGTGAGCCTTTCCACCCGCCTACCCGTACAGTAGAGGACCACAAACGAGACCGTGACTTTCGTAAATATGGAATACAAGTTGAACATTTTGATGCCAGCGAGTGCTATCAACAGCCAGACAGAGTGGTTAAAGATTTCCTTGATACTTTAATGAAGTAGGATTTTGCATTGACAGATGGCCGCCGCAATCCGGCGACAGCAGATTTTCGCCGTAGGTTAATGTCTGATAGTAGGTTGCGGCACAAAGTTATGGGCGTGCGCTTAGGTGGTGCTTTCCGTTCCGTTGAAACAGTGCTAGGCTGTTTATATGAATGACGAAGCGGTAGAAGCAATCAATCATTTTAGTGTGCTTATAGAGCAGCAGAACGCTAAACTTGATGCGGTGCTTGAATACGTTGGCGAGGTGCCGAAAATGGCTACTAGGCTTGAGAAAATCGAGCGCCAAGTAGACAAGGTGAGCGTCGATATGGAGGTTGTCAAGGCCGCGGTGAAAGCTACTAACCGCGATGTTGCTGGCTTAGACCACCGCGTAACGCGGTTAGAGACGGCCTGATGAATGGCTGATGCCGATTGGTCGCTCTGGATTCCTGTTTATGAAAAAATGCTTGCTGACTTGAAGGTGTTGAATCCGTACTTGCGCGATGAGATTGGGCATACGGAGTATCGCAAGCGGGTGAGTAGTCGTTGAGCAAACTATCAGGATACCGGCTGCTAGAACAGTGAAATATTACACGGGCTTCTTATCAGCTAACCAGTTAATATAACCGCATACGCTGCAAAAGATCATATAGCGATAATTGAGCGGCCATGTTGTACCGCTTCCGAATATCCATGCTAAGTCTCTACCGCAGTGCATCAGTGCCTTAATGTCTGTATGCTTTTAGCTGTGGGGGCGCGATATCAGATTGGGTGTATTTGATCATAACTTGGTAGAGAGCGCCTTCGTTGTCTGATGTTATTGAGCCTAGGGGAGTCCAGCCCTCTTTGATTAGCCGCTTGGCTGTGGACTCTAAGGAAGATGCCTTGTTTGAGGTGGTACCGCTTACGCTAATAATAGTGTAGTCAGAGATTAGTTTGTACATGGATGTTCCTGAGGCTCATTCTAGCACGCTTTGAAAGGTGGTTGTATGGCGTTATGTCGTACATTACACATTTTACGACGTAGTGTAACAGGGGTAACTGTTGGCAATTGACCGATATGGCCTTTGTCAAGGGCGGTAACTTAGGTAGGTCACCTCTGTTAAAACGCATATTATGCCATGGTGGTTATATTATGATTTAACATGCTAAAGTTTCCAGTATGTCTTGCGTGGGTTATAGGCTGGCGTCAAGTCTTTTTAGGCTTTATTGAATAGCTCATCCAACAACTTTTGCCTGGCTTGATGCTTCTCTTCAGCCGGGGCAATCACCTTTGTCGGCAGTTGCTCCAACAATTCTTCTGTTGTGGCAAACGTGACTGATGGTCTGACGACCCACGGATACTCAAGAAGATCAAGTGACATCGCGAATGGTTTTCTGCCTGCCTCGATGATAGGGACGAACGGAATCTTAAAGTGAGGCACAGTAGCATAGAGTTCCTGGGGAACTGACGGCCCGCTCAGATCGGCGATGATAAAGCGAGAAAGTCCTGCAAGCGTCTGCACTGTCTCTGTAAAAGTACGGTCATATGGACGTGCAAAGTCAAAGATAATAGGCAGATACTTAACTTCTCTCAGCCTAGCAGCGATGGCTTGCAACACTTCCAATCCGCCACCACCGAAACGTCCAAGTATCAGAACGCCTCGTTCTGTCATCGTATTGAAGACATCGCGGAGCTTTTTGTGATTGAGCAATAGGTAGATAAACTGAGCCACTTCGAGATTATCAACGGTGATGGTTGGTTCTCTATCGGGTGTGATAATGAGGCTATTCTGTTTAGCCCCTTCCAGTCTTAAGTCCCATGCAGAGATGCCATAGATGGAACACCCATTAAGGGTGGCATTTTCGAGATTCGTTCGTAAGAGGGTTGCTCCATTGAGATTGACATTTGTGAGGTTTGCTCCTTGCAGAATGGAGTCAGTTAGGTTTACTTGCTTGAGATTGGCACCGGTGAAATCTACTCTACTAAGGTCTTTTTTGCTGAGGTCTACCTCACTCAAGTCTACTCCTCTTAAAGAGGCACCGATAAGGGTAGTTTCTGGGATAAGCTGTTTAAAGAAGCGAGCTTTGTCAAGGATGGCCTCGCTGAGATCTGCCCTTATAATGTTGGTATGACTCAAGTCTGCTCCGGTAAGGTCAGCTTTACTAAGGTTGGCTCCAATAAGGGAGGCACCAGTAAGAATGGGCGTGATATCATCTTGAAAACGGGTTTCACGAAGATCTGTCTCTCTCAGATCAGCTTCAATAAGGAATGTATCACTTAAATCTGTCTTCCAAAGTTTGGTTCGGCGGAAGTTTACTATATTGAGGAATGCTTTCCTCAAATCAGCCTCACTAAGGTCCGGTTCAATTTCTGGATGCTCCTGTCTCCACTGGTTCCATGCCTCCACGCCTTGCTTGAGGATAGCGAGATGTTCCGGGTTTGCCATCTGTACACCTTCCTATGTTTCTGCCTTCATATCACGCAACAATCGCTTGAACGCTTTTATGTAATCAGCATGGCTTTTATCCCAGTTCCTGAAATCGCCAATATTTCTTGTGCGCCGGATTTTTGCTGGCCATCCGGCTATAATGTCTTTTACGGCGTCGTCTAATTGAATTGGGAAGAGAACCACCTGTTTTTCACCACGTTCTCGCGCCAACCACTCTTTCTCCAGTGCTGCCTCCACTTCATCTTCGACCCAGCCACTGTTCACTGAGTTTTCTGAAAGGACGACAAGAAGTTTGTCATATATACGAATGGACTCATCAATCCGCACACGAATCTCGTCACCTATCTTCATATCTTCCGGTGCGAACCAGCAGCGCACATTGTTGCTCTGCAAATCGGCGTAGAGCCGCTTGGCAAAGGCATCGTCTTTACTGGAGTAGCTGATGAAACACGAATAGTACTCAATAGCTTTACCAACGAGTGAGCGTGCATATGTGATGAAGGTATCTGATAAGCCTGCTCCGCGCAAGAAGGCTTCTGATATCTCTCCTTGAGAACGTTCCAGTGTGTTCGTCCCAATAGTAGAAGGACCATAGTGACTCACCGTATCCAAGCCCTTCACACTCCGCAAGTCCACATTGCCAAAGTCAGTGAATGCGGTACGAGCATCGCTTAGATCAGCATTGTCGAGATTTGTGTAGCTAAGGTTGACGTAGGAGAGGGTTGATTGGCTAAAGTTTGCATTGCTAAGGTTTGCTCCGGTAAATGAAGCATCGTCAAGAGTGGCCTGGAAAAAGTTAGCTCTCTGCAAATTCGCTTTGTTAAAGTTGGCGGCTGAAGGAGTAGCCCAGCTGAAGTCGGCTTCGGTGAGTTCAGCCTCAATGAAAGTAGTTGTCAGAAGAGTTGCCCTAGCTAATTTCGTCCCTTTCAGTACAGCTCTAAAAAAGTTAGCTCCCCAAAGATTGGCCTCACTAAGGTTGGCACCACTCAGATCGGCTCCACCCAAATGTATCTCGGACAATTTAGCACCACTCAGATTGGCTTCTCTCAGGTCTGGCTTTATCAGCGTATTTTCTTCCCTCCATTGATTCCAGACTTTTACTCCCTGTTTCAGAATCTCGAGATGCTCTGGGTTCGCCATATACGCCCTCCATTTCTATTTTCCAAACAACCGCTGGGTTAGAGTCGCAATGAACGTCACCTCAATCAGCAGCCCGATAAAAGCTTCAAATGCCGCAACAACCGTGAGCGGATCATCAAGCCCAATGCCACCAGGGAAAAAGCCGCGTCCGTGAAACGAGGTCATGCTGAAGACGACAGAGCCGACTGGCGACAAAACTGGACCGCTCGTTTGACCAATAATGAAATAGGCGATGGCAAAAATAGCGATCACGATGAGGTAGGCGATAAAGCTGCGTTTGAACTTATACCCGTAACCGGCCAGAAGATCGAGAAACAGTGAGAAGAGATACCGCCCAGACTTGTGTTGATGCCAGAATGTTTTTCGCTGCATAAGCTGGCCGCGGTATGCGAATCGTGCGGCCTCTTCGTTGAGACCTTGTTCTCGAAGGACTATAGAAAGCTGACGATTAGTCCTCATTGCTATTTGGTACTCTGCTATTCGAGTTGCAGAAACCTTTGTCTTTCCATCTTTAGCCACTACTTTGTGAGCTTCTTGTTCATCACCCAGAACGTTCGCTTGGTTCCAATCTATGCCAGAGATATCGACTTCTCCCCACCGCACCTTGTTCAATAATGCACAGCCGTGTCTTGTGTCTGTAAGAGTAGCATTGTCTAAATTTGTTGCACTCGAAAAAAATGCGCCACGAAGGTTACAACCTCCAAGATGCGCCCCGCCGAGGTTTGCCCTTTCCAGATGAGCGTTACTTAGGCTTGCACCTTCTAGATGGACATCGTAGAGGTATGCTGCCTCTAGATGAGCTCCATCGAGGTTCGCTTGCTTTAAATTGGCTTTTACTAAATTTGCTCTATTCAAGGATGAATTATAGAGGTACGCTTCCTCCAAATATGCTAATCCAAGCATTGCACCATCTAAATTGGCGCATTCTAGGCTTGTCCTTTCTAGATGAGCGCCGCTAAAATTTGCTCCTTGTAGGCTTGCTTCACGGAAGGTTGCACGTTCCAAATGGGCATCGCAAAAAACGGCTAAGTTTAGGTTTGCCTCAGCGATAATGGCACCTTCTAGGCGAGCTTCACGAAAGTCAGCTGATTCAAGAGGTAGGCCACTCAAGTCTACCCTACGTAGGTCAGCTCCTTGCAGGTTCAAGTGAGGACGGGGTTGCCATCGCTTATACATCCACCAGTCGTCTTCCTTGGGCAATTGATGATGCTTAGCCAGCTGCCACTCGACATCAGCACGATCAAGCTTGATGTCCTTAAAAGGATAGATATGTTGCCCAATATCAGGTAGGATACTACGGCATTCGGCAAGGTATTTCTGCCGCTCAGCATCAATTTCTGGCTCAGTTCGCCACGGCTGCCCCTGTTGTTTCCAGTAGACAATCCAGTTCCCTCGCTTGTCTACAGTAGGGTGCCTTAAGGTAGCAGCCTGTCCGTCGTCTTGTTCGCTCATAAACACCTCAGCTTGAATAGTTACAATTCCTACCTGTTTAAACGTAAAAGGAGCTGGCTCATACAACAGCGCTATCCAGATGAGGGGGTAGTTGCCTTACCGTCTTTTAGCGCCTGTTTGATAAGATAAGAGATCTCATGGACCTTTTCTCGCATTGCCTGGGCTTCTTGGGGTGACATCGTGTCCGCGAGGCGTAGGAAGTTGTTTTTGATACGATTTTCGGTACTATACGGTATTCTGTCAGCTACATATCAAGCCAAGAAGCTGCACCGTGACCCATAAACGAACGTTTTTGGCACGTTGCTACTAGCTCGTCCCACCCTCTCACTGATTCGGCACTAATAGATCAGCTAATATATAGAGACCTCGGCAAAACCGACTAGTGTATCGATCGCTTAAGGGCTACTCGGACTATTGCATATGTCAGTAGAGTAAAGAGAACAGCCGTCAATGCCGACACCAGGTTTTTCTATGTACCCGTATATGTGGAACGTGTTGTGACGACCGGCCTTAGCACATACAAGCCGCTGCCTCACTGGTATACTAATCACTATGGCCAAAAGTGTTCACCAGAACAAGCAGCAGTTCGTTCTGCCTGCCGCGTCAATCAGTCTATGCATCATTATCCTTCTGAGTTTTACTCTAATTGCACCAGCTTATAAGCGGTGGCAGAGAGTAAGCCGCCAAACATCTGAGGCGAAAGCAGTAGTAGCCAACGTGGTCAGGACTCAAATGACCCAAATGAATCCGTTGCTAAAATCGATTGGCGTTACGATTGGTTCACCACCTACAGTGAGGTGTGAGATAAGCGATCCAGAATACCCTTACTACCAGTGTGGCACATCCGCTTCCGTACACATCGACGCCATACAAGTAAGAACTGATGCTGGCAATACCTTACTGGCGCTAACAGGGCTGGACAACCAACTCAGCAAAATGGGATGGCGTAAAGACGATGCCTCGTTACCGCCCTCGCCAACCCTGCTTGCTCATACGCTTGACGAGAGCGGATTAACGCTTGAATACACGTATTACCATAGTGGCATTCATTGTCAGCTTGCGTTCACAATCGGGCAACATCCGCAAGCAAGCACTAATTGGCAGCCAGTACAAAGCCTGTACTGTGATAAAAACGTTCCCCGTTAGTACTTACGGATGCCACGATGTTAATGGATGGGTTTGATCCGGTGCGCTCGGACAACTGCTCGGTGGATTCTGAATGCTCGTATAGTAATCGCTCAGTACCGCCGCATGGTCTAGGCCATCATAGTCACATACTAGCACTTGCTGAGCACCGACCGTAGTATTCCATACATCCGCAAAGTAATATTGCCAAAGTCCGGCGTAGGTCGACACGAGTTGCGGTGAAGAGTTCAAATCAGTGCCAGACGTTATCGAGGAAACAGTTGTGTTGTTGCCACCGGGCGCTAATTCCTTTTCCTCGCTAACCTGGCCTGTGAAGATAATCAGCCGGTTCTGCTGGTTTAATTGCAGCCAACTGGCAAGTAACGCATTCGGGTTCAGCTTCCAATCGCAAGCGTTCCCAAAGTGCAGCAGGTTAGCAAAAACATAGCCGCCAAAGTCATGTGAGTCACCTGGGTCAAACAAAATGATCGTGTGAATCTGGGCCATTTGTTGGTCTGTGGCTGCTTGTAAGAAGTACAGTACACCTAGTCTGCCAAGGCTCCATCCTGCTAAAGTACTAACGGTCGTTGGTAGGTTCTGAAGAATTTGTGCTACTTTGGTATCGGTGCAGTCACCTGCTGACCAAGTGTTAAGATCGTACTGTATATCCGCGATACTAGGCAACGAAGCAAGACCATTAGCCTGACCAGGAATTGGAGAAAAGAAGTTTGTAGTGGGAGTGGCATTAGCTGTTTGTTGGTTCCCTGCTCCGCACGTTGGTATCCCTTGCGCATTCAGTTGGGCAATCTCCTGACCTTGAGCCACTTGCGTATCTAAGCCTTGATCGGACACGAATCCCATATCGCCGGTTGCTGCATCTGTCCCGTACTCCCATGCGACATCACCACTCCCGTCCGTTGCGAGAGTGCCAGCTGGCGTAATAGGAGGCCCGACCGTTACGCACTGGACATCAAATTCTGTGCCTTGTGCCATATAATCGCTGAGTGGGCCACTGTAGGATGGCGTATTTGTTGTATTGCCAGGGTGTAAGTACCACGAACCGTTGATGATGTGATGGACTACAGTGTCATCGGTGGCAGCGTGCGCCATTCTTGAAGCCGCTCCCCCACTAGTGCCGAGAGCAACAGCAATCGCCAGTATAGCCAGAGCCATACGTACTACAATCTTCGTGCTTACGAGCCTCATAGGTATTCATCGCTTTCGGAAGACTGTGACGAGAAAGGTTCTCGTCAAACGACATACGTGTAGCGTTACAGGAACAACCTACAACGATGCAAACGATATGTTACATCACCTTTTACAAGAGACTACAATTCCTGCTCCCGTTAGGGGCCAATGTGCAAGAAGAGACCGATGAGACTACTGTATTTTGTTTCAGCATGTCTCTCTTTATAGAACAATTATACTAGGTTTTTACTGATATTTCAAGGCTACCTGATCTATGAATTACTAACTTTTGCATTTATAAACAGTTTCGTTATTCTCAATTTTGGAGATGTTGACTGATCCACTTCAACTACACTAAGCCTGGTTATTTATCCTCAAAGCGAAGATTTATACTCAAAAGAGATAATCGTAATGTTAAAGCCATTACAGTCCTACCTTTGTTGAGCTATCTTTATAAGCTCTGACGCAATTGCTTCTGATATGGGAAGGCCGAGTTCTTCCTCTAGCCAGCCATATTGTCCATTGGGATTGCATTCAAGAAAAACTATTTCACCGTCCGGTTTCTCGATAAAGTCAAAGGCACCAAATTTTAAGCCCATTTTGCCTAAGTATTGTATACAGCGTTCTTCAATCCTTTCAGGTAATTTTTCCTTTCTGAACTGTACTGCCTCTGTCGTCTGGAGTCTTCTCCAGTCGTCTCTTGCGTTTTCATCGGTATAAATTGCTGCCGAAAAAACTTGTTCGCCCACTACAGTCACGCGCCATTCTCGTGCTTTTTCTATGTATGGCTGATAGAAGGCTGGGAATGGATAGGTATAAGCTTTGAGGTGATCTACTTTTTGTTGGTCTGTTATATGGGTATACATTGCTTTCAATTGGTTGTTATCACTTATAACACCACGCAGCATTTTAATGACCATGTGGGAATCGTCAGTTTGTAGTAGCTTTGCGCTGATAGTATCCCAATCACTGCTGATGATGGTTTGAGGTATCGAAAAGCCGACTTCACGTGCCACCATTGCCTGTCCAAGTTTTCGATCTGCATGAGCTAAATTTTCAGGTGGGCTTAACCAGATATCTGCTGGATATAATGCCCATATCATGTCATGTAAATGTCGTACCTCATTATTAATGTACAGTTGTTTAGCAACTTCTGGTTCCTTATAAGGCAAGTCAAAGCTGCCTACCTTTCTATACCAGGCAGCACTTAACCATTCGGGCAAAATGGAAACGCCGTTATAGTCTATAGAAAGCTCACCTTTGTTTGTTAAATCAACGGTATATTGATCCTCACCAGATAGTACTCTGTCGGTTTGATATACAATAACAGGATAGCCGCTTCGTTCCAGGATTTCACCGACCGGCTTATATGTTGGCTCATCAATATGTGCAGAGGCAATAAGAACAGGTTTGTTCACTGCGCTGTTTCCTTTCTAATACGAGCATTGCTTAATCAAGCGCCTCACTCATTTGATCATCATATTCTTCTGACGTCGGTTGCCGTTGGTCGCTCTCCTGTGTCTCGGGTGGAAGAGGCCCCTTCGGAATGCCATAGGCAAGGTCGCGTGGATGGCGAGCCTTATCCAGTTCGTACCATGCACGGCGTTCATTCATATGCTTGAAATCTGCAACGGGATATAAAAAGAATTTGCCATCTGCACCCACCAGCCACTGGCTGCCAAATCGCTGCTTTTTCCGCTCTAACATGAGAACCCTGTCTGTGAGCGAGGGAATGACTGCCCGATACACCTTTGCCGGGTCCTTCTTGTACGCTGCTTCAAATGCGATCAGCACTTTTTTCATAATGCCATATTTAGTATGCAGGGCGATGATTGACAAGGCCTCTACTCCATCAATGCCGATATTATCTATCGTAGGCTCACCAATCTGGTCTAGGATTTGTAACGCTCTCTTGGCACGTTGCAGATTACGCTCAGTCAACCGCTTTCTGCTTGTAACGAGGTTAGGTGAGTTTGGCGAACGCTTGTAGAATCGAGCATGTGCCCGCACCTCTCGTTGGTCCTGCTTTAGCATTGCTACGAGTTCTTCCCTGCAGTGCGGGTATTTCACAATTTTTATTATAAATGATATATTATATAAGTTCCATAAAAGGATAAAACATATGCGCTACTAATTTTTAAAAATGGCGCATATGTTTTATCTATTGTAAAATCTTATTTACGCATCGTCGGGATCTGCATCTTTGACACGTGTAGATATATTAGAGCGATTAGGGCTTATTGCACTCGTCTCTTCTGCTAGAGCCTCTAAAACGGTCATTTTGCCAATACCCTGTTGCTCTATGAAGCTAACTACTTGTATCTCATCAGCCTCATTGATGTTTTGTTGTGTAAGCTCACTCATAGGATACCCTCCTTTGCATAGACATGTACGTCCAACTTTACTCTCGAAAACGACGGCCGGCTTCCGCTATACCAGTATGCTGCGTAGCCTCTTGTAAGTAAGAGACCTTCTGGTCTGCTTCCGTATTGTATTATTACGAATACGGAAAATCTAAGAAAAACGCACTACGAAGAAGACGAGAAAGTGCTACTGGATGGGTCACTATGTAAGTGGAGTCACTTGAGATTTATCATCTCGATTTGCTTACCCATCCTGATATCAGAAGTATGCAATATAAAACGCCGATATACCACGTCAAAGGCGCAAAAAATACGACAAATACCCGCCATTGTGCCTGTCTCCACGTTACCTGTACTAACCATAGCCACTCCAGAAGACAAAGCGTTGGGCTCCTAAACCTTTTACATGGGGTGACTAGCGGGAAGTATCTCTGTTCCGTTCCTTGTCAAGCTTAGTCACTATGTGTTAATATGCGCACAATTGATACGAAAATGTTTCTAGCATAGCGTTGATCTCTATTATCAACAAACGGGGATAGAGGGAATGAGTTCCTCATTAGGCCGGTGTGTCAGAAAGCTTCGTAAACAAAAAGGATTGACTCAGAAAGAGCTGGCTGATGAAGCCGGTCTCGCTGAGCGGACAATTCAATGGCTTGAGTCAGGAAAAACAAAACCGCAGCCGGCAAATCTTCGGAGACTGGCTGAAGCACTTGGTGTTGACGTGGCTGAACTTCAAGCAGCATATCAGGACGATTTAGCTTCCGATACGCCTCAGGCTGATGCCTTTTCACCAGATACTAATAAGACTATTCCTAGCCCTGCGACCCAGGGTGATACTACCGAACCTACAGCCGCAACTCATATCGAGCGGCAACCGATAGGCTGGCATAGTCTCCTCGAAGCCTTTCATCGTAGACGGGTGGTTTACCTAGTGATTGCCACTGCTATATTTCTGCTGCTCCTTGCCGTCTTTGTGTTCATGACCACTTCATGGGCAAAGAGCAGTAAAGTCACCATTTCAGGAACAGTTCTGTGTACCAACAACGAAAGGGTGGTTGGTATTTGGGTTAGCGCCGTTAATGGTGGCTCCAACTTTGCAACCTGGTACAAAACCAATAGCAACGGGTCAGAAGCGGCATTCCGGTATGATCTTCCAGATGGTGGCGCGTATAACGTTCACGTTGGCTGTGGTGGCTCGAGACAGGACTGGGACAACACAGACTACACCGAAAATGGCTCTGGTACGATTATGGATCATCATGTTCATTTTTTTATTTGCCAGGACGTACCCTTAGTGATGGGACACGGGCCATGTCAGCTTAAACGTTGAAGCCCATCTCGTCAAAAAACACTGTTAAGTAGTGCTGCCACTCGCTGCGAGTATTCACCAGATTGGTAGGGAGGCCAGTTTTCTAGTTGGCCTTCCTAAGATCAATAATTTGATATGTATAGCAGCTACGGTAAAGGTCTATTCCTTGCAGCAAAAGGGTTTTGAAGGAAAATACTATGTCAAACTCGCAAAACCTTCCTGTTCTCAATATAGAGGTTCCAGGTCTAAATGTGACAGCTTGGTTTACCGTAATACGGTATGCTGTGGCTCACGCGAGCAAAGTTGCAGATCAGCGTACTAATTATGAGAAGATCACAAACAAGGATCACGATGACTGGCACCTTCTTCACCGCTTTGAATATGAGCATTTCTATAATGCCTGGGCTGGAGTCGCGTATCGCCTGCGTGCTTGCGCCCTTCATAGCGAAAACTTTACCGCTACGTTCCAAAGAACACAGGGAGTCATGCATGGCGAAGACACGTATCAGGAAGATGATGCACTGTTCGGTTTCTTTGTAAAAGGCCTTTCAGCATTGGAAAGTTTCTATTATAGTCTGTATGCATTAGGTACTCTTATCGTCACGTCTACTGAGGAACCAAGTATACCGCCATCGACACAATTCCCCCTGCTTACCCATCTCGTTGATCCCGATCACCCGGGGATCAGTCCAAGATCAATTACGCCGAAAAAGACGTATGAGGCATATAATCGGGCTTTTTCAGGGTTGTCTTTAACCAACCTTCTTGGTCATCTTTTGGAAGACGAAAGACACAAGCAATGGAGCGAGATACGCAACATACTCGCGCATCGTGTAGCATTTGCCGGACGCACCACCGAATACCCATTTGCCCTTCCATTCGGTGCCTCATTCAACGAGCCTCCGCTTTCTGTAAAGCCATGGGGCATGGATCTCGTCCTTGATGCAACGACAACCGCCTCCCGTTATCCCTGGTTAAGAAATACTATTAATACTGCATTGGAAGAAACAGCAGCCTTTACTGCTCAGCACTTGCCTTATACAGAGGATCAACTAGGCCAGGGCAATCGCACCGATTCACCCTGTTTGCCACAAACAACTCGTAGCCTGACACTGCTCACCTAACTGAGTAGTGTTTTTGTGTTGCTGTTCCTTTATGCTGGAAAGGTCCATAAAAACAAAAAAGGAAGAGTAGCCCATGATAAGATACATACCTCCACCTATGGCCCATCACTTCATCACGATTACCGATCCAAGAAATGAGAAGAGCTCATCTCATAAACTCATCGACATCATCATGCTTGCCATCTGTGCGGTTATCGCTGGAGCGGACACCTGGGTAGACATTGAAGACTTTGGCAAAGAAAAGAGGGCTTGGTTTAAAACTTTCCTGGAGTTGCCAAACGGCATACCATCCCACGATACATTTGGTAGAGTATTCTCACTCATTGATCCGAAACAATTCCAGCGGTCTTTTAGTGGTTGGATGCAGTCAGTCACCGTACTCGCCAAAGGCACCGTTATTGCCATTGACGGCAAGACGAATCGAAGAACCTTTGGTGGCAAAACCAAGGATGGATTAACCCGAGCTTTACACCTGGTCAGTGCCTTTGCCAGTGAAAACGGTGTTTCTCTTGGGCAAGTAGCCACCGACCAGAAGTCTAACGAGATAACCGCTATACCGGAGTTGCTCAAACTCCTCGACATAAAAGGCTGCCTTATTACGACGGATGCTATGGGCTGCCAGACAGATATCGCGGCTGACATAGTAAAACGAGGAGGCGACTACTTATTAGCGGTCAAAGGCAACCAAAAAGGACTATACCTGAGCATGAAGGCTTTGTTTGCTGATGAATCGATTGAGCGTGACAGTAACATTAGTAAGAATAAAGGTCACGGCCGGATAGACAAACGTACTTGTGAAGTCATCACAGGCTCGGCCGTGCAAGAACGACTTCGTCATAAGAATAAGTGGTTGAGTCTCAATACTATCGTGAAGGTCACAGCCCAGCGGACAGTAATTAATACTGGTGAAGTGCATGAGAGCACTGAAAGCCGTTACTACATTTGTAGTCTAAAGAGCCCGAGTGCCGAACGGATACAACAAGCCGTTCAAGCTCACTGGGGAGTAGAGAACAATTTACACTGGACCATAGACATGGCCTTCCGCGAAGACGACAGTCGGATACGAACTGATCATGCGCCGGCCAACATGGCGGTCCTGAGACATATTGCCCTCAATCTTATTAGACAAGATAAAACTAGAAAAGTAGGAGTCAAAGCTAGCCGTTTAAAGGCAGGCTGGAGTACTGGCTACTTGGAGAAACTGCTTAGTGGGCTAACAGGGTGAATCGGTGCGATTGCCCTGTCAACTAGGCCCGTGGACGAATGGGCCATAATGCAGCAGTCCGAATGTGTTCTAATGGTCGTTTTACTGCTTCGATGGATCGAAGCTACCAAAGTACTAGCTAGCTGCCGAGTTTCTTGAGTGCCCCCCACGAACCTTTCGCTGTGTTGACGTCCGTCTCCGAAACAAGCAGGTACCTCCAAGTCACGCGGACCTTGTCGTCGGCCGTGACGTGGTTCGCCCAGCGCTTTGCAGCCTCACGCTTGCCCTGAACGTCATCAGACTCAACCTCCTTATCCATTTTCACCTCGACAATCCAGTGGGTGCCATCCGACTCAATGACGATGAGATCGGGGTTGTACTGCTGGCCTGCAGAATTCCAGAGGATAGGCAAATCATTAATGTGGAGCCGGACCCAGCACGTCACTAGGTCCTCGCCGTCAACCATACTCGCTACCCGTCGTTCCGGCTCCGAGTCGAACCAGACAATCGGGAACATGGAGCGTTGCCAGCCTTCATATGCCACGGACTTCGAGAATGGGCCTAGTCGGTCGGCACTGATTTTTCTGTCAGTAGCACGAGAAGGGTTGAACTCCTTCAACTCGACCACCTCCTCGTATGACGGCTTAGACATAAAACGGCGTTGCTCAGTTTCTACCAGCGCTACAAGGCGTGCGCCAGCCCGTTCGACATTGGCCGATAGCACTTCATCGGCTTTATCGCCAAGTCCATCAAAAAAGGCTTCCATTAAAGGTGCCACTGCTGCTCGCTGACTGGCCCTTGCTGGCACTGATGGTGAGGCAAGTACCATCTCCACAAGTCGTCTCCGCAGATCCTCCAAGGCAAATAGCGATGGAGCCGACCTGATGTGGTCAGCGGCTGACGAGCGGATTAGTTCAGTCCGCTTAATACCATCAGGGCCGGTGACAACCCGTGCGCTGACCAGCGTCCTGCTCAATTCACCATCTGGATTTGCTGCTAGAGCGGCCCCTAGCTTGCGGAAAGCATCGGTGTCGGTGATATCGGCGAGCGAGAAACTGCTCTTTACGGTACTCATCCGCAGTACAGGAATGAGAATGGTAGGCGCGTCGGCCCTACGCGGGACTGACTGCTTCAGTTGTGCTGCTGCTTCGTTTGCCTGTACAACTCGTCGCTCAGAGGTTGTCACGAGCGGGGCAGATCGGTTATCGTTTGAGGCAAGGATAACACTACTCTCAGGTGGCACGAGAACGGGTACCAGCCCCGACTCAACCGTTTGTGTGACTGCAACGGTCTGACCCTGAGCATTGACGCGAAGTGCTGCCCACGTCCGATAATCGACGAACGCCTGGTTGAGCACACCAGCTTTCTTTAGGAGGTCCTCGTAGCGCTCGTGCGCTACCACTTCGAGGGTATCGAGGATCTCAATGCCCGTATATCTCCCAAACGGCAGGCGCATACCGCGGCCCAGCGTTTGCTCGGTCAGAATTTCCGATACACTTGCCCGCATAGAAGCAATGACATAAACATTGCGGACATCCCAACCTTCCTTGAGCATACCTACGGAGATTATGATGCGTACAGGTGACGTTGGGTCCTCAACCTTGCCCAGCTCTTCCAGGGCTTCATCCGGCGCATTAGAATGCACGACGAGTACCGCCTCAGTGTACGCGCCTCCAAAGAACTCGGATGACCGGAGGATGGCACCGTACTCATTGGCGTCATCGATGCTCTTTGCGACCACCAGCATGACCGGATTGACCGGTGCAGCGCCGGTTGCCTGACAGTACGCGGAGATAGCGTCCTCTTTAGCCCTGAGCAGCATCACGCCGTCCGTCAGCTTAGTTAGAGAGTCAGTGCGGTCATCTTTGCGCCCCACGATAACCGGGGTTTTGACCAATTTGTCGGCAATGGCAGCGGCAATCGGGTAGCGGAAGATAATCTGGTCGTTCGGCGTCTTCTTATCTGGCGTAGCTGTCAGCCCAATGAGCACCCAGGGATCAACATCACGGACCGCCTTCGAGAAAGCCGGGCCGTAGTAGCAGTGATGCTCGTCGGCGAATACGACCAGCTTCTCTATCGACTGAAGATGCCCATAAAACTCAGTACCCAGTCCTTCTTGGAATTTATGCGTCTTGCGCCCCTGCTTCGACTCTGGACGGATGAGCGATTGCACCGTAAAGAGGTAGACCTTAACCTGACTGTCGTCGTCCATGGCGGCACGCATTGCCGGGGTCGAAAAGTTGTCCGAGGTGATGACTACCGGCTGGAAACTCATCGATCCTAGCAGGCTTTTGGGATGACCAGGCGTAAAGTTGTCTTTGGTCTTCTCAAGGATAGTTCGCCCCGGCGTGACAATGACAAAATCGCGTACCCCATAGGCCTCCACAAACAACTCCATTGCTCCGGCCAGAATATAGGTTTTGCCTACTCCGGTCGCCGAGTCAATGACCGCTTCAAAGGGTGGTAGTTGTTCCTCAACGTCGTAATACTGTGATACCGCAGCGTTAATGGTCTGCACTGCTTCGCGGTTCGGCTCGCGCAAATCGAGACGAGCGGCGATTTCAGCAATGACATCATCAAAGAGAGCGAGGTTCCCCATCACGATTCCACTTTCTCTAGCACAATATTGCTATCTTCGAGGGCGAGCGGCAGTTGGCGCACGGAACGATATTCGTCAAGAAGCGCTGCAGGAATTTTCCGAAGGGTCGATCCTGGCCGCAGTTCACGAAGAATGATACGCGCGTCTGGATCAATGCCGGTACCACAAATAACAAGGCGCTCACGCTCTGGTAGGGCGTTGACGAGTAGCCGTACAACAGACTCATTCACCACCCCATCGACGACAGCAAGACGTGTTCGACCTTTCCTACCAGAAAAAGGAGGATCAGGTTCATATTCGTAGCCGAGTTGGGCAGCAGTCACTTCTGCCAGCTTACCGTTCGCCATCCACTCAGCCAGAAACACCAGACCGCCATCTGCCTCGAACATCGAGGGAGCAACGTCGAGAACTCGAAAACCTCCATCACCTTTCCACTGTATGAGCTTTTCTCTCTTGGCCTTACCAAGTTTTTTCAGCCAATTGGTAAGCGCCTCGAAATCAGAGTCATCAATACCAGTAAGCTCCTCACGCAGCACGTTCTCTTCAGCAAGAGTCTGTAGCAGTTTTGCCATGGCGCGTAGCTCTGACGGTGCAACACCATCAGGTAGATTCTCGTTCTCAGGTATCTCAACGATCGTGGTTGTGATACCACCTACATCAGCACCTTCGACAACTCTGGTAAGTCGAGGAATTGCATAAGTGGCGATAGTCTCAGCAGACCACTCGACACCAACCCAGCGTCGGCCCATTTTGTGTGCGACCGCTGCGGTTGTGGCAGAGCCAAGAAAGAAATCAAGTACGATGTCGCCCGGCTGAGAAGCTATATGCAATATCCGAGCTAAGAGCCGTTCCGGCTTTGGGGTCTTGAACAGTTCCGCAGTGGTAACATTGGGGAAGAGTCTTATCAGCTCGTACTTCGCTTGACGGTTGTGACCCGTCTCTTCGATGTTCCCCCAGAGGCTGGAAGGTGCCAATCCGCCCTGATCTGCAAGGTAAGTTTTACGAATTAAACGTGGTTTACCAGGTTCATCCTCTCGTAGAATAACCTCCCCACTCTCTATCTTCGCCCGCATAGTGGATGGCTGCCAACGCCATCCGTTAGCAGGCGGTGGAATAGGCGTCCCATTCCAACCAAAAGACTTATCGATCATAAAGCGCAGATTCTCGCGTGGATTAGGTGATGAGACGTTGCCTGGAAACCAGGGACCACGAGGGTCATTATCTGGGTTGGAGTAGTGAGCGTTATTCTCCTCAGATCGAGGAAGACGATTAGAACGCCAGCCGGGTTCCCGGCTGTAGACAAGAATTGTGTTATGATCGACCGAGAACTGTTGTGCGTCGTTATTTGAAGAATCAGCTGCCCGCCAGACTACTTCGCCAACAAAATTCCCCCTTCCTAAGACTTCATCAAGCACCGCCTTGCAATAGTGTACTTCGCCCTGATCAAGATGAACCCATACCGTTCCATCTGGAGAGAGAAGGTCTCGAACTTGAAGAAGGCGATCGCGCATCATTGTGAGCCAGACCGAGTGTTCCAGCCCGTCGTCGTACTGTAGGAAGCTCTGTTGTGTGTTGAACGGAGGGTCGATGTAAACAAGCTTGACTTTGCCGAGGTATTCGCTCGCGAACTCTGGCAGACGAGCGAGGCAGGTCAAAGCGTTGAGTGCATCACCCCGGATCAGCAGATTGTCAGCAGCCCGTCTCTTTCCAACATTCCCTACAATAGTGATGTCGTGGAGGAGGCGGACTTCGGCGACACGGTAATCGGCTGAGTTCACCCACTCATATGAGCCATCATCGTGCGCCAGTAGGCGGAGATGTTTGTTCGTCCAGGTCAGTTCAAGACGACCTGTATATGTTGGAGTAGTCACCTGAGTCTCCCCACATGGTGCATGGTAAGAGAGGGGTCAAAATAGCCGAAGGAGTGACCGCCGAGTGCCCTAGTACCAGTGTCTGTTGCCAAGCTGATTTCCCTTCTAGTAGGCATGAGTTAAAGTCACTGATTATTTGGACGATCAAGGGCACCAAAAGTAACCGTAGTAACCCTGTCATCATCTCCTAAGTTCCAATACCGTTATACTATCGAAGAGATGAAGAATTGTCTAGATTATAGTTCGCGGGTCAAGCCAGCGTTCCGCTCATAGGCTCTGTAGTCGATACCCCCAACCGAACCTAGCTTCTGTAGCCGATTAAGCAGGTGCATGCAGAATGAGATCAATGCTGCCTCCGGTACGCTTAATTGTGCGCTTCGCGGATTTGTGTAATCTTCAAGATCCCAGCTTCCTTGGTTGAGGGCGCAGCCAAGGTCAAGATGCTCTTCATCTGAGAGACCACCAAGTGCCTTATAAAATGGGTCGCCAAATGCCGGAGTCCAACCAGAGTCAACAGTGAGCAAACCTGCCAAGGGTGCAAATAGTGCCTTCTTTTTTGTTACGCCCTTGATCCAGCCAAACTCAGCTTCAGTACGCAACCGACGTCGTACCGAAGCGGCTTTTTGGCCAGCATATTTAATGTGTTCAAGGCTATGCTCCTGTTTCACCTCGAAAACAGCGTAAACGCTTTCGGCGGGAACATACAGGTGACCACCGTTCTCCCAAAGGAGAGGCGAAAAAACGTGATCGTGTATGATTACGTCGATCTGCTCGCTCCGACTGCCAACTGAGTCGACGACAAAACCCTTTGACACCAGATATCGACTTGGGAGAAACCCCGAAAGCATCTCCTTCCAATGTAATTCAGAGCCATCACCTTTGGCCCCTGGATGGGTAACTACCTCACGACCTGCTTCAAGATCATTTCTTAAAGCAGCTTGTTTCCTGTAAAAGGCACGATCTAGATCGAATGGTACATCCTGCATTATGCGGCTTCTCCTTCCCTCTCCTGCGCAAAAGGTCGAGTAGGAGGTACTCGTTTTACGGCCTCTGTTAGTATTTGGTAAGAGAGTGGTACGTCGTAGGTAACTCCCATGATGACTGCCTCGGGAACGAGGCGTTGCCGTAAATCGGAATAGGTATAGCCATAATCACGCCCATCAACTGGACCGGTCAGTGCAACAATTTGGTCAAGCTCGTCGCTACCGAGCGATATACCCGCCAGTAGATCAGAAAGGAGTAATCGCCGCTGCGTTTCATTCGGGCGCTGGAGAGTCACCATATATGCCGCACGACGTATTACAGCAGGGTCTAGGGCACTCAGCCGATTGGTACACAAAACAACAAGAACCGGCAGGTTGTGTCGGCGCAGACCATCTATACCCTTAATAAGCGCATTAACCCCTGCCCGATCTTCGTGATGCATCTGGGTCAGTTCACGTGATTGGGCAAGCGCATCGCCTTCGTCTACCAGCAACAAGCTGATTTTTGATGGTTTACCGCCTTTATAGCCAGCGCTTGACTCGTCGGCTACGATCTTGAAGGCATTGCCAATTAACGTTGACATCTGCCCCACTGCCCCCTCGCCGCGGGTGGCAAGACTAAGGGCGTAGAGCGTCCCTTCAACGCGCATAGTCCTGGTGACTGCATCCATAAAAGTTTCGGCGAGCTCAGTCTTACCAGTCCCCACATCGCCAGCGAGAATAATCAGCGGCGGTCGCGTGGCTAATTCTTTGGCTGCACGGATTACCTCCTTATGGTGACGCTCACTCCACGTGTTCACGCGCTGATAATCGAGCAGTATCATAGCCTCACCGACCAGCCGACGCTTAACCTCCTCCATGCCAACTAAGGTCGCATAGCGTTGCCGCACGTCCGGGTCGGGATAGTTCAATACTTCGCTGAAAAGGTCGGTACTCACCACGGCCTGAACTCCTTGCGGGTAATGGCGACACCACCGGAGGCGTAGTGGCGCGAACTATCCCAATAACCGTTGCCGTCTCGCGGTGGCTCTCCGTCAGCCCGCCGCACCAGGTAGCTGGCTTTTATCTTATCTCGTTCTATTTGCGAGAGACTATACCACTTGGAGCTGTAGGTAAGAAAGTTAAACATGACGGCACCGGAGACACCCGCCATTGCAAAAAGCCCACCAGAGCGGCCGCCTTCGAGATCACCTGACGGACCGACCGTGTAATGCTAGGACACCACACGTCGCTCGTCCATGGTCTTGAACCCGAACTCATACGACTCTACATAGCCTCCATGTAAAAGTACGGTTAATTCCTCCTGGTAGTTCTCGATCTGGGTGTCTATGGGCTTATCGTAAAATCGCTGGCATTGATGCATATCCGCGGCAACTCTGGCTGCAAGACGACGGGCATGGGTTAGTGTAAAAGATTCGGTAGTTGAATATGAGTATGACATTGTTAGCCCCTAAACCCCCTGCCCAATATATTTTGCCAGCACTCAATCGCTTCGTACTTGGTCGTGGCGTACCTGGCCTCACCAATAGCGTCGAGCGCGTTGTGCGCGGCGTTGATAATAGCCTGCCGGTCGGTTTCTTCATAATTCTTGGCGATGTTGTTGTCTGGATTGACCGGGTCAAAGATTTCAATGACGCCGGTGTTACTAGTAGGCAGACTGGATGCAGAATAATGGTCAGTGAAGTACAAGCGCTCCTTCAGACCGCTTTTAACGATATACGTAAAGAAGTGTTCGAGGGCAGTCGGATAGTCAGTCAGTGATGTTCCGGTGGCAGCCAGCCGAGCCCACAAGAGTTCGATCATAAATGACTTGAAGCGCAAATTTTGTTGACGCTTCCACCATTTCACAATGCGAATAAGCTGCTTGTAGTCGTCGCCATAAAGCTGCTTGCGGTCGCGCATAAACTGAAGATGCAAGGGTATACTGGTAAGTACTCGTTCACCGGTATGCTTGCGCACCAGCCACCCGCAATCATCCTCGTCCCCTTCGTAAAGTACCGGGACAACATCAACGTCCAGGCCGGTGCCCCGAAAATTGATGGTGACGCAGTGAGTCTGCGGCTCAAATTGATCAGGCTGCATATTAGGGTTCGCTTCCGCGAGGCGTTCTGCCAGCCAAGATATCAGCTGACCATCAGCTTTTGGCGCATCACCAGCCTTCACGTACACCGCCACATCCAGGTCGTTGACCGTGCGCAGTGCCGTCCCCTTCGCGACACTGCCTGCGTGAAGCATTTTAATCAGGTCAAACGCTAAGTCTTCATCGATTTTTGCTTGCAGGCGCTCGCGTAACCAGTTCACCTGCTTGCGATGCTCGTCAGCGGTTTCTTTTGGGAGATTGATTCTTTCCGCCGCAAACCTCACGATATCGTCGTGCGTAATTTCAGTCATTTGTTATTTCGTTTCCCACAATCTACCCAAGTCTTTGGGCAGCAAACAAGCTGTCAGCCGAAAGTGGCAGCAATACTTGTGCCTCATTGCCCTCATCGCCTTCGATTGTACGGATTATAACAGATAAGCTGGCACTCTGTCAATTAGAGTGCCAGAAGTAATATTTGACGTTTCGATCTGGTTGCAGACAGCTTTGAATTGTATCCGAGCTGAACGTGAGCTACATAAACTGGTATTAGATGAGGGGCAGTTGCTTGCCGCCTTATAGTGCCTGTTTGATGAGATAGGTGATTTCCTGGGCTCGTTCTCCTGCTGTCCGGACTGGAAGATGACAATGCATGTGGTGACAGCCGTCAAAAACAGTGCTAGGCTGGTTGCATGAGTAATATTGAGGCTACGTATGTTGGTCACTTGCTCGGAGAAACCCGCGATGAAGTTCGGGCGGTGCATGAGGGAGTTGCTGGTACTCGGAAAGTCGTAAATAACCAACCGACGTGGAATGACTTCAACGAACTGAAGTCGGAAGTGGAAACGTTCAAGATGGCGCTCACTACAACCAATCGTAATGTCGCTGATTTAGACCGTCGCGTTACATGGCTGAGGCGGCTTAGGTAGATGGGAGTGGTTAAGCATACAAAACCGTTTTATAGGCGATCCCTTTTTTGGGCTATCATTGTGGTTGTTACTGCTGTGGTTGTTCTGTCAATCAGCTTTATGATGTTAGGTAGTAAATCCTGTGCGAGTGAGCCATATTGTGGCGCCAATCCTGATTGTTGTTCTGCTGGACAGAGATTGTAGCGTTTGAACGATAAAAAACGGCAAGGTCCTCTTAGTGCGTGCCGTCTTTTAGTACCTGTTTAATGAGGAGGTTATTTCCTGGGCGCGTCCTCGCGCTACCTGACTTCGCATGAATGCCAGTGTGACCGTGCCGTCTTTAGAGAGTGCAGAGAGTGCGCTGCACACAGACAGCAGCATTTAATTGCTTCATGTGCTTCTGACCGTCGCGCTGGCCGAGTGCTGCGACCGCATCTTCGTAACGAGATAGTACATCTTACCAGTCTCACAAACTTTCCCAAATTGTGACGGGTTATCTTTCGTTTACTGATGTGAGCCAACCTACACCACTTCTCAACCTATTTATAACCTCATGATCTTTTCTCAAGTTGTATTATTGCTCTGAGAATGGATTGTAATCGGCTTCGCTTGTACTAATCTTAAGTATTCGAAGCAGATGGTTATCTGGTTGCGGACGAAGGGTTACTATATAAATGAAAAAACGCTGCTTGTCTATCGGGTTGACTGCCTTGAGTATTTTAAGTATTTTCATGCTAACGTTGTCCACTGTGCATACGAGCGTAAATGTTTCTGCCGCTTCCCCCCCGCCAAAGGTGTTGGCAGGAACCGTTCCTTCTGCCGTGCTGAGTGGTCAAGCGCGACTTATCGGACATCACCCGGGAACAGACAAACTTGCACTGACCGTAGGGTTGCCATTACGCAATCAACAGGCGCTCACACAACTCTTTAATAAAGTAAGCACTCCTCGCAATCCGCAGTATCGACATTACTTGACCCTCACCCAGGAAAACCAAGCTTTCAACCCGACATCGCAACAGGAACAGCAAGTTATCGGGTGGCTGGAATCCCATAGGCTGACGGTGACTCATACGTACCCGAACCATTTACTCGTCGATGTCACAGGCACCTTTGCGCAAATTGAACGGATGTTTCATGTGACGATTAACGACTATATAATGCAGTTCAAAGGCAAACAAACGACCTTCTACGCGCCAGCGAATGAGCCAACGATAGATGGATCAGTTGGCGGCATAGTCGATAGTGTTCTTGGTCTTGACGATTATCCCTCATTTCAAGTCAATGATTCTCTAGCCCTAACACGTCCCGCTGGCAATCCGCATGGTTCACCGCCGTATTACCCACAAGATTTTGCCAATGCCTACGATGTCAACCCGCTCTGGAACGCAGGCGATACGGGACATGGACAACATATCGCTATTATCCTTCCGGGAACCCCTCCTATCGATGCTACTTTGATCAAATTTGCCAACCAAACCGGATCGAAGGTCGCTACCCAGGGGAATAAAAGGTTAAAGGTGATCCCCGTTGATGGGGGCTCAACGTATCGGGGTGGCCAGGAAGCAGGGATCGATGTTGAGTCCGCGAGTGGGATGGCACCAAAGGCTATCATTGATTATTATGAAATGCCTGGAGATAATCAAAATGGTCCAACTTCTACGGAAATAGATGATGCGCTCAATCTGGCAGGGTCGGACCCGTATGATGCACTGATAAGTAACAGTTGGACTGACGGTGGTGCATGGACTAACAATTGCGAACCATCAAAAATAAATAGTTATATCACCACAACCGAAGAAATCTTAGCTGCCAACTCGATGACAGGTCATGACTACTTTTTCGCCAGCGGTGATAATGGGAGCGCTTGCGTCTTCAACTCAAATTCTTCATGCTCCAAGGTACAAGACCCCTATCCATCCTATCCGGCCAGTAGTGCATACGTGACTAGCGTTGGTGGCACAAATCTAGCCATTCAGAACAATAGTTGGCAATCTGAGGTTGCCTGGGATTACATATACAGTACTTGCTTTGCTTTGCATCATCGTGCTCCTCCAAGTGGCTCTGGAGGAGGGTACAGCAATCTTTTCCCTGAACCAACGTGGCAGTCTGGAATACCTGATCCAAGTAATCACCGAGGATATCCTGATATTGCTGCCGATGCAGACTTCTACACTGGAGCGTTCATCTGCTATACTGGTAAAAATAATAGCTCCCCTTGTATCAAAATTGGTGGTACCAGTCTTGCAACTCCCTTATGGGCAGGGATGATGGCAGACGTCAACCAGTATGTACAATCCCAAGGTGGAGCTCCTTTAGGATTTATCAATCCATTACTATATAAGATTGCTAATGGTAGCCCATATACGGCCTATCACGATATCGTGAATGGTTCCAATGGGAATTACTATAGTGCAGGCCCAGGTTGGGATGCGGTAACTGGCTTGGGATCGCCTGACCTCTATAATCTCGCACAAGATGCAGCGAGCTTAGATGCTTCCAATGCTTCCTCTAGCCAACTCTTGAGTGTAGCAGCGGTTTCCGCAAATGATGTCTGGGCTGTCGGTTATTCTGACATTCCCAATAGGGGCCAACTAAGTCTGATCGAACAGTGGAATGGCACAAGTTGGAGTGTGGTACCCAGTCCTAATCCCAGTCCGAATGACGATATCCTTTCCAGTGTAGCGGCAGTCTCCGCAAATGATATCTGGGCTGTCGGGAACTACTATGACGCTAATGGGAACGGCCTAAGCCTGATCGAGCAGTGGAATGGCACAAGTTGGAGTGTGGTACCCAGTCCTAATCCTCCTAGTCAGTATCAGGATGCCCAGCTCTTCGGTGTGACTGCGGTCTCCGCAAATGATGTCTGGGCTGTCGGCATCTTTAAAAATTCTAGTGATGCCGATCAAACCCTGATCGAGCAATGGAATGGCACAAACTGGAATGTCGTTCCCAGTCCCAGTCCCAGTCCTTGTATTGTTGTTTTTAACTTTTGCAACATCCTTTCCAGTGTAGCGGCAGTCTCCGCAAATGATGTCTGGGCTGTCGGCTATTATGAAGACTCTAGTGGACATCCCCTAAGCCTGATCGAGCAGTGGAATGGCACAAACTGGAATGTGGTACCCGGTTCATATGGCACTATTTTCTCCGGTGTGACGACGGTCTCCGCAAATGATGTCTGGGCTGTCGGCTCAGATTACAGTTCTACTCAGATTGAACAATGGGACGGCACAAACTGGAATATGGTACCCAGTCCCAGTCCTGGCTCATCTTGTGGTTTTTGCAACATCCTTTCCAGTGTGACGGCGGTCTCCGCAAATGATATCTGGGCTGTCGGCTATTATGAAGACTCTAGTGGACATCCCCTAAGCCTGATCGAGCAGTGGAATGGCACAAGTTGGAGTGTGGTACCCAGTCCTAATCCTAGCCCGTATATTAATTATCTCTTCAGTGTGACGGCGGTCTCCGCAAATGATGTCTGGGCTGTCGGTGGCTATCTAGATTCCAATAGGAACTATCATACTCTAGCCGAGCAATGGAACGGCACCACTTGGAATGTGGTGCCCAGTCCGTAACGCACTTGATAAAGGTTAAGTGTCATATTTATTTGACAGCCTGAACATCTATCAAGCGAAAGCTGGAGAAAACGATTCATCAGGCAATCAAAGGGAAAGAATTATATCGGGGATGGTGGGCATCAAAATGCCTCGCCAAGTTAAGCCGGAATTGAGCGATGATACATCGGCGGAGGGTAGGGGGGATGGCAAGCATTGTCCTGCTTCTTGTCGGCTTTGTTCACGATAGGCAACTATCCCCTCTCATCATATAGACTTCGAGAACGTGTAAAACTTTTTGCATGATGTGAAAGTATAGCCTAAAGAGGCGGTGCGGGTTCCTAACTGCTGGATTTGGTCGGACTTCCTGCTAGCACGCTTCGCACTGGTTATAGGATCGTCATACGAGGGGTAGTTGCCTGCCGTCTTTTAGTTGTTGCTTGATAAGAAATGTGATCTCCTGGGCTTTCTCACGCGCTTCCCTAGCCTCCTGGGGATGCCAACGTGACCGTGCGGCGTAGCTGGCAAGTGCGCTACGCTCCTGGGCGCTTTGCCGCTCCGCACGCTTCAGGCCGCCGCGTTGACCGAGTGCTGCGGCGTGTGGGTCCTTCTGTGGTTCTAGTTGCATATAGCTCCTTCTGGTTAGTGGCTACACTACTCAGTGTATACCTACCGCTTAGCACGGTCAACCCGTCCTAAGCTCCTTAGCAGCGGCTCGCGTGCTAGGCGGGTTGGCAGGCGGGCTGCGTGCCAAGCGGTTGGCATAAATATTATCGCTAAGGTATATCGGACGGCAGGTTGACACCAAGAAAAGAGGGGAAACCGATGTACTCGGCTCCCCCTCGGGTGTTCTTAACGCTTGTGAGCGTGCCTGCCTTAGCAAGGAAGATGCAGCCTGAGGGGTCTCGAAATCGGTAGGGCTGCATCTTTATTTTGACCATGAAGCAGCAACGAGTATGGCGAGTTCACTGTTGTCCCCGCAACTATGGCCAAAGTGCAGGACATAATACTGAAACGGGTGGCATTCGGGAGCGTGCGCGACCTTTAAAGAACGTGAGGTTTTACGGCTGCTATCTTCGCCCATTCCACTGTCCTGTCAACCCTGAACCATGCTGATAACGACTCGTTATCGTAAACTACTCAGGACTCGCGTTGGCGGTACGTGCGCTGTAGCATTCCGGCCAAGGGTTAAGCAGTTCTATTTTCATAGCGACTAAATAGCGATACAAGTAAGCAGGTAAGGGACATTGTCACCCCGGACAAACCTATGTATATAACAGACACGCCCCAACTGCTTATGCCAAGATGCCGCTCACGAGCTTGAACGCAGGTGCTATAAAACTGGCATTGAACCTGAACGCTCGCGACGAGATGCGTATGAACGAGCAACATACTATAACCAAGTAGCGCGATCAAGGCTTCCAGCACGGCGCTGATCGCAAAAGTCTTACGTAGTAAGCGCAGCACACGGTTGTAGTCTGAGGTGTTCATACGCGCTCATGCTCCGTTTAAGCAGTTATGTGAATACATGTTATTGTACGATACGCATTGAAAGCGCCCAACGTCCCATCCTCAAAGTCATCACTTATCGCTGCGCAGATGTTCGTACCGTCAGCAACCCATTGATTGATAGTCCATACCGTAGGAGCAGTGCAGTCAGTTGACTGGTAAAATCCGTCGCCCCAGATTTCGAGCAGGTAGTTAGTATCCGGGCAACCAGGCGGATCTACATAGGGTGCTTCTGCCTCGACTGTCCCCACAAACTGCCTATGATTCACGTGATCAGGAACACCCGTCTGTGCATGAACGCAAACGAGAGTTTGGCTGTTATCATGGGTCTGATTCGGATCATTGAGAGAAAGACCATCTGCGGTGTATGGATCAGGAAGCATACTAAGAATATACCCCCCGGCATCCATAGCACAGTTGCCTACCATATACGGTGTAGCCGGATTTGCAGGCGGGTTGCCAGGCACAGCAGTATTATTCGTTCCGCATGGTACTTCACCCGGCGTCATTTGGCTGGGAGGATTAGGTGTATTAAGGTGATGGTCAGCTACCCAAAACTGGCCTTCACTTGGCCGGGTATCATCATTAATATAATGCCATGTTGTATTATTGAACGGACCTACCGGGTCGCCGTTCGTCACACCGCATATTAGCTCTACCTGGTCGCCGGGATACACGCCGTCGCCCGTAATCTCCAGCGTGTCAATTGTATGAGGACTTTGCCTCGCCCATACGCCACCTGCTGCGTTATCGGTAACGGTGTAAACAGGCAATGAATCGGCACGGGCGGTTTGGGCTTTCAGAGTCATCGCCACCCCGCCGCCAGTCAGTGCTAATGCGGCAAGAAAGACATGAGTTACCTTCTTACCGAGATGATAACATACGTATTCTTTCGTTGAGACAACGGCCTTTGCCGCAGAATCTCCGATCTTCTGAGTGAGGTTCATTTGTTCACCTCTATCGAGAAAGTGGCGACGAGAACGCCGATGCCCCCGTCTCATAGAATCAGCACTACAAGGACAACCTGCCATGAATGCAATGTATTGTTGCGTTACCTTCTCAAAGGACTTGAACCCCCGTTTCCATGTGAGTTAGCAAGCAGATAAACAACGACACTAATGAAACATGCTTCATATTGCATTAACATGTTTCAGTTTGTAATAGAATTATACAAAATGCTTCTCAATAGAAGTCAAGAGTAGCTGAGGATATCCCTACCCTGTTCTGGCAACCAGGAATAATGCTGCTGCCGGGAGTACCAAGTGCAGTATGATCTGCGCTCCATACTGATGCTGATAAGCCATCTAGTCAGGGACAGACAGCACGCAAACCGACGCCCCTCGGGTTCAGCTTCGCCCGATGTAATCGCCATACGACGATCCTAAAGACAATCCATGCGCGGATATGTCCTATGTATTGTCCAGTAGTATGGCGCACGAACAGGCCGCCCCTTCTTGCGTAGAATGCGCCATAAACACCTCACGTGTACCTCGATTTTTCACCATAGCGAGTTGACGGCTCATATCGCTACACTAGCCCGCTGTATGTCTAGCGAATTCATGCTTACCTGTGAGGTACTCGACCAGATGGATGACCTGTCCAGCCGGACGTTGTACCGCGCCGAGGTGCAGCAGATTCCCTTCTTGTCCCGCCGTGAACAACCCGAGGTCGTGGAAGCCGCCCGAAGTGGCGACGAAACCGCCAGTCACCGCCTGCTCACCAACTGTCTCAACTGGACGATGCGCCGAGCGGCAGTGACCTACCGGACAGCGGAACCGGCACACCTGGAGATGATGGATCTCGTCGGGCAGGCCAACATGAAAATGGTGGAAGCTATGCCAAACGCGCTGGCCGCAGAAAATCCGGTCGGCTACCTGATGGCCGTCAGCGCCAGAGAGATGCAGCGTTACTGTACCTACCATGACCCGCTCATTACACGCTCGAAAGATAGGCCGTTGACTGATGTCCATCCGAGTACCGTCAGCCTGGACGCGGGCGAGGTGCCGCTGCTCCATACGTTAGCAAGCGGCGAAGTAGTCACCACCAATACCCCAGAATACGAAATCGTGTACGCTGCGCTCAGACAGTTGGGCAGTCGCCACCGGGCCGTCCTCGAAGCCGCCTTTGGACTGGACGGCCAGCCGAAACGGAAAAACCAGGACATTGCCGACGAATTGGGGCTACCGAAGGAGACGATTGAGAAATACCTGTGGCGGGCGAAGAAACGGTTAGCGAGGAAGCTGGCACCACATATCGGGCAACTAACCATGGCAGGAACCACGTGAGTATCTTCACGATGTACCACGGGCCATAACGCCGCTCGCTTCATCATGAGCCATCACACACACATTGCTAGAACGTAACACCATGTAAGGAACCAACGCATGTCAAAGCAGCAAACCCTGGCGCTCGCGCTCCTGTTACTCGGGGCGACCGTCCTCGTTGCACTCAGTCCGCTGTATGTCTGCACCGTAGTCCCGTTTATTGGCGTGCTGATTTTCGGCAGCCTGACTACCTACCAATACGTGCGTGACTGGCATATCATAAGAAAGGCGCGAACTGAAACAACCGCAAGCACCATGCCTTTACCACCGCCAGCCATGACCAGTCCAGGTAGTACCCGATTGTTCGTACCCCCACCGCTTGAGCGTCGTTAGTTAGCTTCAACGTGTAAGAAAACCTTGCACGCTGCTGCGAGAAAGGACAGCACCATGCCTTTCGTGTCATCAGCCTATGCCGCGTTCGAAGGCGCTGAGGGGTATTCGCACCTGCAGCGCAGCCATGTCAACGTCGGCTATCATCCTGAAACGGGAGATGACCTGCTCATCCCTGACTCTGACCGCTACGCCGGTACGTATATCTTAGGCGTGCAAGGATCCGGCAAGAGTGGCCTCTTAGAGCAGTTAATCGCCGCCGACATCACTACGGGTCACGCCGTGATCGTCATTGATCCCCACGGTGATCTGGTTATGAAGTGCTTGAGCCATATTCCGCCGAGTCGGCTCAACGATACCTACCTGCTGGACATGGAAGATGAAGACTATCCCTTTGGGGTCAATATCTTCAGTAGTGGCAGTAAGCAGAGTAGCGTGGCGCAAACCCAGGCGGTTGAACGCCTGATGCACATCTTCGAGGTGCTGTGGCCGGATGTCCTGAGCCAGCAGAACCTGCCGCGCTATGTGCGGGCGGCAGCGATTACGTTCCTTGCTAACCCTGGGGCCACGCTCGTCGATATGTACCGCTTCCTGCTCGACGCTTCCGTCCGCGCTGCTATGCTGCAACACGTCACCGACTCGTCAGTCCGCACCTTCTGGCAGTCGCAGTACGACGATCTCACACCAGCTGAACGGCTGAAGCGGGTACAACCCCTCATCGGTCGTCTCGAAGCCCTGTTTATGGGCCGGGGTCTGGTGCGCAACATCATCGGACAACGCCGCACGACGATTGATTTCCGTCGGGCCATTGAAGCACGGCAACTGATCTTCGTGAAGCTCCCGCTGAAGACGGTCCCCCAGGACGCCCGGCTGATCGGCACTATCGTGCTGGCGCAGATCCACGCCACCATCTTCTCATTTGCTGATACGCCTGAGAAGCAGCGGCCGGGGGTTAGTCTGTACGTGGATGAGTTCCAGCACTTTGCCACCCCGGATTTCAACGAGCTTTTCACCGAAGGCCGCAAGTTCGGCGTGCGCTTGGCCATTGCCCACCAGTACCGCGCCCAATTGCCAGGGTTCTTACAGGGTTCGACGATGACCGCACGGACCAAGATGTGCTTTCAAACGACGCCCGACGACGGCAAAGAAATGGCCTACCTGTTTCCGTCGGCCGAGGCGTCAGTGCAGCCGGAAGATATTGACCCGCATCCTACACACTATCTGCTGACACGAACACCGGACGATTGGTTCATCCGGGTGTTTACCGAGACGTACTTACGTCCCTTGCAGAGCCAGAAGCGCGGCAACCGGGTCGAAATCCATCTCAGTATGCCGACTCTCTGGGATGTGATAACCGGCGGCAGCGGGCCGAATCCCCGGATTGCAGACCCTACGCCCTACCTCGATAGCCTGCTCTACCAGGTCATGCGCAGCGGCAACCCACTAGTGCCGATTCCGCGTGAGGCCGTGATCGGCTTTGCCAACTGTGGCCGAGGGTTCTACCGGCAGGCGCTCGCGGTCAGTGACTACGAACTATCGGCGGCGTTCCGTTTGCCACCATTCCTGGTGGTGCAACGTAACCGCAGCGTACAGTGGACGCGCAAACCGGAAGGCGGGCGCGAGCAGCTCCTACACTTCCTGTTCCATTTACGTATGGTCATGCAGGCCGTCGCAGCACACCCCATTGGCAAACCTTCCACCGCCACGCCCGCGGACGTCGCGAAGATGCTGACAAGTCTCCCCAAACGGGCAGCGTTTGTGCATAGCGCCGATACCACCGGGGTCATCTACACCCATCAGACGCCTCCGCCTCTGGCACATCACCAGCTGATGGAGCGCATTGGCAGTATCGTTGGGCATACGCGGCTTGTGTACTGCCATCCACGGGCTGAGGTCGAACGCTCGTTTGGCGGGCATGTCTCAGCGCAACCAACCGAACCGACCGTCACAGTTCGCTGGAAAGAGGTGGAACCATGACGCGACCGTTCCGTATGACGCCGGTGTACGATTTGCTCCTGCGTGGTACGCCGTCTATGCCCATCGGCCTGTACCACCTGCATATGGCTACAGCGGCACAGCTTACCCAACTACATTACAGTCCTGGCACACTGAAGGCCGTCAAAAAACGGCTCAAAGTCCTGGCGGATAACGGTTATGTCCGGGCCGACTGCATTCCGACCAGATTCTTTCGCTCGCCCTACTACTACACGTTAGGGCCAGCGGGCATCCGCTACCTTATGGAGGTGGGCATAGACGTGAGCGCATCACTCCGGGCTGATAAAGAGGCGAATAAGCACTACCTCTTTATTGACCACGCCCTGGAACTGACCGATATTCTGATCGCCGCGCTTCGCCTCAGACGTGCCGACCCTCGCTTCTACCTGGCCCGGTTCCTGCATGAGCGGGAACTGAAACATACACCCTTTAAGGTGTCACAGGAGGGCATCCGTGTCACTATTGTTCCCGACGCCTTCCTGGACCTCCGTAAGCGGCGCATGGGTATGTCCGATCTGAGTATGCTGCTGGCCTTAGAGCATGATCGAGGCACGGAAGAACAGCAGCATTTTAAACGACGTGTCCAGGCTTATGCTGCCCTCTTGCAGTCTGGTGCTTCCAAACACCTGTTTGACATTGAAGGCATGACCGTGGCCTTTACGACGTTCGTGAGCGCCAGGCGGGTAGCGCAGATGCGCGAGTGGACGCAGGCGGCGCTCGCCGGTATGCCGCAGCTTACCAGCCGGTTCCTGTTTGCCGAACTGCCACGTCCGCTGGAGCCACACCATCTCCTGTTCGAGCGGCGCTGGTTTACATTGCAACACGAACAGCCGATTGCACTCTTGGAGAAGTGAAGTCACGGATGAACAAGTAGACAAACGGGTGGAAAGGCGTTCTGTATGATCTTGACGCCGCTGATAGTTCGTAATCGCTGTGCTCTGTGACTGCGTAGTCGTCTGGGTCTTGCTTGCCGCCGCGCTGTTCTTGGCAGCGTTGCACGGCTTATGCCGCTGATATGCCACCACACCGCCTACGGCTAGAGCCGCAACAACAGCGGCAAGAACGAGCACAATAACCAAAGTACCGAACCCGTATTGATGGTCCCATTGCCTCATAAACTCCCCTACATTGTTAATTAATTTCAACTTATATACAGGATGCTTGTTGTGCCAAATCAATTTGCAATTTGCTCTCGTGTTCCCTGCCCCGCCGCGTATATGATCTTCATGCAATTGCTTTCGGGATATGAACATAAAAAGTAGTAAGCCATTATTTCAATATTTATTTACTTGTTTAAATACATATGTACGGAAGCGAGTACATATGTATTGTTTTCGTTGAATAACTATGTAATAGTTTAATTATGACGTTACTTAAGGCCAAACTAATCATAGGAATAACAAAAAATGGCTAAAAAATATGCTGTCGTTATACGAAAAGGCGGGTCTGGTAAAACTACGACTACGACTAACTTAGCAGCAGGTCTGAGCCAAAAGGGTAGCCGAGTGTTAATGGTAGACATAGACAGCCAAGCTAATGCCACAAAAGGTGTTGGCCTTGTAACAGAAGACTTACAATACACGCTTAATGATGTCTTCGCAGGCCGCGTTACCAGCGTACGAGACGCCATTGTTGCTAATAGCTTCGGTTTACATGTATTGCCAGGACATCGCGACCTGTCACAGACAGAGCAGGGTATGGTAGGGAGCCCAGATAGCTTATGGCGGCTCAAAGAGATGTTAGCCGAGGTTGAAAACGACTATGACTTTATCGTCATTGACACCCCACCAAATGAGGGCATGTTGACCTATAGTGCGTTACTGGCGGCTGATAGGGTAATAGTTCCCGTAGCAGCAGAGAGCTTTACAGACGACGGCCTGGCGGCTGCCATGGCGATGATCGGCAGGGTACAACAACGCAGCAACCCACAACTAACTGTAGATGGCATCCTATTTACGAAAACTGACCATACGCAATTTAAAGAGGTACTTACTGACGATCTATCGGCAAACTACGCCACGTTAATCTACCCGTTTGATGTGCCACGCGGCACCCACATTAACCACGCGAACTCGCTCGGTACTCCCATCGTTTTGTATATGCCTAGCCACCCGGCAGCGATTGAGTACAACAAATTAGTCGAAAGGATACGCAACAATGGCTGACTTTAGAAAACTAGCGAAAGATAACCCCCTAAAGCCCCGGCCTGTAGCTATTCCACAGCTCGACCCATTGAAGGAAATTGATACTCAAAATCAAAAGCCTACGCAGCAAGAGACTAGAAAAACTATCAAAAAACCGGCAACTACTGCACAGAAAGATGTCCCGCCCGCAACCACGCCGCCAGCAGAGACCGGTGATTTAGACAGCTACAAGAGCAAGTACCTACGTAAAGAGGATGAGAAAGTCACTAGAACATTTCGGATGTACAAGTGGCGGGACGAGCAATTAGAGCAAGAGGTACGCGCTACAGGACTCAGCCAATGGCAGATTATTGATGTCGGCCTTGAAATGTATTTTCGTGACAAGCTAAAAGAGAAGTAGGTACGAACATAGATGCCCAGCTTTACTGCCGAAACCGCATGTTTTAGGTGAAGCTACTAACTCATCATTGAGAAAAACAGCCGCTAGCGTTATGATACTAGTAACTTAGTGGTTAGTGTATCTGATGAACTTGTAGTTATTTTTATCAGATCGCCCACTAAGTTACAGTAGGGTTTTTGAAGCTGAGGCATTGACATGCCTGGGTGCTTGGTTTAGTATTGATGTATAACTACAAGTTCATCAAACACTTAACCAGCAACTTGCGAAGCCCCACTAAGGGGCTTTTCGCTTTCTTACCCCTGATTCATCGGCAGCTCCGCGCGGTAATGCCGATCTCACCACACTAAATACACGGCCTCCGGCACGAGCCTCTAGGCTTAGTTTGCTATGGCCTCAAGAAGGAATAAATATGAGCACACTATCAGCAGGCGCGGTATTGCAAGCGAGATACGCTAGCTTCAAACAAAAGCAAACTATCAACGACGTTTCTATAGAAAATACTGTAGGTACTACTACCGACAATACTTCTATAGAACTACCGGCGGAAATCAAAGGGTTAATAACCGGCTCAGAATTTTGGGTACAAGCTAAAACCAACCGCTACAAGAAGCTCATCAGGGAAGGGCACCTGGACAAGCTATTACACCTTTCCCAAGAAGCGCATACCAAAGACAACCCAGCAAACTGGTTCGCGGCAGCCTGCTCCAAAGCTCGGTGGGAGAAGTACACCTTGCCGTACTTCGCCAAGCTCAAAGAGGTGGCCCGGAAAGCTGAAAACGTCGCCCGTCGGCTCGGTACCAAAGTCAACAAGTTCATCTACAAGCAAATCTGGAAAGGGATAAACGTCGAACGGTGGGCGGTTGCTGCCGAGGAAGTTAAGCATAATAAGCCAGGGCAGAGCAGGGAGAGACATTTTGCGTGGCTGTGCCTCAACGAACATCGGTTAGCCATGTAAGCAACGGGGCGCTCAAGTCCCAAATCACTCGGCTAATTTGTATCTTTCCCCGTTTCGCGCTCTTGCAAAAACCGCTTTAACTCAGAACGCCAGATGCGGAACTCTCTGGCGGATAGTCGCACAACTCGTAGCTTCTTTTGACGAATGTAGCGGTAGACGGTGCGGATATCCACTTGCAGCTCACTTGCTACTTGCTTTAGCTTTAGTAATTCTTCATCGGATTGAACTTGTTCATTGTGTGGCATTGATACGTATTACATCGCGAACTTTGCAAATGTAGCAGGTTATATACTCATGAATACTTCTTTGCCGAATTGTTTATGTAGCTGCTTTATAGCTTCCTCATGCATCTCAGCACACAGTAGTATGCCTTCGGGACTAGTGAAGTCGATAAACTCGGGTAACGCATCGGGTGGAAATGTACGGAACTCTGTCAGTCTAAAATCGACGGTATAGCCGTTAAATGTTTGTAGCTGCCGCACCCCGTCCCCTATTATTCTTGGCCCGAATATGCTTTCGCATAGGAAACAGGTAGCTATGTTCATAGCAATACTAATTGTCCTTTCTCAGTTGTTTTAAAACCGCTTTGCACATAGTGTTTCGCCCGTTCGATTTCTTCAGGCGTTGCGAGTCGGCATTGATTGGCGTACTCGAGATAATCATCGCGGTTGCCGATATATTTAGCTCTGAAGAAACCCTCGTTTATGCTACGCAAAAAATCATTCGGGTAGTCTTTATCGTTCGCAGTGGTGGCTATCAGCATGTCGCCATCGCCGTTTACAATGTAGTCACCTACATGCACGAGCAGGTTGTCATTGTTCGCACGAAACTCGCGCGGTTCGGTAGTCGGATAGTCGGGATCGTCTGGGCGTTTGTTATCGAACATCGTCATTGCCCACTTAATACTCGCTAGCCAGCAGTACCGTTAAAATGCGGTGGCAATCCGGTGAGAGCGGGTCATGCCAATACTGTAGTGCCTGATCGTAGTAGTCTATTTTCCAGAAGGTGTGATTGTTATGCCAGTTAATACTCCCGAAATCGTGTTCCCCGTAGGGGTCGTTATCTTCCGTAAAGGTGTCGAATGTCTGGACAGCGCTTAGGAGCCCTAGTACATCCGACAATGCCTGAACGCCTTGGGTTAGCACTATGTCCTGTCCGCTCCGGCGAAACTCGTCATTTAATTGGGCGATCGTAAGCGCGTGCACTGTTTCCCGCTCCATATATCCCCCTATTAGCCAGGTATATAACCGGCAAGCCATACCGTATTACCCATGCTTTCGGTTGCTTTCCATATATCCAGCGTTGCCAGGTTCGGCTCTTGCGGCCCCAAACGATGAGTTCGAGTAAGCGGTAGAACATGCTATCTCCTTAGTTACTTGATGTACACTATTGTACACTAATATACAGTGTGAAAAGAGTATTTTATATAAAAAAATGTATTTAATATAAAACGGTCAAAGTTAGAATGGACGCAATGGCAAGCCTAAGCATGTTTGGCGGCTGGCTCGCCTGCGATAGCGAAGCGGTAGCAGGCGATGCCATGCCGCCCAAAGCAGGGCGCAAGGTGGTAAACACGGGTGCAGGGTAGTGACAAGAGGTCTGCCACTCTATTCCTTGGTAGTATCGCGAAGTTTGCAAATTACAGAGGAGTACGGGGATGTCAAGCCCAGGCAAGATATAACCTTGCCGGTGAATTTCTTATGTTGGCTCAAGCATCCGGAGTTGGAGGATTATCTATGATAGCCTGTGCACCCATAAAACGTAACAACTCTGTCGTATATTCTGCTGCCTGCTGGGCGAGTCCCTCAAAACCCCTGTCAATGCTGGCATAGATAGTCGTCTGCTCAGCGGTGCGTAGTATCGCGAAGTTTGCAAATTACAGAGGAGTACGGGGATGTCAAGCCCAGGCAAGATATAACCTTGCCGGTGAATTTCTTATGTTGGCTCAAGCATCCGGAGTTGGAGGATTATCTATGATAGC
>Ga0307372_10000428_pt1 | contig 74966 bp, 70 predicted proteins | sample OX1MG_FD_202533 | JGI IMG/M metagenome (GOLD analysis project Ga0307372, IMG submission 202533) | Soil microbial communities from Risofladan, Vaasa, Finland - OX-1 | ecosystem: Environmental > Terrestrial > Soil > Coastal area > Acid sulfate soil | place: Finland: Risofladan, Vaasa | collected... | reverse complement strand
TGATGAGGGTGTTTTGCGTTCCGACCTCGACGCGGCAGTTGCGGCCGAAGCCCTGCTCGGAATGGTACGCGCCGTCAACCGTGTCAGATCGCGCTCGGTGACGCTCGCCAAGGCAAGCGATGCGGCAGTGGCGCTTTTTTTGAACGGCTGCCTCGGCGCTCCGACGACGCTCACGAACGATCCTGGCGTCGCGAGTTAGGAGTCGCAGCATATGTCTGGGCAGCAGAGTGAGTATTCTCCATGGCTGCCTCCTCAACCTACTATCAGACTCAGGGCACTAGTAGTGATTCTGACCCGATCAGGCGGAAGGGTGCTGCCTGCTTCAGCAGGTCATTTGACAGGCGCGATTCCTGTATAGAGCACAAGAACCCGACGCGAGCATGTTAGCAACGTTGAGACACGAGCATGGACGACAACCCGGTGACCAAATCCCGGTTAGCATCGCAATTCACTGGAGTCGATGGAAGGCAGCAGCGCACCGTGAATAGCAATAATCGTTGGTGGCTGTGGCTAGCGATGATTTGCGCGTTCGGCATCGGGCTGTATGTATGGGTCGCCCGCGGCACTGCAGCGAAGGTGCCGCCAGCCATGCCAGTGGTTCCCGTCTCGGCAACCTACGCAAAAGAGGGTAATTTGGACATCTACTTGAGTCAGATAGGGACTGTGACCCCATTTGCGACCGTAACCGTTAGAAGCCGTGTCGCCGGTCAGATTCTGAGCATCGACTTCAAAGAGGGGTCGCTGGTTGAAACCAATGAACTGCTGTTGACCATTGATCCGCGTCCCTACCAGGCGCAACTGGTCCAGTACGAGGGGCAGTTGGCGCGTGACAAAGCCACCTTAGCCAACGCCAGGATTACGCTGGGTCGCTACCGCGTTTTGTTCGACCAGGGTGTGATCGCCGGACAGGATCTCGATAACCAACGGGCGCTTTACGACCAGGCCCGCGGGACAATCGAGAACGATCAAGGGCTGATCGATGGGGTTAAAGTAAACTTGGCATACTGTCGAGTGGTGTCTCCAATCAAGGGACGCATCGGTCTGCGGCAGATCGACCTCGGCAATTACGTACAGGCGAACGATGCTCTGGTGGTAATCACCCAGTTGCAACCGATCTCAGTGATCTTCAGTGTACCGGAGGACGATATCTCGGAAATCGTCGAAGACATGCGCAGCGGCCGCCAGGTATCGGTCCAGGCATGGAACCGCGATCTCAGCAGACAGGTTGCCACTGGGTTTCTCCTGACCCTGGACAACGAGATCGACCAAACCACGGGCACGGTTAAGCTGCGGGCCCAGTTTGCGAACGACGATGACGCTCTTTTTCCGAATCAATTCGTCAATGCCAGGTTGCTGCTTCGAACGCTGCGCGACAAGGTCCTAGTACCGACTGCCGCCGTACAACGGACCGAGCACGGTGCCAACGTCTATGTGGTGCAGTCAAATCAGACCGTGGTGCGCCGGCCGGTCGTGGTGGGCGCAACCCTGGCCGACAGCACGGCGATCGAAAAGGGCGTACAAGCCGGCGAGGCCGTGGTAACCGACGGACTGGACAAGCTGCAGCCCGGCAGCAAGGTCGCCGTTCGGATCGATAGCGGTTCTTTGGGGGTGCCGGCTGAAAGTAGCGCCTCGCAGAATTAGGCCGCCAAATGAATCTGTCGCGACCATTTATTCTTCGACCGATCGCAACCTCGCTACTGATGGCGGCCATCCTGCTCGCCGGAGCGTTTGCCTATAAGGAGTTGCCGATCTCGGCCTTACCCGAGGTCGACTATCCGACTATTCAAGTATTGACGTTCTACCCGGGCGCCAGCCCCGATGTGATGGCGTCGTCGGTAACGGCTCCGCTCGAACGCCAGTTGGGCGAAGTGCCGGGGCTCAATCAGATGACTTCCAACAGTTCCTTCGGCGGCTCCGTCATCACCTTACAATTCGATTTGAATCTCGACATCGATGTGGCCGAGCAGGAGGTGCAGGAGGCGATCAACGCGGCCGCAACCTATCTGCCCAGCAATCTGCCGAGCGCGCCGGTCTACAGCAAGGTTAACCCAGCCGATGCGCCGATTCTCACCCTTGGTTTGACCTCGGCCGAACTTCCGCTGGATCAAGTGGAAGATCTGGCGGATACGCGCCTGTCAGAAAAGATCTCACAGGTTCCCGGCGTGGGGCTGGTAACGATCAGCGGCGGACAGAAACCCTCAGTGCGAATCCAGGTCAATCCGCTCCAGTTGGCTTCGTATGGCCTGACTTTGGAGGAACTGCGCAACGCGGTCGCCGCCTCGAACGTCGACGAGGCCAAGGGCAATTTCGATGGTCCCAACCTGGACTACACAATTGAGGATAACGACCAACTGCTCACCGCCGCGGCCTATCTGCCACAGATAATCGCCTATTATAACGGTGCCCCGGTACGGTTATCAGACGTTGCCAAGGTGGTTGCCGAACCGGAAAACGTCAAGCAGGCGGCCTGGATGAACACCGTGCCGGCGGTGATTCTTAACATCCAGCGCCAGCCCGGAGCCAATATCATTGCGGTTGTGGATCGCATCAAAACGCTACTGCCGCAACTTCAAAGCACCTTGCCAGGCTCGGTCAAGGTTGCGATGCTGACCGATCGCACGGTTACTATCCGGGCCTCGGTCCAGGACGTCGAATTCGAGTTGATGCTGACCGTGGCCCTGGTCGTGATGGTGATTTTTCTGTTTCTGCGGAACGTTTCCGCCACCATTATCCCCAGTGTTGCGGTGCCACTTTCGCTGGTCGGCACCTTTGGGGTGATGTACCTGCTCGGCTACAGCCTCAACAATCTCACCTTGATGGCACTGACTATATCCACCGGGTTCGTGGTTGACGACGCGATCGTGATGATCGAGAACATCAGCCGCTTTATCGAACAAGGCGAGTCACCGCTGCAGGGCGCGCTCAAAGGGGCGAAGCAGATCGGGTTTACGATACTTTCGCTGACGATATCGCTCATCGCGGTCCTGATTCCGCTGCTTTTCATGAGCGATGTGGTCGGACGGCTGTTTCGGCAATTCGCGATCACGCTAGCGGTGACAATCCTGGTGTCCGCCATTGTCTCATTGACGCTCACGCCGATGATGTCCGCCAAGCTGCTGCATCCCATCACCGAGGAAGACAAGAGCCGCTTCTACAAATTGTCCGAGCGGGCATTCAACCGCACGATCGAGTCCTATGGGCGAAGCCTGCAATGGGTCCTGCGACATCAGCCGGCCACCTTGATGGTGGCGATCGGGACGCTGGTGCTGACCGTGGTGCTCTACTGGTACGTGCCCAAGGGTTTTTTCCCGGTCGAAGACACCGGCGTGATCCAGGGCATATCGGAGGCGCCACAGAACATCTCGTTCGCCGCAATGGCAGGCAGGCAGCAGGCTCTAACGCGAGTGATTCTCGGCGACCCGGCGGTGGAAAGCCTCTCTTCGTTCATCGGCGTGGACGGCACCAACACTACGGTTAATAGCGGACGAATACTGATCAATCTTAAGCCGCTGGCGCAGCGCAAGGCCGGCGTTGAGCAGATTATTGAGCGCTTGAAACCCCGGCTCGCACAGGTCGCGGGAATTACTCTTTATCTGCAGCCGGTCCAGGACCTTACGGTCGCGGACCGGGTCAGCCGGACCCAATATCAATATACTCTTGAAGACCCGAACTCCCACGAACTGACCATTTGGACAGGCAAACTGCTCGATAAACTCAATAGTATTGCGGCGCTGCGCGATATCGCGACCGACCAGCAGAACCAGGGGCTCGGAGCCCACCTGGTGATCGACCGTAATACTGCTTCACGGCTGGGCATTACTGCGTCCACGATCGACGACACCCTCTATGATGCTTTTGGCCAGCGCCAGATCTCGATCATATTCACCCAGCTCAACCAGTACCATGTGGTGATGGAGGTGGACCCCAGGTTCCAGCTCAATCCAAAGGCTTTGGAGAGTATCTATGTCGGTTCGGCTGGCGGCGGTGAGGTTCCGCTCAGCGCTTTTACGCATTACGAATCGACCACCGCGCCGCTCATTGTTAATCATCAGGGGCAATTTCCCTGCGTTACGATTTCGTTCAACCTGGCGCCTGGCTACTCGCTGGGCGAGGCGGTTGACGCGATCAGCCGCGCGCAGAAAGAGATCGGAATGCCGATCAGCGTGCAGGGCGCCTTCCAGGGCACAGCCGCGGCGTTTCGAGCCTCACTGACTAACGAGCCGCTGTTGATTCTGGCGGCCGTAATCACCGTCTATATCGTGCTCGGCGTGCTCTATGAGAGCTACATCCATCCCATCACGATTCTCTCGAGCCTGCCCTCCGCGGGAGTCGGTGCCATCCTCGCGCTGCTGCTTTGCCGCATGGACCTGAGTGTTATCGCACTCATCGGCATTATCCTGTTGATCGGCATCGTCAAGAAAAACGCCATCATGATGATCGACTTCGCTCTGGAAGCACAACGTGAGGGCGGCAAAAGCGCCGCCGAGGCTATCTACCAGGCCTGCCTGCTGCGCTTTCGGCCCATTATGATGACCACGATGGCGGCGCTGCTGGGCGGCTTGCCCTTGGCGCTGGGCACCGGTACCGGCTCCGAGCTGCGCCGGCCGTTGGGAGTGGCAATCGTGGGCGGCTTGCTGGTCAGTCAGTGGCTCACGCTCTACACGACCCCGGTGATCTTTCTTTATTTCGAGCGTCTTGCGTCCGCCGCCGGCAAGCGGCGCGCGCTCGATGAGGTCGAGCTTAAGGCACAGGTCTCATGAACTTCTCCGAGACCTTCATCAAGAACTCGGTTGGTACCACGCTGCTGACCATTGCGCTGGCATTGGCGGGCGTGGTTGCTTTCCGCGCCCTGCCTGAGGCGCCGCTGCCGGCCGTGGAGTTTCCCACGATCCAGGTGCAGGCGCAATTGCCCGGCGCGAGTCCGGAAACCATGGCGAGCTCGGTCGCGACGCCGCTGGAGCGTCAATTCGGTCATATTGCCTCGCTGAATCAGATGACCTCGACCGGCTACCTGGGCCAGACCACGATCGTTCTGCAATTCGACCTCAGCCGCGATATCGACGCCGCGGCGCGCGATGTGCAAGCCGCGATCAACGCCGCCAGCACCTATCTGCCGGCCAACCTGCCCGCCAAGCCGACCTACCGAAAGGTGAATCCCGCCGATCCGCCGATCATGATCCTGGCCCTGACCTCCAACATTAAATCGCCGGGCGAGTTGTACGACGCCGCCGACTCGATCCTGGAGCAGAAACTGTCGCAGATTTCGGGCGTCGGCCAGGTGATCGTCGGAGGTGGCGCCTTGCCCGCGGTTCGAGTCGAGCTCAACCCCACCGAACTCAATGACATGGGCATCAGCCTGGAGCAGGTGCGTAGCGTTCTGGCATCGGCCAACGCCAATATGCCTAAGGGTGAATTTGCCGACCAAAATAATGCCTGGAGCATCAGCACCACCGACCAGCTTCTCAAGGCCAGCCAGTACAAGCCGCTGATCGTCGGTTATCACAATGGCGCGGCGGTGCGGCTTTCGGACGTTGCCAACGTCGAGGATTCAGTCCAGAACCTGCGGACCTCTGGCTATTCGGATCTCAAGCGCGCCATCCTGGTCCTGATTTGGCGCCAGCCCGGCGTCAACGTAATCACTACCGTGGATCGCGTCTACACTGCCCTGCCATCGCTGCGGGCTTCGATTCCGGCCTCGATCAAACTGGCGGTAGTCCTCGATCGCAGCACCAGTATCAGGGAATCGATCAAGAACGTCGAGGCCACCCTGCTGATTTCGGTGTGTCTGGTGGTGATGGTCGTGTTTCTATTCCTGCGCGACCTGACCACCACTCTCATCCCTGGCGTGGTCGTGCCGGTCTCCCTGGTTGCCACCTTTGGCGTGATGTACCTGTTCGGGTTTAGCATCGACAATCTGTCGCTGATGGCGCTGACGATTTCGACCGGCTTCGTCGTCGACGATGCGATAGTCGTGGTCGAAAACATCTCGCGCTACCTCGAGCAAGGCCATCCGCCTTTTCGTGCGGCGGTGCTCGGCACCAGGGAGATTGGCTTCACCGTAATCTCGATCAGTCTCTCTCTGATTGCGGTCTTTATTCCGATTCTGCTGATGGGCGGAATAGTGGGCCGCCTGTTCCGCGAATTCGCGGTAACCCTGGCTTCTGCCGTCACGGTTTCGATGGTGGTGTCGCTGACCACTACGCCAATGATGTGCGCGAAGCTACTGCGCAGTCAGAAGGGCCGCCGCCACGGTCGGCCTTATCAGCTCGGCGATCGGGCGTTCGACTGGATGCTTAAGCATTATGAAGTCGGCTTGAGCTGGGTCCTGCGCCATTCCCGCATCGTGGCCGGCATCACGCTGATGACCGTGGCAGTCAATCTCTATCTCTTTTACATCATCCCCAAGGGCTTTTTCCCCCAACAGGATAACGGGCGCCTGATGGGTGCGATCGTGGCGGACCAGGATACTTCCTATCAGGCGATGAAGCGGCGGTTGATAAGGTTGATCGGAGCGGTGCGCAGCGACCCGGCCGTGTACAATGTGCTCGCCTTCACCGGTACCAGCGGCGCCACCAATACCGCCAACATGTACGTCGGCCTGAAGCCGCTTGGCGAGCGCAAGATCAGCGCTCAGCAGGTAATAGCCCGAATCCGAAAGAAGGTCGGCCGCCACGCGGGCCTTAGTCTCTATCTGCAGGCACAACAGGACCTGCAGATCGGCGGGCGGCAATCCAACGCTGAGTTCCAGTACACGCTGATAAGCGACGATCTCCACCTGCTCACGCGCTGGGCGCCCAAGCTGCTGGCCCGCTTGCGCGCCATGCCGCAGATAACTGACGTCAGCAGCGACCAACAGAACGCCGGCCTATCGGCCAGCGCGCTGTTTGATCGGGACACGGCGTCGCGCGTCGGTCTCTCGACGCAAACCATCGACGATACTCTGTACGACGCTTTCGGTCAGCGCGAAGTCTCGACCATGTATACTCCGTTGAACCAATACTACGTCGTGATGGAAATAGCGCCGGAGTTCTGGCAAAACCCCCAGATGCTTCAGCAGATTTATCTCGCCGCCAATTCTTCCACTTCCGCAGCCCCGGCTGCCGGTGCTAATGTGTCCGCGGCCCAAAGCACGACCAGTTCGATCGCCCCCGGTCTGAGCGCTGCCGCCGCGAGCACCTTCGTCGATTCGGGCGGCTTAGTCGGCGGCATCCTCAGCGCATCAGGCTTCAGCGTGAACGGCTTGCCGAGCGCAACGATATCCAACGGTCCGACTACCATCGCGGCAGGACTCGGAAACACCACAGCCCCTGTGATTTCGGGCGCTCTCGCATCCTCGTCCACGATGGCAGGGGGAGTTCTGAGCACCAACAATACCGCGAGCCCGAACAATATGACTTCCGCCGCGGCTGTCACCATCCCCGGCGCCGGCGAGTCCTCCACGGCCGCTGGCGCTGCCGCGAGCTCGCCCAGGATCGTTGAGGGTGCTGCACCTGCTCCGGGTATCGGCATCACCGTCATCGGCGCCGCAGTTGCCACGGGCGCGGCCACCGCAGCGAACATGATTCCACTGGACAGTATCGCGCGCTTAAAGGATTCCACCACTCCGCTGGCAGTGAATCATCAGGGGCAGTTTCCCGCGGTTACCATATCCTTCAACCTTGCGCCCCGGGTTTCGCTAGGGCAGGCGGTCGATTTAATCAACGACGCCGAACAGGACATTCATTTGCCAGCGGGGATTCGCGGCACCTTTGCCGGAACCGCCCAAGCCTTTCAGGCGTCGCTTGCCAATGAGCCGATGTTGATCATGGCGGCCCTGCTGAGCGTTTACATCGTGCTCGGCATTCTGTACGAAAGCTACGTCCATCCGATCACGATTCTGTCCACGTTGCCCTCGGCAGGCATCGGGGCATTGCTCGCCCTCGAAATATGCGGCATCGACCTGAGCGTCATCGCGCTGGTTGGAATCATCCTGTTAATCGGCATCGTCAAGAAAAACGCCATCCTTATGATCGATTTTGCCCTCGAGGCCGAGCGCACCCAGGGCAAGTCATCCGAGGAGGCGATTTTTCAGGCCTGTCTCCTGCGCTTTCGACCAATCATGATGACGACGATGGCCGCGCTGCTCGGCGGTCTGCCCTTGGCCCTGGGAACTGGCTATGGTTCAGAATTGCGGCGGCCGCTGGGCGTCGCAATCGTCGGCGGATTGATTGTCAGCCAGATGCTCACTCTGTTCACGACCCCGGTGGTTTATCTCTATCTGGCGCGGCTCCGGTTATGGGGCTTGGCGCTTGTCAAGCGAGGCCCCCAAGTCTCGCCCACCGCTGCAGCAGGCCTTTAGATCCCGACACCAGTCTCTTATTGAGGAGCTTCGGGCAGTTGAGTAAGCGTCACGAGGGTCGCCGGCGGTGGTCCGCCAAAAGGGTTGGAGCCGACCCGGTTGAGTGGACAGTGGCGGAGTGAGGAAAGCGCGATCGAAGCGCCACGCTGATATTGGATAGGGAGCGCGAAGCCGCGTGGAAACGACGGAAACACTGAAGAACAAAGTCGCGATCGTTGGCGCGGCCGATACCGAAGTCGGTGTCGTGCCGAATCTGAGCGCCACCCAGCTATACGTGAAGGCAGCGAAACTCGCGCTCGAAGACGCCGGGATCACCAAAGCCGATATCGACGGGCTCGTCACGTGCACCTCGTTCGTCGAGCCGTTCATGTATCACGCCGAGATGATCGCGGAGTACATGCAGATTTTTCCGCGCTACTGCATGACGGTGCCGTCGGGCGGCGGCACCACGCTTGCAATCATGCATCATGCGGCCTCGGCGATTGCGACCGGGCTATGCCATACGGTGCTGATCACGATGGCCGACAGCCAGGTCTCGGGACTTTCGCGCGACAAGGCGATCGAGGCGATGGCGCAGGCGGGCCATCCGCAATTCGAGCGCCCTTACGGCCCGCCGATCCCGGCGTTTTACGCGATGCTTGCCAGGGCGCATCAGCACGCCTACGGCACCACCGACGCGCAACGCGCTGCGGTCGCGGTCGCATGCCGCAAACACGCCTCGCTAAATCCGGCGGCGCAGATGCGCAAGCCAATCACGATCGATGACGTGATCAATTCACGGTTGATCGCCGACCCGCTCCATCTGCTGGATTGCTCGCTGGTGAGCGATGGCGGCGCCGCGATCGTGATGACTTCGGCCGAGCGCGCGCGCGATTTCAGAAAGAGGCCGGTCTATCTTCTCGGTACCGGCGAAGGCCATTCGCATGAGCACATCAGCCAGGCGCTAAGCCTCACCACGTCGGCGGCCAAGGAGGCGGGCGAGCGCGCGTACGCGATGGCCGGCCTCACGCCAAAGGATATCGACGTGGCCGAGCTTTACGACTGCTTCACGCCGGTGGTGATAATCGAACTCGAGGATTTGGGCTTCTGCGCCAAGGGCGAGGGCGGGAGCTTCGTCGAGGGCGGCCGGATCGAGCTCGGCGGCGAGCTTCCGATCAACACGCACGGCGGCCTGCTCTCGCATTGTCATCCGGGGCATCCGGGGTCGCTCTTTTCGGTCACCGAGGCGACCCGGCAGTTGCGCGGGGAATGCGGCGTGCGCCAGGTTGCCGGCGCACAAATCGCACTGGTACATGGGCAGGGCGGAATCATGTCGACGCATTGCACGGCGATCCTTGGGAGCGAGCGGGTCTGATGGCGGAGAAAATCGCTAAGCCGATTCCCGAGCCGACCCTCGAGACGCGTCCGTACTGGGAAGGATGCCGGAATCACGAACTGCGTATCCAGCGATGCGCCGCGTGCGGCAACTATCAGTTCTTTCCACGAATCTATTGCGTGAAATGTTTCGGCGAGCGGGTCGAATGGATAAAGGCGTCGGGACGGGCGACGGTGCTGTCGTTCACGATTGTGCGGCGGCCGGTCTCGCCAGCGTTCAAGGATGACCTTCCGTACGTCGTCGCGATCGTGACGCTCGAGGAGGGTCCGACGATGATGACCAATATTGTTGGATGCGCGCCGGAACGGGTCGCGATCGGGATGCCGGTCGAGGTCGCGTTCGAGGATCGGACGGACGAGATATCGATTCCGATGTTCCGCCCGGCCGGGGAAGCGACGAGCTAAGTCGCTGAGCGACGGGAGCCTAAGCGTTCCGGGAATCGCCGCAACTCTTAATCAGGGCCGCCGCGCCCAAGCTCCATATCCCGCGCAATCGCGTCTACGCGGGCAAGTCCACCCTTTGCGGCGCCGCTGGAAACGCTGTGGACCAAAAGCGGTTAAACCCTTGCGGAGGAAAGCCGTTCGGTCTATATCGCCAGTGGGACTCGGAGAGTCAAGACGGCAATTCCCTTTTAGATCCTAACGCCCTAAAAAGCGGCGACTGTAACTAACTATACAATCACTCATTGCGTGCGACACCCGTTGAGCAACTTATCGTCGCCGCCAGAAGCCGCCCCGGCGATCCCAGAAGCCGCCTCAACACAGCAAGGGTTTTTCTATGGCTGGGTGGTGGTCGGATGCACGTTCACCATATTGTGCATCGCCTACGGCGTCCAGTTCACCTTCGGCGTGTTCATGCCTTCCATCTCTGCCGATACCGGCTGGAATCGCGGCAGCCTGTCGCTTCCGTACTCGTTGTACGTGTTTGTTTATAGCGCGTTAGGTGTTGTGAGCGGACGTCTGACTGATCGTCTGGGACCGCGTATCGTGCTTATGGGTGGCGGCTGCCTGCTCGGCACCGGCGTGATGCTTATGAGCAGGGTCCATGCGTTGTGGCAACTCTACATCGCGCTCGGTCTCATTGCCGCGGCCGGCATGAGCGCTGCCTATGTTCCCTGTAATGCCACGGTCGTGCGTTGGTTCGCGCTCAAGCGCGGATTGGCGCTGAGCATCACTTCAAGCGGCGCGAGCTTTGGCATGTTCATCTTTCCACCGCTCGCAACGTCGTTAATTGCGGCCCACGGTTGGCGCGGATCGTACTTCATTCTGGGCTTGCTGACGGTCGGCGGCATGGTCGCGTGCGCAACCTTCATCGTGCGCGATCCCGAACAAATGGGGCTATACCCAGACGGACAACCGCCGCAAGAAACGCTGCCGAGTGAAGCGGCGCAGGAGATTTCGCTCGCCGATAACTGGACCCTCGCGGAGGCTCAACGCACCCGAGCGTTTTGGCTGCTGAATATCATCTTCACCCTGACGTGGCTGGTCGTGTTCATGCCCATGGTCCATATCGTCCCATTTGCGGTCGATCTTGGCATTTCCCCTTTCCTCGCCGCGATGACTATCAGCGTTATGGGTTTCGCGGGATTCGCCGGGCGGCTTGCGATTGGTCCAATCTCTGATCGTTTGGGTCGGGTCCCTACGCTTGGCCTGTGTTTGCTCCTCCAGGCGCTGTCATTTCTCGGCTTCACGATCAGCACCGGTCTCTCGTTGTTATATCCCGCCGTCGCCGTCTTTGGATTTTCTTACGGTGGAGTAACGGCTCTGTTTCCGGCCCTTATCGGCGACTTCTTCGGCCGGATAGCGATCGGCGCTATTGTCGGATTCATTTTTGCGCTGGCAGGTTCACCGGCGGCATTCGGCCCACTCATCGCCGGCTATATGTACGACGCCACCAAGAGTTACAACACCGCATTCGTGCTGAGCGCGACGCTCAATCTAGCGGCACTGCTGTTAGTCTTTGTGCTGAAAAAGCCGCGGCGAACGAGTAGCGACTGACCGGCGCAAACTCGAGGCAACGACCCGCCGCCAGTCGAACGTCAATACCCTCCCCGCAAACCAACCCGGGCGGCCGTGCGGATCAGACGCCGGCGAGCGGTTCGGTGGTCAAGCCTTCGAGCGACTCGATGCTTGGACGTTCGAGGAGCCGTCTGAGCCATCCCTCGACATTCGGCCGATTGACTCCGGCGGCGACGCCAAGATTGGCCAGCAGCAGAAGCCGCGGCGTAAAGCCGATATCCGCAATCGAGAAATCGCCCGCCAGGAATTGCTGGCCATTAAGCTCGTGGTTCAAATAGTCGAGCGTGCGCTCGATCGTGCGGACCAGGCGCTGGATACGGGCCGGGTCGCGTTCGGCCTCGGGCCGCGCCATCTCGGCCATCAACTGGCCCACCTGCGGGCTGAAAGTGGTATCGGCCAGGTCCTCGAGCAACCGGGCGCGCGCGCGCAGGGCGCTGGAGCCGACGGCCGGCAGCACGGGCGGCTCGGGGTACTCGTCCTCGAGGTATTCGATGATCACCGAGGAGTCGTAGATCACCGACTCGTCGTCGACCAGGACGGGCACCTTGCCGAACGGGTTGAGGCGCAGCAATTCGGGTCGGCGATGCTCGTTCTGGATGATGTCCACCGGGACCAGTTCGTATTCGAGGCTCTTCTCCGCCAGCACGATACGGACTTTCTGGCCGAACGGACAGGGCATGAAGTCGTAGAGTTTCATCATAGCCGGAATCGGTCCCCTATTGGGCCGTCACAAACACCTTGAGGCCGGCTTCAACCCCGGAATCGAGCCGCACCGCGACCGTGTATTCGCCAAGCTGCTTGATCGGATCGACCAGCATGATGCGGCGGCGGTCTATCTCGAGGCCGCGTTCGCGCAGCGCGCGTTCGATATCGATATTGGTGACGGAGCCGAAGAGGCGGCCTTCCTCGCCCGCGTTGGCGGTGAGCGTCAGCGCCAGCGCTTCAAGCCGCGCCTTGAGCGCGACCGACAGGCCCGTGCGCGCCTCACGCTTGAGCATCGCGGCGCGCTTCTGATGATCGAAGGCGCGGACGTTGCGGGCGTTGGCCTCGGCGGCGAGGCCGCGCGGCAGCAGATAGTTGCGCGCGTATCCGGCGCGGACCTTTACCACGTCGCCGGTCGCGCCGAGGTTCGGAAGATCCTCGTTCAAAATCACCTGTACGTTCATAGCTCAGACCGTTTCATCGCTTAAGGCGGCGCCGCGGGCGCCGCGCAATAGTTTAGAGGAAATCTCCAAAGGTGCCCGCCTCCTGGCGGGGCGGTTTAAGCCGGCGAAAATCGATCCAGAGGTCGAAGATTCCGGCCGCGCATACGATTGCCGCCAGCACGGGCTGGATTCCTGTCACCAGGTAGATGATGCCGCGCACCAGCGACGGCATCGCCAGGACCCTGAAATAAAAGGCCATGATCGCCATCCCCTGGCAGAAGTAGACGGAGGCCACGCAGATGAAGCAATCGAGCGCGACCATCCGCAGCACCGGGAACGGCACAAAGAGCGCAAACCCCGTCGCGAGCATCACCCAGATAAGCCACTCCGGCGCCGACCATCGCGCGAGGTCGCCGAAGAGCGGATAACCGAGCCGCTTACTGCCGCCGAAGCGCCAAAACAGACTCAGATTGAAGAGCACGCTGAACGCGGCAGCGATCGCGGCGAGTGCCGGAAACAGGCGGATGGTGGCATCGACGATGGCGTTCTGCTCGTCGGTGCTGATACCGGTATCGACGCCAAGGGTGCGATAGAAGTCGCGTCCGTGCGCCATCCCGGCCGCGAGCGAATCGTGGAGCGACCTGCCGAGCGCCTGCGGAGAGCCGGCGGCGACGAATACCGCTACGCCCGCGATGGTCAGAATCAGCCCGGTCGTGACCAGCACTATCGTCTCGAAGGGCTTGCGCCGCGCAAGCATCTCAGCCATCGCGATTGCCGCGAGGCCGGAGGTCAGCAGGTAGATCAGCGCAACCGTCGACCCGCCGGCGAGTCCGACCAGACCGGCCGCGAGCGCAATCGCGATTAGGGCGCGCACGCGCGGCCGCTGGAATCCGACCGAGCCCGAAAGGATCGGCGCGGGAGCCAGGATCGCCACGACGCCGCCAATCAGCGGCACCAATCCCGCCACGAGAAAAAGGCTCGCGGAGAAACAGGCACTGCGGAGCGTGCCCAGGGCGGTCCTCGCAATGAGCGCGCGCGGCGTCACACCTTGCCCTTCAGCCTCCCAGGGTCGAGAACGGCAGCAGCGCGATGACGCGGGCGCGTTTGATTGCGATCGCGAGCTGGCGCTGATGGCGTGCGCAGTTGCCCGAGGTGCGGCTCGGCACGATCTTGCCGCCCTCGGTCACGAAATTCTGCAGCGTGCGCACGTCCTTGTAGTCGACCTTGAGGCCCTTGTCGGCGCAGAAGCGGCAGACCTTGCGCCGTCCGCCGCCGCGCCGGCGCATCCCGCCGCGATCGCCTCCGGGCCGATCGCCCTCGCCGCGCGGCGAACGCTGCTGGCGATGACCGCCATGTTCGCCGCCCTGATCTATTCTCTCTTCGTCAGCCATTTTTTTCGTCGTTAGGTTACGAACAATTACCGTTTCATTAAGAGCGATCTTCGGCCGGACTGGCGGCGGCCGCGGAAAAATCGATTTCGGCCGCGACTATCTCGAGGCTCTCCGGACCGGAGGCGCCAGCGCGATACGACTGCACGGGGCGCAGGCTCCCGACTATCCTGACGCCGGCGCCGGGTTGGATTCGCCGCGCAATCTCACGCGCCGCTTCACCCAGCATCACAACCTCGAACCGCATCGTTTCGCGGCCCTCGCCGGACTCGACCGTCGTGCGCATCACGAAGCTCCCCGCTGGCGTCGAGCGCTGGTCGGCCGGGCGGCAAAGTCTGCCGGATAGCTCAATTCGATTGCCCTTCATCGCCAGGCTCGACGCTCGGCTCGTCCGAGGCCTCCGGAGTATCGGCGACGGGCGCCGGTTCGGCTTCGGACGCTGCGATAGCGTCGGCGGAGCCCGTCGATTCGGCCGTCTCCGCGACTTCGGCCTTGGGCGCAGCTCCGGCAGTTGCGGCCAACTCGGCAGCAGCCGCAGCCTCGGCAGCCGCGGCAGCGCGCGCTTCGGCCGCCGCCCTGGCTTCGGCGATACGCCGATGGCGCGCGTCGATTTCGGCGCGCACCGCGTCAACGTTGACCTCGGGCTCGACCAGAACCGACAGGTAGCGCAACACGTCGTCGGAAAGCTTCAGATTGCGCTCGAGCTCGTTCATCAGGGCGCCCTCGCCGGCGAAGTCCAAGCGCACATAAAGTCCGCGCTGCTCGTTGGCGATACGATACGCGAGTTCGCGGACGCCCCATTCGTCGGTTTCGAGCATCTCACCGCCGCCGGATGCGACGATTCCCTCGAATTTGCGGACCGAATCTTTAACCAGCGTTTCGCCCAGGTTGGGGCGAAGGATGAAAACTGTCTCGTAGCGTCTCACGCGCCACCTCCTTTTGGGTTTCAGCCCCCTTTCCGGGAGCAAGGAGACAGCCGCAGAGACTAACATCAGCGTCCCCTAGCCACAAGCCACCTTTTCGGAATCGATAGCGGGGCGCTTGCCTGCGGAGGGCGACCTGTGATGAGAAAACGGCTTCGGGCGGTCCGAGTGTCCGAAACCCAGGGTCGGAGGAAAGCGCGTGGCAATCGAGAAGCGACGGGCGCGTTCAGGCGCGGAAATATCGAAGACCGGAAAGCGGGCGGCCGGAAAAGGCGCGGGCGGAGGCAAGGCGAAGCCGGGATCGGCGCGGATTCCGCGTTACGAGCAACTACCGGTTCGCGAGGGTGCGCCCGCCGGTTCGGCATGGGGCGTGTTCGGCGACGAGGATCAGCTCGGCACAATCAATCTGATGACGCTCCCGCGCGTGCGCGCCGCCGCGCGGCTGGTGCGGACGGGACGGGTGTTCGCGCTCAACCTGCCAATCGATATTCCGAATCCTCCCCTGTTCGGCCGCGGCCGCCACCAGCATGTGATCAACGAATACGGCGGGGGCGGCTACATCCTGGATGACTACCTCGATAATTTTTTCCCGCAGGCGTCCTCGCAATGGGACGCGCTCGCCCACGTCAAGCATCCGAAGCTCGGGGCCTACAACGGCTTCGCTGACAGCGAGATAACCGGACGCGGCGGCGACAAGCTCGGAATCGACCACATCGCGCGGCGCGGGATCGCCGGCCGCGGCGTGCTGGCCGACGTTGCCCGCCATTACGAGCGCACGGGCAGGACTATCGACTTCACGCGGCCCACGGTTATTCCGCTCGAGGACCTCGAGGCGACGCTCAAGGCGCAGCGGACGCGGATCAAGCCGGGCGACATGCTGATGGTGCGAATCGGCTGGACGCAATGGTACATGGGCCTCAGCCCCGAGCAAAAGGCCGAGCTGGCGCGCGAGACCGTCGTGCCGGGAATCGAGGGGACGCGCCGCACCGCGCGATGGCTTTGGAACGCCGGGGTCGCCGCGATCGCCTCGGACTCGCCGGCGCTCGAGCCGCTGCCGGTCCAGAGCCGCGACTTTCTTCATTTCCATCTGCTGGCGTTCTTCGGCATGCCGATTGGCGAGATGTGGAACCTCGATCCGCTGGCGGATGATTGCGCGGCCGACAAGCGCTACGAGTTCTTCTTCACTTCGGCGCCGCTCAATATCCCGGGGGGTGTCGGGTCGCCGCCCAATGCGCTGGCGATAAAATAGCGCGGCGGCGTTTCACGGCGCGCTTCGCCCCGGATGGGCGAGAGCGGCCTTTCCCGGCCTCTCTCGCGCAACGGCGGCATCTGCCCCTTTCTGCCTGCTCATGGTATCTGCCTATAATCCATTTAATTATGCAGCGCTGCGCACTATTACTCAGTTGATTCCCGGTCCTTGGGCGCTCCAATACCTATTTGATATTCGCAGTATAGACTTTATTAGTCCGAGCAGCTAATTACAGTATGCAGGGACTGAAGGATGCGGCTCCGATCCCGCGGATCTGCCGGCCTTATCGGGGGCGCCCGTTTGGTCTCTAGCTGTCGGAAGATGCGGCGCGAATGTCTGGTTCGCGGAATTCTGGGCCCGCGGCGTCCGGCGAAAGGTGCGGGAGGAATCATGGCGGAACTTCAGCAGCCGAAAGGCGCTGGACCGAACGTATCAATCGGGCTGCCGCAGCCCTATTTGGCTTTCGGATCGTGGGCGGGCCCGGCGCTGGCGTTGCTGGGGGCAGCCGCGGTCGCGTTGGTTCAATATCGAGCGGGCTGGGACGCGCTAGGGGCCGAAATCGCCTTTGCGCTGCTCGCCGCGGGCGCGGTCGCCGGACTGTTTGGACGGCAGGCGAGGCGCGCGGCCGGCGCGCTTGAAATATCACAGCAAATGTTGGCCTCGGAGAACGCGGCGCTCGCTGATCAGGCAACCGCGCTGCTCCATCAAGAGCAACTCTTCGATTCGGTCCTGGACTGCATGACCGAGGCGGTCGTGGTGGTGGACGCGGAATTGCGGCCGCTTAAGCTTAATCCGACCGCGCGCGCGGCGTTCGAGCGCGACCAGACCAGCTTCGAGAATTGGATAACCTTCGCCGAGCTCGAAATTGTCGATAACCGCAAGGGGGTGCCTTGCGACCCGGCTGAGGCCCCGATCCGGCACGCGCTCCGAGGCGAATCGATCGACCGGCTCAGGCTTCACGTGTGCGGCGGGCAGGCGGGCGAGCAATGGTACGAGGCGTCCGCGCGGCCAGTCCGCGGGGAAGACGGAGCGATACGGGGTGCGCTGCTCGTTTATCGCGACATGGTCGACACGGTCGGTGCGGAGCATGGACGGGCGCTGCTCGCCTCGGTGTTCGAGTCGGCGCCGGACGCGCTCATGAGCGCCGATCTGCAGGGCCGGATCACGAGCTGGAATCCCGGGGCCGAGCGGCTGTTCGGCTATAGCGGAGACGAGGCGATTGGCCGTTCGATCGAGATGCTGATGGCGCCGGAGCATCCGTGGGCCTTGACCGAGCTTGCGGAGCGCAAGGAGTTGGGCCAGTACGACACGCGGCTGTTCGGCAAGGATTCCACCTCGATCGACGTATCGATTTCGGTATCGCCGATCGAAACCGCGAGCGGCCACATCGTGGGATTCGCGATCGTGTGCCGCGACAACACCATGCGCAAGCGGGCGGAGGAGGATCTGCAGCGGGCGCGCGATCTCGCGATCGAAGCGGCGCGCCTGCGTTCGGAGTTTCTTGCCAACATGAGCCATGAGATCCGCACGCCGCTCAACGGGATCGTCGGCACCACCGAGCTCATGTCGGATACGGGGCTTACCGACGAGCAGCGCGAGTACACCGAGACGATAACCGTCAGCGGCAGGCTCCTGCTCTCGATCGTCGATGACATTCTCGACTTCTCGAAGCTCGCGGCTGGAAAGGTCACGTTCGAGCGGATCGGCTTTGACCTGCACGAGGTGGTCGAGGCGGCGATCGAGAGTTTCAGCGAGCCCGCCCATCAGAAACGTATCGAGCTCTTGTGCACGATTGCATCCGACGTGCCGCAGTTCATGATCGGCGATCCAAACCGGCTTCGCCAGGTGCTCAACAATCTTGTTGGCAACGCGGTCAAGTTCACGGCCGGCGGCGAGGTTGCGGTAAGCGTCGGCAATCTGAATTCCGACGGCGGCGCGGAAAACGCGTCAACCGCCAACCTGCGTTTCAAAGTGCGCGATACGGGGATCGGAATTGCGCCTGAGGCCCGCCAGTGGCTCTTCCAGCCCTTCTCGCAGGCCGATGGCTCGACCAGCCGCAAATTTGGCGGCACCGGACTTGGGCTCGCGATCTCCGCACGGCTGGTTGAAGGAATGGGTGGCCGAATCGAGGTAGTCAGCGAACCCGGTGCGGGCGCGACTTTTTTCTTCACCCTGCCGCTGTGCGTGCAGAATCGGCCGGCCGCCGAACCGGCCAACCCCGCAATCCTGCGCGGCCTGCGGGCGCTGGTGGTGGACGATAATGCGACCAATCGGATCATCGTCTCGAGCCAGCTCGAATCATGGGGCGTCGTGGCCGACTCGGCCGCCGGGGGCACCGAGGCGCTGATGGCGATGCGCCAGCGGACGGCGGCCGGCCGCCCCTTCGACCTGGTCGTAACCGACATGCACATGCCAGGTCTCGACGGCCTGACCCTGGCGCGAGCGATCCGGTCGGACCCGCGGCTTTCGGCCACGCGGATTGTGGTCATGGTCTCGCTCAGCTCCAAGCCCTCGCGCAACACCAGGTATGTCGACCTGTGGATCAGCAAGCCGCTGATGCCGCTGAGGCTTCTTGCGCGCCTGTGCGCCCTGTTCACCGCGGACGCCGCCGCGAGCGCACCCCCCGAGCCGCCCGCGCCCGAAAGCGATCCGGATGAGACGGCCACATCGGCGGCGGAGCCGGTCTTCAAGGCCGACCGCATCCTGGTGGTCGAAGACAACTCGATCAACCGGCGGCTCGCGCTCCTGCAGCTTCGCAGGCTCGGCTACGCCAGCGAGGCGGTTGGAGACGCACGCGCCGCGCTCGAGATGGCCGGACGGGAATCCTTCGTTATGATCCTGATGGACTGCGAGCTGCCCGGCATCGACGGATACCACGCGACGCGCGAGATTCGCCGGCGCGAGGGATCGTTGAAGCACACCATAATCGTGGCAATGACGGCGCACGCGATCGAAGGCGCGCGCGAAAGATGCCTCGCGGCCGGAATGGATGACTATATCGCGAAGCCGATTACGCTCGGGCGGCTGAAAGCAATGCTCGAGAGATGGATTCGTCGCAAGGCCGAGCTTCCGCTCGTCGCCGCGGACGCGAGACTCTCGAACCACGAAGACAATGTGAGTATCGACGAATCCGTAGGAAACACCCTGCGCGCGCTGGGCCGCGGCGATCAGCAGGTCATGCGCGACGTCATCGGAGTTTATCAGGACGAATTACCCGAGCGGCTCCGCAAGATGCATCAGACGCTCGACGGCGGCGACAGCGAAGCGCTCGCAGTCGAAAGCCACAGTCTCAAGAGCGTATGCACCGAGATGGGCTTCATCCGGATGACGCTGTTGTGCGCGGACCTCGAGCAGTTCGCCGCGGCGCGAAATCTAGTCTCGGCGCGCGCGATGCTCGAATTGCTCGAACATGAATGCGGTCTCGCGCGGCCGCAACTCGATGATATGCGCACGGGCCGAAACGTCACTTAGCGGAGCGGGTTCGATGCCTCTTAGTCGTCAATCCCGTCAATAACCGTGTGACCACGGCGCGCGCTTCCGTGCGCGCCACGTCCTCGTCCCTGGCGTTCGCGATCAGCATCGCGGCCTCGTTCAGCGCGCCGAGCAGGATATGCGCCAGCGGATCGATCGGCTGCGGATCGATCACTCGCGCTTCCATCGCCGCCGCCAGTGCGTTCTTCATGCCGTTCAAATAGTAGCTTTCCTCGATTTCGCGGAATCCAGCGGGCCCCAACACGGAAAGCGCGTCGATCAGCACAATCTGGCGCACCGCCGGATCGACGCACGCGTCGAGAAACGCGCTGCATCCCGCGACGAATCCGCTCCATACATCGGACGCTTCCGAGGCGGCGGCGCCAATGATCCGCGTCAGCCGCTGCTCTTCCTCGTGCAGCACGGCCTTGAACAGGTCCTGCTTGTCGCGGAAGTGATGGTAGAGCGCGCCGCGCGTGACGCGCGCGCGCCGCACGACCTCTTCGGTCGCGGTGTTGGCATAGCCGCGCTCGGCGAAAAGTTTTCGCGCCACCTTCAGCAGCGCCTTGCGGGTGGCTTCGGCCTGCTCTTCCTTGCGGCTCTTGACATTCATACAGTGTGTACGTTAGATACCGAGTGTACGTAAAAACACGGCTCTATGATCGGAGGCTAACAATGAATACCGCCGAGTTCCACTCCACCCGCAAGTTCGCCGACACCCCCTTTGGCCGGATCGCGTATGCTGAGCGCGGCGCGGGACCGGCCGCGCTCTTCCTGCACGGACTGCCGCTGTGCGGCTACCAATGGCGCGGCGCCCTTGAGGACCTGGCCGATATCCGCCGCGTGGTCGCGCCCGATCTGATTGGCCTTGGCTACAGCGAGGTCCCGCCCGAGCAGGATGGCTCGTTCGCCGCACAGGCGCGGATGGTCGCGGCGCTGCTCGACGCGCTTGGTATCGACAGCGTCGACCTGTGCGGCAACGACACCGGCGGCGGCATCAGCGAAATCTTCGCGGCGACTTATCCCGGGCGCGTGCGCTCGCTGACGCTCACCAATTGCGAAGTGCACGACCGATGGCCCAACGCGATGCTGACGCAGTTCTACAAGGGGGTTGAAACGGGTCTGTTTGCGCAGGGAATGAAGGCGATGCTTAACGATATCGGCCTCGCGCGCGGCCAGATGGGCATGGTGTACGAGAATCCCGAAGCGATCACGCCCGAGCTTCTCCAGCTCTATTTCGAGCCAATACTCAGTTCGGAGGCGCGTATCGCGCAACTCGCGCGCTTCAGCGATTGGAATAGAAGCCGCACGCAGTTGATGGATGCGGCGCCGGCCCTTCGCGAATCGAAGGCTCCCGCGCAGGTGATATGGGGCGACGCGGATAGCGTCTTCGACACCGCATCGTCGATCGAATGGCTTCGCGCAAATATGGGCGGACTCAGGAAGATCACGATCGTGCCGCGCGCCAAGCTGTTCTTTCCGGAGGAGCATCCGCGGCTGGTCAGCGTGATGTTGCGCGAGTTCTGGAGCGGCCTTGATTGACGTGCCCAGAACTGCGCTTTTTGACGCCGTCTCCCGCTCGATGCATTCGCGCGGATCACAGGAGCGCGGGGAGGCCCTCGCGCCATCCGCGCAGACGCAGTAATAGTTCTTTAGAAGGAATCACTATGGAAACCAAAGTTGACGAGATAGCGGCCGGGATTTTTCGGCTTTCCACCTTTGCTCCGGGCGTCGCGGGCCCGGCCGGACTGACCTTCAATCAGTTTCTGATCGTGGCTGATGAACCGCTGCTTTTCCATTGCGGTCCCCGGCAGATGTTTCCGCTGGTCTCGGCTGCCGTGGCGCGGATTGTCGATCTCAAGCGGCTCAAATGGATCACGTTCAGCCATGTCGAAGCCGACGAATGCGGGGCGATGAATGAATGGCTCGCCGCCGCGCCGGATGCGACGGCCGCGCATGGCCGCGTCGGCTGCAACATCTGGCTCAACGACGCCGCGATACGCCCTCCGCGCGCGCTCGCCGACGGGGAGTCGCTCGACCTCGGCGGCAAAAAAGTTCGCCGGATCGATACGCCCCATCTGCCACACTGCTGGGACGCCGGATTGCTTTACGAGGAGACTACCGCGACGCTCTTCTCCAGCGACATTCTGACGCAGACTGGAGACGGCCCCGCGTCGACCGGCGCCGACCTGCTCGGCCCGGCGCTCGCGGCCGAGAAGATGCTCCCATTTACTAGCCTGACTCCGACTGCGGCGCCCACAATACGCCGCCTCGCCGGACTCAAGCCGAAGACCCTCGCGATCATGCATGGCGCGTCGTTCGTGGGCGAAGGAGGCCCGGTGCTCGAAGCACTGGCCGGCTTTTACGAGGAACAATTGCGCAAGGCTGTTGGCGGATGAGAGTCGCGGCTATCGAACTGGCATCTGGCGCTACAGCGAGCGGCGATAGGTGACGAAGTTGCTCGTGACGCGCGCTCCCAGAGCGGCCGCCGTGCGGCGCGAAGCCCAGTTGTCGTCCACCACCAGCGTGTAGCCCGCGAAGCGCATCCCATGCTTCGCCATCGTGGAAAACGATCGCGACGCCATCGCGAGTGCGACGCCGCGTCCGCGCGCCTCTTCGAGCACGCCGACATTGATCAACGCGCCGCGCGTCCCACCTCCGCGCTCGGGCGCGAGCTTGAAGCCGGGGCGATGCTGGGCCAGATTCGGACTCAGATCGGGTACCGAAAAGACCGTGCCGACGGCGCGGCGGTCGATTAGCGCGACGATCGAGAGGTCGGCGACCAGCGTGGCTCCGAGCATCGCCATCATCGGCCGCACCTCGTCGTGGCTGATCGGGTTCCATCCCCAATGGCGATCGAAAGCGGCGTTGGTGATATCGGTCCAAACATCGACGGCCGCGAGGAAGCCATACTCACGCCAGCTCTTCACGACCACCCCGGCCGCGGATGCCCCCGCGAGCGCCTTCCCGTAGCGCTCGAGGATCGCGGGCGTAAGCGCGGCAGTGTAGTCGGACTGCCCCTTTTCGGTCTCGAAGCCGGCGTCCTTGAAGTAGCGATGGTAGTAATCGGGATTGCCGCGAAGCAGGAATGAAGGCAATGCGCCGTAGTTGTCGATCGCATACGGATAGTCGAGGAATGCGGCGAATCCGCTGCGGACCGCGTTCATCCCGCGCCGCCGGAGCCATTGCGCGGCCTCTTCGAGCATCGCGGCGACGGCCGCCTCTTCGCCGGGCGCGGCCTCGAAATGGATCAACTGTCCGAGCTGCTCGCCCCAGTGCGCGTTGTAGCGGCGATTAACCACGGCGCTGACGCGCGCGGCCATCCGGCCGTTGCGCCGCACGCCGAGCGGACGGATATCGAGGTAAGGTGCGGCTTGCGTGCGGCCCGAGAGCAGCTCGACTTCGTTGCGCGCGTCGGGCGTCCACCATGCGTCGCGGCCGGCATAAATCTGGACCGGGAAGCGCGCGAACTCCTCGAGCTCTTCGCGCGTGCGGAATTCCTCGACGCTGATGTTGCCGATGCTCACGGGCTCATTCTTCCCGGCCCGAAACATTGTTGAGTCCGAGCCGAGTGCAACGTAGATTAGCATCCGCAGCGCCGCAATTTCACTATTCCGCCGATCGATCCCGGCTCCGAAGCGGAGCGTGGATCGGCGCATGCGAATCGCCCGCGGCCTGATTCATAGAGAGGGACGCACCTTGATGATGAACATCGCAACGAACCCGCGGCTACGCATGCTGGCGCGCGCGGCCGTAATCGCCGCCGCATCGATCGTGCTTCTCGCCGCAACCGACATGTCGAAGCACAGCGTCCCGCTTGGTCTAATCCGCAACCATGGTCCCCAGTCCGGCCCCGACGCGATAGCCGCGGTGCAAAAGCCGAATTTTCTCGCTGCCGAGGCGGCCTCTTTCCTCGATCCGGGCGACCGCGTGATCGGTATCGCGCCCGACAAGGCTCAGCCGCGCGCCTATCCGATCCGGATCCTCAACTGGCATGAGATCGTGGACGACAATATCGGCGGCAATCCGATCGTCGTAACCTGGTGTCCACTGACCGCAACGCCCTTCGTCTTCAAGCGCCGCGTGGGCGGCAAGGAACTCGTCTTCATCGAATCGGGCAAGGTCTATCAGAGCAACCTGTTGATGGAGGATCAGACTACCCAGAGCCTGTGGTCGCAGATTCTCGGCACGGCGGTGGTCGGCGCGATGACCGATGCGCGGCTCGACCGGATGCCCTGCACGCTGACCCGTTGGTCGATCTGGCGCGGGTACCATCCCGATACCCTGGTGATGTCGGAGCGGACCGGCTTCGACCGCGATTACAAGAGCGATCCGTACGTGCCCTACGAAGCGTCGGAGAACATCGAGTACCCGGTGGCGACGCTCGACAACCGCCTGCCCGCCAAGGAGCGGGTGCTCGGCATCGAGGCCGGCGGCGTGACGGAGGCGTTCGCGGAATCGTTGCTGGCGACCTCAAAGTCGCCCATGACCGTGCAGGTCGGCGCAAAAAAGGCAGAGATCTTCTTCGACTCCGCGTCGGCAACGATGGGTGCCGTTATCGACGGGAAACATGTCCCGGCATACGAGGGCTATTGGTTCGCGTGGGCCGCGTTCCATCCCGGAACTCTCGTATGGAGCAAACATAATCGCTCCGCGCAAGCGGACCAGACGATGCCCGCGGCCCAGGCGATCGTGCGCGCCACGGCGCGCCTCGATCAGGCGGAAGTGAGAATCTCCGATGCGATCCAGCGCTGGATGATCCGATTCAGCTCGGCCACCGGATCGCCCGCGTTGGATTGAACTGCGATCGCCTCGAAGATTTCCGCCAGCGTGCCGCCGTCGCGAGCTTGGATTATCCCGGCACGCTCGGCGTCATCGATCTCCCGATAAAAGACCCGACCATCCTTGCGCCAGACCATGATCGTGTTCGCATGCTCTTCCGGCGCTAACTGACTCTCCTCGAATCCACCCGCCTCGACTCGGCTTAGCGTCTCGCCCACGCGCCATCGAAGGTCGAGCATTGCTACGGCCGGCACCAGCCGCACGCGCATCGCGGGCCATTGCTCCACGGGTACGCGCCGCATCGCGGCCTCGTCGATTACCGATACGTCCGCGGCATGGAATACTTCGATCAGCGTGCGCTCGAGCCGCGCCAGGTCCGAGGCGAATTGCGGCCGCCCGCCGCCCGCCGGATCGTCGCGGATAAAGTCCGCCATGAAACAGCCGAGATGGAAAATCGAAGGGCGCGACGGCGGATGGGCTCTGAGATATTCCCGTGTGAGATCGCGAAAGTCGCTCTCTCCCAGCATCTTCAGCAGACCCGGAAAATCCTCTCTCAGACCCTCGAGCAGCCGATTGAAATACATCCCCGCGTAGATTTCGACGCGACCCGCTGCGCCGACGCGATCGTCGCCGCGGATCAGCGCTTCGATCCCGCCCGGCGGCCGCTCCATCTCGAGCCGCGCGGCGACGCCCTCAGGAGCGGTGATCAGGTTCCGAAGAAGCCGCTGCAATTCGCCGAGATTGGCCGCCATAACGCCCCGATCCGCTCTCCGCCAGTGCCTTCGCCGCGCGCCGACGCGCCTCGTCAAGGGCGCTTTCGATCACGTCGAAGGCGGGAATGTTGTCGTCCCACTCGATCAGCGCCGGCACCGCGCCAAAGCGCCTGACCGCGTATTCGTAAAGCGCCCAGACCTCTTCGCATATCGGATGGTCGTGCGTATCGAGCCTGTATGCGCCGTGATCGCTATGCCCCGCAAGGTGAAACTGCACCACCCGCTCCGGCGCGATCGCGTCGATATACGCCCGTGCGTCAAAGCGATGGTTGAAAGCGTTGACGAAAATATTGTTGATGTCGAGCAGGATTCCGCAGTCCGCCCGCTCCGCGATCGCGCTCAGAAACTCCCATTCCTCAATCGCCGAGTCCCGATACGTCAGGTAGCTCGACACATTTTCGATCGCGAACGGCCGCTCGAGGAAATCCTGCACGACCCGAATCCGCGCCGCCACGTGCCGGATCGCCTCCTCGGTATGCGGCAGCGGAATCAAATCATGCATGTTGTGGCCGCCCACGCCCGTCCAGCACAGATGGTCCGAGAGCCACGCGGGCTCGAAGCGCCGCGCCGCCGCACGCAGCTCGCGCAAGTAGTCGAAATCCAGCGGATCGGACGACCCGATCGACATCGAGACTCCATGCATCACGATCGGATAGCGCGCGCGCACGCCCTCGAGAACCTCGATCGGCCGTCCGCCCGCCACCATGAAGTTCTCCGAGATCACCTCGAACCAGTCCGCCGCCGGATTGTTCTCCAGCACGTGGACGTAATGGGGCCGGCGCAACCCCGCGCCAAAACCCAGCGCGGCAAAATCTGCTTGCTTCATCGATAGCGGCACTCGCGCCCTCGATTCGTGACCTTGCGGACGGACCATCCACCTCGATCGCTCGATCGCGCGGCGATCCGTCCGCTGACCCCGGTCTCCGCGAAGCGCGAAGTCCTAGTTCGCCGGATGGCCGCCCGCGTCAGTGCACGCCTTCGCTGTCGGCGTCATCACGAAGCCATTGCCCTTGCACGAGTTCTGCCCCTTGCACGAATGGTCGAAGCTCTTGCATGCGCTCTGACCCTTGCAACTGTTGCCGGCCATGCACTTCACTTGCGCTGGCGCCGCACTGCCGCTGGCCTGCGCGAGCGCCGGCCCTGCCAGAAACATCGCGCCGACCGCCGCCGCCAGTATCGCTCCCGCTCCCGTCATCGCTTGTCTGTTCATCCGCACTTCTCCTTGTCCTCTCCGCTCTCGCGGAATCGTCCGTGACTCGATTCGTCATCGAACACTCAATGAATTTCAGATAGGCGGCCCGGTCATTCCCTGCCACCGCACGCACTGTTCTAAACATCGTTCACGTGACATTGGTTCCCGAAATATCCGCCCAACAGAGTCCGCTTCAACCGACCCACCCCCCGGACAACGTAACTGAAGCCAACTTGTCACTTCGCCGACAGCTCGGGAACTTTTCCCGCCTCCGCAAGATTTTATCCTATTGCAATGGTATATGTGATGCGCTTCGAAGATGGCACAGCAGGGCGGTACCGGCGAGGGAAAACGCGCGCTCTTCGAGCGCGAAGCGCTCCCTCATGTCAACGCGCTCTATTCGGCGGCGCTGAGACTCGCACGCAATCCCGACGACGCCCAGGACCTGCTCCAGGAAACGATGCTCCGCGCCTATCGCTTCTTCGGCCAATATACCGCCGGGACCAACTGCCGTGCATGGCTCCTGACCATCCTCTACAACAATTTCCGCAACGGCTTTCGCACCGCCGCACGCGAGCAGCTTGCGGCCCGCCCCGAGGACTTCGATCACGAGCTCGACAACCTAACCTTCCGCGACGATCCCGCGCGCGACAATCCCGAAGCTCTGCTGTTGGATTCCGTCATGGACCATGAAGTCCGCCAAGCGCTCGAGTCAATCCCCGGCGACTTCCGCGCCGCTCTGATAATGGTCGATATCGAAGAGCTCGACTACACGGAGGTGGCGCGCGTCCTCGCAATACCGATCGGTACCGTCAAGTCGCGCATCTCGCGCGGCCGCCAACTGATGCGCACGGCGCTCGCCAGGTTCGCCCGTGCGCGAGGCCTTACCCGTTAGCCGCGCATGTCGAACGGCGAATCATCGAGGGAGCGCAATTACGCACGCAACCAGCCTATGAGATCATTACCGGCTTGATTAGACAGTGACCTGCGAAGAGTACATCGCGAGCTTTCTTTCCGCCCACGCCGACGGCGAACTCTCGCCCGAAGAGCTGCGCGCCGCCAACGATCATCTCGAAGGCGGCGCTGGCGGATGCGCAAGCTGCCGCGCGCGCCTCGCCGAGGAACGCCTGCTCAGGTCCCTTATCCACCAGCACGGCGGCGCCGACCATTTGCCCCCCCTGATGCGCGCACGTCTTGACGAAGCGCTCGATCGCCTCGACGCCGAGTCCGCTCCCGCCGCGTTCGAGGCTGACGACCCCGGCCGCCGCCCCTCCGTCACGCCCCGCCGCCGCGCATGGCGATTCGCCGCGCCGCTTGCCGCCGCAGCCGCCCTTGCGCTCGTGCTTTGGCGCCACGGGATGCTCCCGCTCGGATCGCCGCCTGAGATGACCACGCTCGCGCCAGCCGCCGTAATCGTTACCGCCGTCGATCATTTCGCCCGCTTCGAGCGCGGCTTCACACCCAACGTGCCATCGACGTCGCCCGAATCGGTCGCCAGCGCCTACGCCGCGGCCCGGATGCCCACGGGGCTCTGGGACTTCACTTCCGCTCACTACACGATGGTGGGCGGGCGGCTCGACCACCTGCCCGACGGCAAACCGGTCGCCTACACCTTCTATCTCGGCGCGGACGGCGACGAGATGCTCTGCGCGTACTACAAATCCTACGATCGCGACTTCCCGCCCGGCGCGGTCGGCGGCAGCGGCAATTATCGCTACTATCGGCGCGGCGCAACGACTATTCGCGTCGAGACCGTCGCCGGCCATCCGATCATATGTGTGCTCGTCTCGAACATGCCGCTCGACGAGATGCGCCACGACGTTTCGATCGCGGCGATGCTTCCGCCGGCGAGCTGACGCGAATCCTCGCGGACTGCAACGCTCAGCGGCCCGCCGACGCTCCCGATTCCGCGGCCTCGAACAGCCGCAACTGATGCGGATTCTGATTGGCCGGAATCTCGATCGGATACCGCCCTGTGAAACACGCGTCGCAGAAACCTTCGCGCGCGCCGTCGAGGAACGAGTAGAGCCCCTCCCAACTGAGATAGGCGAGCGAGTCGGCAGTGATATAGCGGCGGATTTCGTCGATTGAATGGCTCGAGGCGAACAGCTCCTCGCGCGTCGGCGTATCGATTCCGTAGAAGCACGGATTCATCGTCGGCGGCGCCGCGATCCGCATATGCACCTCGCGCGCGCCCGCCTGCCGCAGCATCGGGATCACCTTGCGCAGCGTCGTGCCGCGCACCAGCGAATCCTCGATCAGCACTACGCTCTTGCCGCGCAGCAATTCCGGCACCGGGTTGAACTTTATCTTCACCCCGAAATGACGAATCGATTGGCGCGGCTCGATAAACGTGCGGCCCACGTAATGGCTTCGCACCAGCCCCATCTCGAACGGAATCTTCGACTCTTCCGCGTAGCCCAGCGCCGCCGCCGTCCCCGAATCGGGAACCGGCACCACTATATCGGCCTGGGCCGGAAACTCGCGCGCGAGCGCGCGCCCCTGCTGCTTGCGCACCTGGTAGACGTTGCGTCCGAACAGCAGGCTGTCGGGCCGCGAGAAATATACGTACTCGAAAACGCATCGCCGCGCCGGCGCCGGTGCGAACGGACGAATCGACCGCACGCCGTCGTCGTTGACGATCACCACCTCGCCCGGCTCGACCTCGCGGATATACTCCGCGCGCACCAGGTCGAGTGCGCAAGTCTCCGACGCCACCACCGTCGCCCCATTGAGCGATCCCAGCACCAGCGGCCGGAATCCCATCGGATCGCGCACCGCGATCATCTCGTGCTGCGTCAGCATCACCAGCGAATACGCGCCGCGCACCTGCGTCAACGCCTCCGCCACCTTCTCTGAAATCGTCGCCGCCCGCGACCCCGCGATCAGATGGATTATCACTTCGCTGTCCGACGACGACTGGAACAGCGATCCGTTCAGCTCGAGCCGCTCGCGCAGCTCGTTGAAGTTGACCAGGTTGCCGTTATGCCCTAGCGCAAGGCCGCCGCCCGCGTACTCGACCACCAGCGGCTGGCAATTCTTGAGCGTCGTCGATCCGGTCGTCGAATAGCGGTTGTGCCCGATCGCCGCCGTACCCGACAGCCGCCCGATCACGTCACTGTTGAAGATGTCCGCGACCAGCCCCATCCCGCGATGAGCGATCAGGGCCTTGCCGTTCGACGAAACAATTCCGGCCGACTCCTGCCCTCGATGTTGCAGCGCGTAGAGTCCCAGGTACGCCAGGTTGGCGGCCTCCGGATGTCCGTACACGCCGAAGACGCCGCACTCTTCATGAAATCCGTCGAGGTTCGATTCCTCGGCGTCGATCTCCACGGCCAGTTCGTCAGCCACGGGTCGCAAGCCTCCTCGGAATCGCATCCTCGTAGATTCGCATCAACTCGCCTGCGTCTTCGTCGATCGCCGGCCCAATCACAATGCGCGGCGCTTCGGTCACCTGCCCTGCTACGTACAACTCTACACCAGCCGCGGAGAAAAGCTCGTCGATTCGCCCCCGATTCGCCGGGTCCGCCGAAATCACCACCGCCGACGCACCCTCGCCAAAGAGCGCCTCAGATAGGCCGTCGGAGCCTTCTACCGCTGCAATCGCTCCGAGATCGATCGACGCGCCGACCAGTCCGTCCGGATTAAAGCATGCCTCGGCTATCGCGACGGCGAGCCCGCCGTCAGAAACATCATGCGCCGATCGCAGCAACCCGCTCTCCGCCGCCGCAACCAGAGCGTCGATCAGCTTCCGCTCGCGCGCCAGATCAAGCGGCACGAGCGCACCGCCGCCGCTGGCACCGAAGAGCGCCGCATACTCGCTCGCCTCAAGCCGGGGTGCCGCCGTCCTGACGATCGCGACAAAATCCCCCGCGCGGTTAAACCACTGGCCGATCCGCCGCCCGGCGTCCTCGATCAAACCGACCATCGCAATCGTCGGTGTCGGCGGAATCGCCCGCCCCTCGGTCTCGTTGTAAAAGCTCACGTTGCCGCTCACCACCGGCGTTCCCATCGCGAGCGCCGCGTCGCGAATCCCCTCGACTCCGCGGACGAACTGCCACATGATCTCGGGCCGCTCCGGATTCCCGTAGTTGAGGCAGTTCGTAAGCCCAATCGGACGCGCTCCCGCGCATGCGACGTTGCGTGCCGCCTCGATCACCGTCGCCGCCGCGCCGATATACGGATCGGATTCGCAGGCGCGCGGATTCGAATCCACCGCGAGCGCAAGCGCGCTGCGCGTCTCTTTGATTCGAATAATCGCGGCGTCACCGCCCGGACCCATCATCGTATTCGAGCACACGATCGAATCGTATTGGCGATAGACCCATCGCTTCGATCCGATATTGGGGCTGTCGAGCAAACGGCGAAGCGCCTCTGCCGGCGCCGGTTCGGATTGGCGATCGATCGTCGCGCGAGCCATCGGCGGCTTCGCAGCCGGCGCTTTCGACGGCCGATCGTAGACCGGCGCCTCATCCGCCAGCGCCGCCACCGGAATATCCGCCACCGTCGCGCCGCGCCATCGCGCCCGCCATCGCCCATCTTCGGTTATCACGCCGATTACAGCCGCGTGCAGATCCCACTTCTCGAAGACCGCCTGCAACTCGGCCTCGCGCCCGCGCTCTGCGATCAGCAGCATCCGCTCCTGCGATTCCGACAGCAGAATTTCGTACGGCGTAAGTCCCGCTTCGCGGGTCGGCACGCGATCGATCTCGAGCTCGATTCCCAAGCCGCCGCGCGCCGCCATCTCGCTCGACGACGACGTCAAGCCCGCCGCTCCCATGTCCTGAATCGCGACGATCGCGCCCGTCCGCATCGCCTCCAGACACGCCTCGATCAAGAGCTTCTCGGTGAACGGATCGCCCACCTGCACCGTCGGCCGCTTCGCTTCGCTGCTCGCGTCAAACTCGGCCGAGGCGAGCAGGCTCGCACCATGAATTCCGTCGCGGCCGGTCGCCGATCCGACGTAGAGCACCGGATTCCCAACTCCGCGAGCGCGCGCACTCTGCAAATCCTCGCGCCGCGCCAGCCCAAGGCAAAAGGCGTTGACCAGGATATTGCCGTTGTACGCCGCGTCGAACATCACCTCGCCCGCGACCGTCGGCACACCCACGCAGTTCCCGTATCCGCCGATTCCGCCCACCACGCCGCCCAGCAGATAGCGCGTCCGCGGATTGTCGAACGCGCCGAACTTGAGCGAATTCATGCTCGCGATCGGCCGCGCGCCCATCGTAAAAATATCGCGCAGGATTCCACCCACGCCGGTCGCCGCGCCCTGGTACGGCTCCACGAACGACGGATGGTTGTGGCTTTCGATCTTGAACACCGCCACCCATCCGCCGCCCAAGTCGAGCGCGCCCGCGTTCTCGCCTGGCCCCTGCACCACCCGCTCGCCCCGCTGAGGCAGCATCCGCAGATGGCGCCGCGAGGACTTGTACGAACAATGCTCCGACCACATCACCGAGAAGACGCCCAGCTCCGTGAAGCTTGGCGCACGGCCGAGCATCCGCTCGATCTCGCGGAACTCGGACTCGCTTAACCCGTGCGCGTGCGCCTGCGCGAGATCGACCGCCGGCTCGCCCGCAAGCGTAATCGGCCGCCCGGCTTCGTTCGCCTCGCTCATCGAAAAATCCGCATCACGAAAAGCTCGCGGCAATCGATCGGAAAATCTTGAGCCCATCCTCGCCGCCCAGCGCCGCCTCGACCGCGTGCTCCGGATGGGGCATCAGGCCGAAGACGTTGAAGCGCTCGTTGGCGACCCCCGCTATCGCGCGCATCGAACCGTTGGGATTCGCCGTGTCGTCGTCGCTCCCATCCGCGCCGCAGTAGCGCAAAATCACCTGTCCGCGCTCTTCCATCGCGCTGAGATCGCCTTCCGATGCGACGTAAAGCCCCTCGCCATGCTTTATCGGGAGCCGCAGCACTTCGCCGCCCCGCGCCGCGCGCGTGAATGGCGTCGCCGCGTTTTCCACCCGCACCGTCACCGGTTCGCATATGAACGCGAGCGAGCGATTTCGCGTCAGCGCGCCGGGCAGCAGATGCGCCTCGCATAGAATCTGAAAGCCGTTGCAGATTCCGATCACCAGCCCGCCGTCATCGGCGAACCGCGCGACGCTCTTCATCACCGGTGAGAAACGCGCAATCGCGCCGCAGCGCAGGTAGTCGCCATAGCTGAAGCCGCCCGGCAGCACCACGCAATCGACGCCGTAAAGATTTTCATCCTTGTGCCAGAGCGCGCGCGCCTTCTGGCCCATCACATTGCACAGCGCATGGAGCGCGTCATCGTCGTCCAGCGAGCCGGGGAATCGCACCACGCCCCACTTCACGGCGCTTCCACCTCGAACCGGTAATCCTCGATCAACGGATTCGCCAGCAGCCGCTCGCACATCGCGCGCGCTATCTCGCGCGCCTCCGCCGCCGACGCAGCCTCGAGGTCGAGCACGATATATCGTCCGACCTGGACCGAGCCGACGCCCTCGAACCCGAGGCTTCTTAGCGATTGTTCGACCACGCGGCCCTGCGGGTCGAGAATTCCCTTTCGCGGCGTAACGAAAACCTTTACCAGCAATTCAAATCCTCGCTACTCGCCGGATTCATCTCAACTGCAGACGCCGCGCGCTCAGCTTGAAACCCGCCGCAGCATCTCATGATACGCATTCTCGACCCCGCCCAGGTCGCGCCGAAACCGATCCTTGTCGAGCTTCTCGCGCGTCTTCTTGTCCCAGAATCGGCAGGTGTCGGGGCAGATCTCGTCGCCCAGGAAAATCTCGCCATGATGGCGTCCGAATTCGAGCTTGAAATCGACCAGGATTACCCCGCGATCGTCGAGGAAATCGCGCAACACTTCGTTGACCCGCAGCGCGAGCGCGCGAATCGTCAGAATTTCCTCGTCGGCTGCCCATCCGAAAAGAATCGCATGCTCGGGATAGATCAGCGGATCGTCGAGCGGGTCGGACTTGTAGTAATACTCGACGATCGGAAACTTGAGTTCCTCGCCTTCGGGCCGCCCGAGCCGCTTCGCCATCGAGCCCGCGCAGATATTACGCACGACGGTTTCGACCGGGATGATATCGAGCCGCTTGCACAGCATGTCGCGATCGTTGAGACGGCGGACGAAATGGGTCTTCACGCCGCTTTTTTCGAGCAGCCCGAAGAACAACTCCGACATCCGGTTGTTGACCACGCCCTTGTCTTCGATCGTGCCCCGCTTCTTCGCGTTGAACGCGGTCGCGTCGTCCTTGAAATGCGCAATTACGAGGTCGGGGTCCGGCGTCGAGTAAAGCTTCTTGGCCTTACCCTCGTAGAACATTTCGAGTTTTTCCAGAGCGTCTTCCACTTCGCACTCTCCCTCGGATCGATACTTGGCCTGACGATCAATTATCCTACGGCGCGAGCGCCAACAAACATCGGCCGGCCTGATCTCTTCACAATCGTCCGCTTCTATTAACAGCCGCGCCGTTCAACGCTTGTTCGGCCCGGCCGGCGTGTAGCGTTCGACCAGCTCCGCCGCAAGGCCGACGTAACCGCGCGGCGTCAGCCGCTCGAGTTCGCGCTTCACCTCCGCCGGCAGGTCAAGCGCCGCAATAAACCCGGCCATCTGTTCGCGTCCGATCGCCTTGCCCCGCGTCAGCGCCTTCAGCCGTTCGTAGGGATCCTCGAGTCCGTGGCGCCGCATCACGGTCTGCACCGCCTCCGCCAGAACTTCCCATGCATGGTCGGCCGCGAGGTCGGCGGCGATCCGGTGCTCGTCAATTTCGAGCTTGCCCATCCCGCGCTCCGCCGACGCGATCGCGACCATCAGATGGCCCATCGCAGTGCCCACTCCACGGATTGCCGTGCTGTCACTGAGATCGCGCTGCCATCGCGAGACCGGCAGCTTGCCCGCCAGATGCACGAACGTCGCGCTCGCAAGGCCAAGGTTGCCCTCGCAGTTCTCGAAGTCGATCGGATTTACCTTGTGCGGCATCACCGACGATCCGGTCTCGCCCGCCACGGGGCGCTGCGCGAAATATCCAAGGCTGACATAGCCCCACATGTCGCGCGCGAAATCGAGCATTACTGAATCGATCCGCGCGAGCGTATCGAGCATCTCGGCGATAAAATCGTGGCTTTCGATCTGCGTCGTCAACGGATTCCAGGTGAGGCCAAGCGACTCGACGAAGCCGCGCGAATGATCGAGCCAGTCGACCTCGGGACATGCCACCCGATGCGAGTTGAAATTGCCTACCGATCCATTGAACTTGCCAAGATATTCCTGCGCCGCGAGCAGCCGCCGCTGCCGCTCGAGCCGCGCCGCAAACACCGCAAGCTCCTTGCCCATCGTGGTCGGCGTCGCATTCTGCCCGTGCGTCCGCGCGACCATCGCGACGTCCTTGAGCGCGCGCGCCATCGCGGCGATCCGGCCGATAAGGCGCGCAATCGCGGGCTCGAGTTCCTTCCCGGCAAAGTCCTTCAGAATCAGTGCGTAGGCGAGATTGTTGATATCTTCCGAGGTGCACGCGAAATGCACCATCTCGACCGGCACGCCGAGGTCGAGCGCCGCGATCCGCTCCTTCAAAAAATACTCGACCGCCTTGACATCGTGATTGGTCTGAGCTTCGAGCTCCTTGACCCGGCGCGCATCGGCGATCGCGAACTCGGACGCGATCGCTCTGAGGCGCCGAAGAGTTTCAGCATCGTGCGGAATCGCGCCGAACTCGCCCCGCTGGGCCATCCATGCGAGCCACTCGATCTCGACCCGGACCCGGTAGCGAATCAGCGCGAACTCGCTGAAGTACGCGGCGAGCGAGCGCGTGCGTGCGCGATAGCGCCCATCGATCGGCGTGACCGCGATCAGCGCGGCGTCGATCTCGGCGCGCTCATGTTCGCGATCCGCGTTCGCGCCGCGCGGATGTTCGATTTCGTGATTGTCGCCGTGATCGCGCTTCATCGGTTCGCCGGTTCGGATTGGCCGATCCGCTCTACCTTCCAGTATGCCCGAATCCGCCCTCGCCGCGCGAACTTTCACCCAACTCGCTGGCCTCGACCAGATCGGCGCGGACGACGGGACAAATTACGAGTTGCGCAATGCGGTCGCCGGGCCGAATTTCGATCGGCCGGTCGCCGAGATTGATCACGAGCACGCGAATCTCACCGCGAAAGTCCGCGTCGATCGTGCCGGGCGAGTTGATCAGCGTCAAGCCCTCGGCGATCGCTCGGCCGCTGCGCGGACGGACCTGGCCTTCGTAGCCTTTTGGGATTTCGAGTGCGAGTCCGGTTCGGACGGCGGCGCGAGCGAGCGGATCGAGGATCAGCGGACCGGAAAGGTCCGCCGTCAAGTCGAGCCCAGACGCGCTTAAGCTCTGATATTCGGGCTTTGACGCGCTTTGGCTAAGGCGCCTGAACTTGACGATCGGGTTCGTCATCGTATCTCGCCGCCGAGCACGCGTCCGATCGGGCGGCGACCAGGATGGTGCAACGCCGACCGCGCGAGTCTAGGCGAGCGCGGAGAAGATCTCGGGGCCGGGAGGCTGGCCTTTGAGGTCGCCCAGCAACACCATCGCCATCTTGTCCGGCTCGAAGCATACGTTGGCCAGCTCGACCACCTGGTCGTTGGTGACCTTGTCGATATCGGCGGCGAGTTCTTCGAGCGGAATCTCGCGGCCGAAGTAGATTTCGTTGCGCGCGAGCCGATTCATCCGGGATTCGGTCGATTCCATCCCGAGCAGCATATTGCCCTTGAGCTGGCTCTTGGCGCGTTCGAGCTCGGCCGGCTCGAGGCCGTCGCGAGTGACCTTGCGCACCTCCTTGAGCGTGACCTCGATCACCTCGTCGACCCATTCGGGGCTGGTTCCGGCATAGATACCGAAGTAGCCGCAATCGAGATAGGAGGAGAGGAACGAATAGATACTGTAGACGCGGCCGCGCTTCTCGCGGACTTCCTGGAAGAGGCGCGACGACATGCCGCCGCCGAGCGCGGTGTTGAGGACATAACTTGCGTAGCGCAGCGGAGCGGCCTGGCTGAGACCGCGCCCGCCGATACAGATGTGCGCCTGTTCGAGTTTCTTTTCGTGATTGATGACGACCTTGCGCTCGACCGGCGGAGCGGTGTGCTCGGGAATCATGTCTCCGGAGACTCGCGCGAAGAGACGCTCGCAATCATTGACAAGCTGCCGATGGTCGACCTGGCCGGCGGCGGCGATAAAGACCCGGCCGGCGCGGTAGCGCTCGCCCATGAACGAGAGCAGCAGGTCGCGGTCGATCGCCTCGACGGTCTGGACGGAACCGAAGATAGGGAGCGCCAGCGGATGGCCTTCCCAGAATTTCAGATTGAACAGGTCGTGGATGAAATCGTCGGGCGTATCCTCGGCCTGCGAAATCTCCTGCAGGACGACCTGGCGTTCGCGATCAATCTCGGCCGGATCGAAGACCGAATCGAGGAAGAGGTCGGCGAGCAGGTCGGTGGTCATCGCGAGGTCCGAGCCGAGCACCTTCGCGTAGTAGCAGGTGTACTCCTTACCGGTGAAGGCATTGAGGACGCCGCCGACGGCGTCTATCTGCTCGGCGATTTGCGCCGCGGTACGCTTGCGCGTGCCCTTGAACAGCAAATGCTCGATAAAGTGGGAGACGCCGTTTTGTGCGGCGATCTCGTAGCGCGATCCGTTCTCGACCCAGATTCCGATTGTGGCCGACACCACATGGGGCATCGGCTCGCTTAGGACTCGAACACCATTGGGGAGAACGTCTCTTTGAATCATGCGTTGCGCCGCCGCTCCTATTTTGCCTTCTGTTGTTCGATCTCTTCAGTCGCTTCGCGCAACGAGAGCCTGATTTTGCCGTCGCGTCCGACTTCGAGCACCTTGACAGCGATTTCGTCGCCCTCGTGGATTACATCTTCGACCCGGCGCACGCGCTGGCTCGATAGCTGCGAGATGTGGAGCAGGCCGTCGGTGCCAGGCATGATTTCGACGAACGCGCCGAACTCAACTATCTTGCGCACGGTGCCGTGATAGATTTTGCCGACTTCGGGCTCGGCGGCGATCGCCTGAATCGAGGCGATGGCCTTTTCGATCGCGAGGCCGTCGGCGGACGAGATACGCACGGTGCCGTCGTCTTCGATATCGATCTTGCATCCGGTCTCTTCGACCAAGGCGCGGATGACCTTGCCTCCGGGGCCGATAATCTCGCGGATTTTGTCAGGCTTGACCCGGATCGTCACGATTCGCGGCGCGTAGAGTGAGACCTCCGTGCGCGGCGTTTCGAGCGCCTTTTCCATCACGCTCAGGATGAAGAGCCGGGCGTCGCGCGCCTGATGGAGCGCCTGGCGCATCACCTCACGGGTCACGCCGCCTACCTTGTTGTCCATCTGGATCGCGGTGATGCCGTCTGAAGTGCCGGCGACCTTGAAATCCATGTCGCCCAGATGGTCCTCGTCGCCGAGGATATCGGTGAGGACGCGGACCTTGTCGCCCTCCTTCACCAGGCCCATCGCGATTCCGGCAACGGCGGCCTTGACCGGGACGCCGGCGTCGAACAGCGCGAGGCTGCCGCCGCACACGGTCGCCATCGAGGAGCTGCCGTTGGATTCGAGAATCTCGGAGACCACGCGGATCGTATAGGGGAACTCATCCTCGCTCGGCAGGATGGGAGCGAGCGCGCGCTCGGCGAGGGCGCCGTGGCCGATTTCGCGCCGGCCGGGACCGCGCAGGAACTTGACCTCGCCGGTCGAGTACGGCGGGAAGTTATAGTGGAGCATGAATTTCTTGTAACGCTCGCCGACGAGCGCATCGATGCGCTGCTCGTCGGAGGAGGTGCCGAGCGTCGCGGTGACGAGCGCCTGGGTCTCGCCGCGAGTGAAGAGCGCCGAGCCATGGGTGCGCGGCAGCATCTGGACCTGCGCGCTCAGCGGGCGAATCTCGGTCGAGGAACGGTCGTCGATCCGGCGGTCCTTGTCGAGGATTTGCGCGCGCACCTGGTTGCGCTCGACCTTGTCGCAGGCCTCGGCAAGCTCGCGCTCGCGGTCGGGAAAACGGGGCGCCAGCTCCGCGATCACCTTACGAACCAGATCATGGACGGCGGTTGAGCGCTCTTTTTTGCCCGAGGTGGCCAGCGCGGTTTCAATCGCACCCGCCATCCGATCGCGCACGGCGGCGAGCAGCTCCGGATCGAGCACCTTGGGGGTGAACTCGCGCTTGGGCTTGCCGGTCTGGCGCTTGAGCTCCTGCTGCAGCTCGAAGATGGGGTTCATCATCTCGTGCGCGGTGAAGAGCGCTTCGAGGATGGACTCCTCGTCGACGATCTCGGCGCCCCCTTCGAGCATCATGATCGTATCCGCCTTGGCTGCGACGACCATCGAGAGGTCGCTGTTCTCCATTTCCGAGAGCGTCGGATTGGCGACGAACTTGCCGTCGATCCGGCCCATCCGGACCGCGGCGACGGGGCCGCTGTGCGGGATATCGGAGACTTCGAGGGCGGTGGAGGCGGCGATCAGCGAAAGCATGTCGGGATCGTTCTCGCGGTCGACCGAGAGGACGGTGACGACGATCTGGGTTTCCTTGTCCCATCCCTTAGGAAACAGCGGGCGCAATGATCGGTCGATGAGGCGCGAGGTGAGAATTTCCTTTTCGGAGGGGCGGCCTTCACGCTTGAAGAAGCCGCCGGGGATTTTGCCGGCCGCGAAGGTGCGCTCCTGGTAGTCGACGGTGAGCGGCAGAAAGTCGACCCCGGGGCGGCTGTCGCGGGCGGCGACGACGGTGGCCAGGACGACGGTATCGCCATACTGGGCAAGGACGGCGCCATGCGCCTGTTTGGCCAGGCGCCCGGTTTCGAGCGATAGCTGGCGGCCGGAAAACTCGATCTCTAGCTTTCGATACATCGGATACTTTTTCCCGAGGGAGGACGCGCAGACCGCGTGGCGTCAAAATGAAATTCGACGCGGGATTGGCCGGCGGGATGCCGGTTGGTTCGTCCGCGCCGATTCGATCCGAAGCCGCGGCATTGCGATGCGGCCCCGGGTTTTGCGGTCTACCTTCTGATGCCCAGCTTCTCGATCAGCGACTTGTAGCGGCCGAAATCGCGCGAATGGAGATAATCCAGCAGGCGCCGGCGCTTGCCGACCAGGCGGAGAAGTCCGCGCCGGGTATGATGGTCCTTGGCGTGGGTCTTCAGATGCTCGGTCAGTTGTACGATACGGGCGCTGAAGATAGCGACCTGGACTTCGGACGAGCCGGAGTCGTTGGCGCTACGCGCGTTGGACTTAACCACTTCAAGTTTGCGAGCCGCTGGCAGAGGCATCAGGTACTCTCTTTTTTCCCTCTTCCTTTTGGTTAATCGACGAGCCTAGCAGAGGCGGGCGGTGGGGTAAAGTCACCGGGTTGGAGGGACCGCGCTTCGAAACCAATCGAGCAGGTCCTACCTGGCCATTGTATAATTCCTTAGAGGTGCGCGTAGTGGGGCGTGAGGCGTCGGGGTTGTTCCTAACAGTAGGGTCCATGGCACGCTCGTTTGAGATAATCAAATTGAGAACGAAGATACGGAGACTGCAATCGGCGGGGAGGTTTGACAATGCCTGATGCTCTTGCTTTCGCGGGCATGATTCAGTCGCTCCAAGCGATGGCGAACATCGCGAAGGCATTGATAGGTCTTCATGACGAAAGGGTCGTGAACGAAAGGGTTGTCGAACTCACCGGAGAAATTCTCGCCGCCCTTGCCGCTCAAGCGGAACAGGTTGTGCTATTGGAGCATGTACGGGATTTAGAGAAGCATCTGGCTGAACTGAACGCATGGAATGCCGATAAAGAGAAGTACGGGCTGCGCCAAATCCGGCCGGGAGTCTATGCCTACACGCTTAAGGAAACGACCAACGTTCTCGAAAAATCGCTCATGCTTTGTGCGAATTGTTATGAACAACGCCACAAATCGATCCTCCAGGAAGAGATAAGAGATCCAGGGCGTTGTCGCGTGTTGGTCTGTCATCTCTGCGGTGCAGACTTGTACGTGGAAGGGGAGCGGCGTCCCGAACATTCTTCGGCCGCTCGCAAAAGCCGGCGAACGTGATTTTCCGTTGTATCTGTTAGCTCAGAGGCAGAGAAGTATTTAGGGGATGAAGATGAAAGCTCCGCTTAGCAGACATTCGAAGGTTACGTGGCCTCCGCCGGCTTCCGGCGATGCCTACGCCGGCTCCAAGCTCGCACCGCCCATGCTTCCAGATTCGGCAATCTTAAGAGATGTGACGATTTTTCGGACGCATGGATTCGGCGGACTTCCAGATCACCTTAAGCTTCAAACCGAGTTTGAAGGCCGCATCCAAGTGGCCGACCTCTGGGTTGACGATCCGACGGTTCTGGAACCGCTGCGAGTCTTTCTGTGGCAACGCAGAGGCCGGTCGTTGAGCGAACTCGGGAACTTGGAAATCGAACTTTGAAAGGGTCCACTTGATGAAATTCGCGGTGATAATTCACCAGGCGGAAGAAGGCGGTTTCTGGGCCGAAGTACCGGCGCTTCCCGGATGTGCGACTCAGGGCGACACTCCCGAGGAGTTACTGAGAAACGTATACGAGGCGATCGAGGGGTACCTGGCGGCCGGCAGCTCGGAAGCGATTGCGGGCGGAAAGGACGCTGGCCTTGAGGAGGTTGTCGTGGAGGCGGCCTAATGCGGCAGCTTTCCGGCAAGGAACTCGCGAGGATCGTCGAGCGGCGCGGATGGAATCTTCTTCGAGTGCATGGCAGCCACCATATTTACGGCAAGGCCGGCAGCACGGTGCGGCTTTCGATCCCCGTGCACGGCAACCAGCGATTGAAGCGAGGACTGCTCGCGCATTTGATGAAGGTCGCAGGACTCGAGGAAAGTGACTTGTAGCGGCGCGAATCCCGGTCGGCTGTCTCATCCCTATTAGATAATATCTCAAGAAAACGCGGCACCGAGCGCGGCATCATTTCGTTCCGCGATGCTGGGGCGGGTTGACGTTGCGTTCGCCACGGGGCTAAAAATCGCGCGTTTCGAGAGGTCAAAAGCCGAAATTCCTGATAGACATGCGGCTGGCGCGATGGCACATATCCGCACACAAGTCGGGATAGTCGGAGCCGGGCCGGCGGGGCTGACGCTCGCTCATCTGCTGCACAGGCACGGCATCGAGTCGGTGGTGGTCGAGAATCGCAGCCGCGAATACGTCCAGGAGCGCGTCCGGGCGGGCGTGCTCGAGCAAGGAACCGTCGACCTATTCGTCGAGACCGGAGTCGGTGAGCGGCTCCAGCGCGAGGGCCTCGTCCATCGGGGGATCGAACTGCGCTTCGCCCATCGCGGCCATCGAATAGACCTGCACGATCTGACCGGCGGCAAGACGATCACGATCTATGGTCAGAACCGGGTGATCGAGGACCTGACCAACGCACGAATAGCCGCCGGGGGCCGGATTTTCTTCGCCGCCGAGGAGGTCCGCGTCGACGGGTTCGACGGCGCCGCGCCGATGATTCGATTTCGCGCGGACGGAGAGCCGGTCGATCTCAAGTGCGATTTCATCGCCGGATGCGACGGCTTCCACGGGGTGTGCCGGCCGTCGATGCCGGCGGGCTCGCTCACCGCATTCGAGCGCCAATACCCGTTCGGATGGCTCGGCATCCTGGCCGAGGTGGCGCCTTCGATGGACGAGCTAATCTACTCGCGTCACGAGCGAGGCTTTGCCTTGCACAGCATGCGCTCTCCACAAATTACGCGGCTCTATCTTCAAGTGGCGCCCGACGAGGACATCGGCAACTGGCCCAACGAGCGAATCTGGGAGGAGCTTCAGCGCCGCTTCGAAACCGTCGACGGGTTCACGCTCAAGCAGGGCCCGGTGATCCAGAAGGGGATCACGCCGATGCACAGCTTCGTGATCGAGCCGATGCAGTATGGGAAGCTTTTTCTGGCCGGCGACGCGGCGCATATCGTGCCGCCGACGGGCGCCAAGGGGCTCAACCTCGCGATCGCCGACGTGCGCGTGCTGGCGCGCGCGTTCGACGAATTTTACCGATCCGGCACGCGCGAGCGGCTCGAGCGTTACTCTGACGTCTGTCTGCGGCGGGTGTGGAAGGTGCAGCGCTTTTCGTGGTGGATGACTTCGATGCTGCATCGGTTCGGCGACGAGAACGCCTTCGATGAGCGCCGCCAGCTTGCGGAGCTGGATTACGTCACCAGCTCGCGCGCCGCGTCGGAGTCGCTCGCGGAAAACTACGTCGGCCTGCCGATGGACGATTGATGGCTGTGCCGACAACGCCGGCGACACGGGGGGCGAAGCAAAGCATGAATAAAATCAGCGCCGATGCGAAGACGTATCGTGGCGGATGTCATTGCGGGCAGGTCGCGTTCGAGGTGGTTGGCGTTCTTGAAGACGTTTCGGAATGCAACTGCTCGATATGCACCAGAAAGGGCTACCTCCATTGGATCGTGCCGCGCGACTCGTTCCGCCTGCTTACGCCGATGGAGAATCTTGCGACGTATCGATTCAACACCGGCGTCGCGCAGCATCATTTTTGTCCGGCGTGCGGCGTCGCGGCGTTCTATATACCGCGATCCGATCCGGACAAGATCGACGTGAACGTCAGATGCATCGAGGGCGTCGAGCTCGCCGAGATTCCGATTCGGAAGTTTGACGGGCGGAATTGGGAGGCGGCGTTGAGGGAGCGCGATCGGGGGTGATCGAAGCGCGGCTGGCGGGCAAGCTTTAGTCAGAGAAATCTCAGATTCAGGGTCCCTCACCCGCGCATTCGGCGCGACCTCTCCCGACTATCGGGCGAGGTGGAAGAGGCGGCGCGGTGGCGATCAGGGTTTCGTTCGGAGCCGGCGCCTCCAATAGGCTGGGCTTCATCGAAAGGACGCGCGCGCTTTCCTCAGCACTTTCTCGGCGGGTATCCTCTTGACCCTGCCGATAGCAATCTCTTTCGCGCGCCGATCCGCCTCGGCGATCCAAAGCTTCTCGGCGTCTGGATCGGCCAGCTCCTCATCCAGACTTGCGAGCAATCGTTCGGCGAGGCGCGCGCGCGAACGGGCGGGAAGTTTCAGCGCTTCATCCTGGAGCCTCTTGAGCGGAGCTGTCGGCATGATTCCATTCCTCGTCAAAACTGTCGGTGAAATCTCTGCCTTCAGGGTCCCTCACCCGCGCATTCGGCGCGACCCCTCCCGACTATCGGGCGAGGTGAGAAATCGTCAGTACGATCTTGCCGGTCTGCGCGTCGCCCATCATGTAATTGTGGGCGTCGGCGATGCGATCGAACGGGAAGGTCCGATCGAGCACGGGCTTGAGCGCGCCGGTCGAGAATGCGCCGAGCAAATCCGCCGCGAATCGTTGACTACACGCGAGCGCTTCCTCGGGCGAGCGGGTACGAAACGTCACGCCGATGATGCTCACGCGCTTGCGCGCCAGTTCGTCGAGATTGCATTCGCCGACGTTGCCGGCGTTGCGGCCGACGCTGACGAGGCGGCCTTTGATCGCGAGCGCGCGCAGATTGTCGGCAAGCATCGGACCGCCGACGTTGTCGATTATCACGTCGACGCCGCGCTTGGCGGTCGCGGCGAGGATCGAATCGACCCATCCGGATTTGCTTACGTCGATCACCTGATGAGCACCGAGCGCGGTCAACCCGGCGCTCTTCGATTCGGAGCGAGTCGTAGCGAAGACGGGATTGGCGCCGAGATGGCGAGCGATCTGGAGCGCGGCGGTTCCGACGCCCGACGGTGCCGCGGTTATCATTACCGATTCACCGGCCTTGAGATTTGCGGCGGTTACGATCGCGTCGTGCGCGGTGACGAAAACGTTGGGAATCGCGGCGGCCTCGGCGTCGGAGAGCGTATCGGGAATCCGCATCAGCGCACGCGAATCGACGATGGTGAACTCGGCGTAGGAGCCGGCCGCGCGGCCCATCGCGCGGTCACCGACTTTCCATCCGGCGACACCCTCGCCGATCGCGTCGATAACCCCGGCGAACTCGATACCAGCGCGGGTCGGATGAAGCGCGGGGTTGGACGAGCGAATCAGCGGACGGGCGAGCAGTTCGCCGCGGTTGGTGGCGGTGGCGCGCACCTTGATCAGCACTTCGCCGGCTTTCGGAGACGGGGTCGGGATGTCCCGGTATTCATAAATGCCGCCGTCGGGTCCGGGCACGAGAAAAATTGCCTTCATGGTTTTTCTCCGGAGCGGTTCGCGTGATGCCTATCAATACATTCTGGGGCTGCGATGATCGAACGCCGCTGCACTCGGGGTGCCGATCGGCACCCCAGTCACGAAATTCGCCGGCGGCGGCTGCGATGCGGAAGCTCCGCTGAAGCGCGCCTGAAGGCGCGCGATCCCTCCACTTCGGTCGGGATGACTAAGGGAAAAAGTCAGGATGACGGAACAGGAGGGTCGGGTGGACACAGATAGTCCGGATCACGAAGACAGGCTCGCGGAGACGGGTTGGCGGTGCCGACGGGACGAGCCCCCATCGGGGCTAGCCTCATCACGACCGCAGGCCGCTCTCTGTTTCCGTCATCCCGACCGCAGGCCGCTCTCTGTTTCCGTCATCCCGACCGCAGGCCCGCCCTCTTTTTCCGTCATCCCGACCGCAGGCCGCCCTCTTTCTCCGTCATCCCGACCGGAGGCCGCCGAAGTGGAGGGATCGCGCCTCGCTGCGCGGGGCGCCGCAACGGATATCCGTGCTTGCGCTGAATCCGCATGGGCCCAGCGATCAGAAGAGGCAGCGGAGAATCAGGGCGCGTTGCGATGCGGAAGTTCCGCTGAAGCGCGCCTGAAGGCGCGCGATCCCTCCACTTCGGTCGGGATGACTGAAAAGAAAAGATCGCGTGCCGACCGTCATCCGAAGACGCGAATCAGGTTGGCGGTGACGCGCGAGGAGGCTTCGGCGATCGCGATCAGGGCGCCGTTGTGAATCACTTTGAAGAGGCGCGCGCCGGCGGGGACGATTCCGTCGAGCGCGCGCGAGTCGCCGTTGCGGAGCCGGACGAGTTCGCGATCGCCGACGATGGCGGAGGGAATCGCGGGGAGTGCGGCGTTGAGTCCGATCATAATCGATTCGGCGCGGCCGGCCGCGAGCGCGGCGAGCGCCTCGTCGAGCGGATGGGTGTCGGCGACGGAGAAGCCGGCCGTGCGGATTCGGCGCAGTTCGGCGAGATGGGCGGCGGTTCCGAGCGCGGCGCCGATATCGCGGGCGAGCGCGCGGACGTAGGTGCCGGTCGAGCATACGACGGTGAGACGGAGCGAATCCGGGCCGGCAGATTCGAGCGTGAGGCGCGAGATTACGACGCGGCGAGGCGCAGGCGGCTCGACCTCGACGCCCTGGCGCGCCAGGCGATAGAGCGGGACTCCGGCGCGCTTGATCGCGGAGAAGACCGGCGGGCTCTGCTCGATCTCGCCAAGGAAGCGGTGCGCGACATCATCTAGCGCGGAGGAATCGAAGGGCGGCACGGGCGCCTCGTGCACGACCGCGCCGGTCGGATCGAGGGTGTCGGTCTCGAGCCCGAGGCGGACGATGCCCTCGTACTCCTTTTCGGAATCCTGAAGGAAGGGCGCGAGCTTGGTCGCTTCGCCAATCAGGATCGGGAGAAGGCCGGTGGCGAATGGGTCGAGCGTGCCGAGATGACCGACGCGGTCTGGCTTGACGCGGCGCTTGATCTGGCGGACCACGTCGGCCGAGCCTGCGCCGGCGGGCTTATCGATAAGGATGACTCCGTGCATTGGCGAATCGTTGAGAATACCGATGGAGTCGCGGCGCGGACAGACCCCGGGGGTCGCACCTGTCGTATCGAGGAGCACGCGCGATGAGGCCGGGGCGCTGCGGGATGAGAAAAGCTAGCCGCGCGAGCGGTCGGCGCGAAGCAGCTCCTCGATCCGGATTGCGTGCTCGATTCCGCGGTCGAAGACGAACTCGAGCTCGGGCGCGTACCGCAGGCCCATCGAATGGCCGAGCTGGCGGCGGATAAAGCCGCTCGCGCTGGTGAAGCCGCCGATCGCGGCGGTGGCGCGGGACTCGCCTTCGAGATGCGAGAAGGAGACTCGCGCGTGGCGCAGATCGTCGGTCATCCGGACTCCGGTGAGGGTTACGCCGCGCAGCCGCGGATCCTTGAGGTCGCGCAACAGCATGTGAGAAAGCTCGCGCAGCATCAGCTCCGCGACGCGCTCCGGCCGTCTCGGTTCAGTGGCCATGAGGGCAGTGTATCGCGCGGGGCGCAAAGCCGCATCGGGGGAGCGCCAACTTTTTCCACCGCCGAATCGGAGCGGCCCGCGGCCGGCGCCGCGGGCGAGTGCGGATCAAGGCCGCCGTCAGAGCGAAGCGTAGGCGGCGGCGATAATCGCGGCGGGGCGCGCGTCGAGGAGCGGCTCGAGGCCCATCTGATTCATCACGTAGCCGAAGCCTAGTTTCGCGTCGGGATCGGCGAAGCCCAGTGAGCCGCCGGCGCCCGGATGGCCAAAGGTGTGCGGATTCGGTCCCATCTGCGCAGTCGGCTGCGAGAGCATAAAGCCCAGCCCGATGCGCGTCGTGAGCGGGAGTACCGCGTCGGGCCCGTACGACTGTTCGGTGTAGCATCGCTCGATCTCGCGGGGACCGAAGATGCGCACACCGTCTAGCTCGCCGCCGCGGGCGAGCGTCCCGTAGATCCGCGCAAGGGCGCGGGCGTTGGCGTGGCCGTTGGCGCCGGGAATCTCGGCGGCGCGCCAGGCGCGCGAGTTGACGGTTTCGGGCAGCAGCGTGTTGGGCGGATTCATTATCGCCATCGCACTGACGGACGTGGGATCCTTGACCAGTTCGGCCAGCAAGTCGCGCTCGCCGGGTGCGGACGGCGGTGCGGGAATAATCTCGGCGACGCGCGCGTCGAGCGACGGGCCGAAGCCGATAAAGGCGTCAGCGCCAAGCGGTCCGACGATCTCGTCGCGGAAATAGGTGCCGAGGCTCTTGCCGCTGATTCGGCGCACGACCTCGCCGACCAGCCATCCGAAGGTGATCGCGTGATAGCCGTGGCGCGTGCCGGGAGTCCACCAGGGCTCCTGGCGCGCCAATTCACTCGTGACCTTCTCCCAGTTGAAGAGGTCTTCGTTAGCGAGCGGCGCCTTGATCGCGGCGAGGCCGGCTTTGTGATTGAGCAGGTAGCGGACCGGGATTTCAGCCTTGCCGGCCTGGGCGAATTCCGGCCAGTACTTCGCCACCGGAGCGTCAAAGTCGAGCTTGCCCTGGTCGGCGAGCCGATGCGCGCACATCGCGCAGAGGCCCTTGGTGGTGGAATAGACGTTGACGATCGTGTCGCCATTCCAGGGGCGCGTCATTGCCTGATCGGCGTGCCCGGCCCACAGATCGACGACCAGCCGGCCGTCGAGAGCGATTGCAACCGCGGCGCCAACCTCGCCGTGCGTGCGGAAGTTTTCGATAAATGCCGCGCGGACCTTTTCGAAACGCGGATCGCACTCGCCATGGACGGTTGGGTCAGTGGCCACGGGGAACCTCCTCGATTACCGAACAGAATCTCAGACTTCAAGTGTAACTTTAATTATGGAAATCAAGCTAAGCGTCGCACAGAGCCGCGGCGAATTACAATCGCCTTAGTAGTTGATCATTTCGAGATGCTCTTCGCCGAGCGGGGCGAGGCCGAGCGAATCGATAAAGTTGACGACTTCGCGCAGGGCGGAATCGACGAAGGCGCGATCGTTGCCGACCTGGCATATTCCGAGTTCGGCACGCTGCCACATGTCGTGACCGTCGGATTCGGCGATCGAGACGTTGAACTTGGAGCGCACGCGCGCCTTGATCGAGCGGAGCACCTGGCGCTTGCCCTTGAGCGAATGGTTCTCGGGGAGGAAGAGCGTTAGTTGAAGTACGCCTACAACCATTTCTCAGCGCCTGAGACTTCGCGCGGATGCGCGGTTGGTATCGAATACTCCCGCGGCCTGGCGCCGGACGGTGCGGTGCTGACCAATCAGCGGGTCGGCGCCGGCCATCACGGAGCGCTCCCGTTTGATCAGGTCTGAAGCTGCTTTTCGGCGCCAGCCTGTCCGCGCACGGATTCAGGCCGCGCCGGAACCGCGAGCTTGCGCGCGATCGCCTCCATCTCGAAATCCTCGATAATGTCGTCGGGCTTGATGTCGTTGAAATTCTCGAGCCCGATACCGCACTCGTAGCCTGCGAGCACTTCGCGCGCATCGTCTTTGAAGCGCCGCAGCGTGCCGATCCGGCCTTCCCACACGACGCGGCCGTCGCGGACGAGGCGGGCGCGCGCGCCGCGAAGGATCTTGCCGTCGACCACCATCGCGCCGGCGATCGTGGCGCCGGGGACATTGAAGACCTTGCGCGCTTCGGCGCGGCCGAGCGCTTTTTCGCGATAGGTCGGCGCGAGCATGCCTTCCATCGCCTCGCGCATCTCGTTTATCGCCTCGTAGATAATGGTGTAGAGGCGGATATCGACGCCTTCCTTCTCGGCGAGGGCGGTCGCCTTGGGCTCGGGGCGGATATTGAAACCGATGATGATCGCGCTGGAGGCGGCGGCGAGCGTGACGTCGGTTTCGGAAATCGCACCGGCCGAACTATGGAGGATTTCCACCTTGACCTCGTCGGTCGAGAGGCGGCGGAGCGAATCGGCCAGCGCCTCGACGGAGCCTTGCACGTCGCCCTTGATAATGAGCTTGAGTTCGCTCACTTCGCCACCCTTCATCCGCTGGCTCAAGTCCTCGAGCGAGACGCGGGCGGACTTCTGCAGCTCGCCCTCGCGCTGCTTGGAGCGGCGGAATTCGGCGACTTGCCGCGCCTTGGATTCCTCGGCCACACCGACGAAGGCGGTGCCGGGTTCGGGGACGCTCGAGAGGCCGAAGATTTCGACCGGAGTCGACGGGCCGGCCACCTCGAGACGCTGCCCGTTGTGATCGAGCATCGCGCGGACGCGTCCGAAGGTCACTCCGCATACGAAGGCGTCGCCCTGGCGGAGCGTGCCTTCCTGGATTAGGACGGTAGCGACGGGGCCGCGGCCGCGATCGAGTTGAGACTCGACGACGGTGCCGCGCGCGCTGCGGTCAGGGTTGGCCTTGAGATCGAGAATGTCGGCCTGCAGCAGGATCATCTCGAGCAGGCGGCTGACACCCTCGCCGGTGCGCGCGGAGACCGGCACGACGATCGTATCGCCGCCGTAATCCTCGGGGATCAGGCCGTTTTCGGAGAGTTGTTGCTTGACGCGATCGAGGTTGGCTTCGGGCCGATCGATCTTGTTGATCGCGACGATAATCGGAACCTTGGCGGCGCGCGCATGGTTGAGCGCCTCGACCGTCTGCGGCATCACGCCTTCGTCGGCGGCGACGACCAGCACGACGATATCGGTGACCTTGGCGCCGCGCGAGCGCATCGCGGTGAACGCCTCGTGGCCGGGAGTATCGACAAAGGCAATCTTGCGTCCCTGCACTTCGACCATGTAGGCGCCGATATGCTGGGTGATGCCGCCGAATTCGTCGGAGGTGACATCGGTATGGCGGATCGCGTCGAGCAGCGAGGTTTTGCCATGGTCGACGTGGCCCATCACGGTGACCACGGGCGGGCGCATGACAGGTTCACCGCGGCTCTCTTCGGGTGGCGCCTCTTCGATCGCGGACTCGACGTCAAAGGCGACGTTCTCGACGCTGTAGCCGAATTCGCCGGCGACCAGGGTCGCGGTGTCGACGTCGAGGACCTGGTTGAGCGTCGACATGACGCCCATCTCCATCAGCTTCTTGATAATCTCGCCGGCCTTGACGCCCATGTTGCGGGCGAGATCGCCAACGGTGACACCCTCGGTAATCCGAACGACGCGCTTGGAGGCTTTGGGCGTGGTGATTTCGGTCTTGCGCTGCTCCTTGCCAGGCATCGCGCGGCGCTTCTTGGGCACGCGCAGGCCGCGCATCTCGCGCTCGGCGGTGAAGTCAGTCGAAGCCTTCTTGACGATCCGCTTTTTCTTGATCGGCCGCGCGCCGGGTTTGGTAACGTCGCTTGGCGGTCCGAGCGGTCCGTCCTGGATCGAAGGCGCCGCCGGCTGCGGCGAAAAACGCGACGGAGCACCTGGGCGCGGAGGACCGGATGGCCGCACCATCACGCCAGTGGTTCGCGGCGTGGTCTTGGGCAGTTCGATCCGGCCAAGAACCTTGGGGCCGCGCTGGCCGTCGTCGAGAGTTGGCGCGGAGGCGTGAGCGCCGCTGGTCAGATTGATGCTAGCGCGGCCGGGCGCGGCGTTCTGGAGCCGAGCGTCGCCGGGCCGCCGCAAGATAGTCGGCGCCGAGCTGGAAGGAGTCTGCGGCCGCGCGTTGAATCGATTCGGGGCGGCCGGGCGCGGCGCCGCGGCGGGCGGCACGGATTTGGGCGGCGCGACGGGCCGGCTGGGAGGCGGAACTGCGGGCGCCTCGGCGGCAGCCGCCACAACAGGCTTCGGCGATTCGGCGGCAGGCTCGGAAGCGGCCTTGTGCGCCATCTCTGGAGCCTCGGTCGCGGCGGGCGCAGCAGGCGCCTCGATTTTTTCCGGAGCGACCGTCGGGGCTGGCTCGACCTTCGCGGCCAAGCCGTTCACCTGTCCAGCTTCAACTGACGGGGAAGCCGGTTCCGGCTCCGGATGCGGCTCGGACACCGCCTGAACCGGAGCGGAAATCGCGGGCGGCGGCGCGGGCTCCGGGACGACCGGCTCGAGCAGCGTCGGAATATCGATAGCGCTTGGCGGCGCGGGGCGATCCTCGTCGAGAAATGAGGCGACGAACGAATCGTCACTATTGTTGTCGGCTTCGACCTCGAACTGGAACGGCGCGGACGGGTCGTTGCCGGCGGGCGCGGCGCCGGGATCGCTTTCGGCATGCCGCCGGCGCATCACGGTCGCATTGAGCCGTTTTTCGACGACCTTGCCGGCGCTGGTTTCGACCACCGTCTCGCGGCGCATCAGGGCCACGCGATTGGCCTGTTCGCCGAGGTCGGCCTTGACGCGATCGACCTCTTCGGATGAGAGGAGGCTTGAGTCCGCGTGCGCGTGGTTAAGCCGCAGGCGGGCGCAGCTTGCGAGAACGTCCTGCATCGGGACGCCCAATTCCAGAGCCAGAGTCTTTATACGCTTGCGCGCCATCGTCCTTATATTATTTGAGCGTGCTGTTACTATCCAGCCGCGCCTCTATCGTTTGTGCGATTCGTACCCGTTCGGCCCGATCGATTCCACGGCGGAGCGATCGAAACTCGCGCACCCGGCTCTTGGCGAATCCCGCGAGGCATTCGCGCCGCGGATGGAGATAGGCGCCCCGCCCTTCCATCCGCCCATTGAAGTCGGCCTCGATCTGGCCGTTCGCACCGGCCGCAAGCCGCACCATCGCCGACTTGCGTTCGCGCTTCATGCATCCAAGGCACGTCCGTTCGGGATAACTCCGGGCGACCCGGATTTGCTCCCGCCTATGCTTTCGTCGTGCCGTCGTCACCTTGACTTCCCTGTTCTTCGCTTCGATTCTCTACGCTTCCATCCGCGAGCGCGCCGGGAGCGACGTCGGCCGGCGCGCCATCGGCATCGAGTGCGCCATTATCGCCGGCCGCTTCGACCGCCGGTTGATCGGACTCAGGCTCGGGCTTCGCGGCGGCCGCCTCGGCTTCAGCAGCCGCTGCGGATTCCGCTTGTGCCGCCGCCGCCGACGCTTCCTCGGCTCGTTTGCGCGCGACATGCTCGCGCGCGGCATTGATCAACTGGCGGGCGCGATCGGCCGAAATGCCTTCGACCTCGAACGCGTCCTCCTCGATCTCGGCGAGCTGATCGGCGGTGCGGAAGCCCCACTGGTAGAGCAACTCCGCGTTGATGTCGCCGATTCCCGGAATCGCGTTGAGCGACGCGCGCGCCGAGCGCGCCTCCTCCTCGGCTTCGGAGTCGCTGCGCAAATCGATCTTCCATCCGGACAGCCGATGAGCCAGGCGGACATTCTGGCCGCGCTTGCCGATCGCGAGCGAAAGCTGATCGTCGGGAACCACGACCTCCATCAGATGCTCGTCCTCGTCGATTATCACTTTCGAGACCTTGGCGGGAGCGAGCGCACGGCATACGAGCTCAGCCTGATCGTCGGTCCATGAGACGATATCGATCTTCTCGCCGCGGAGTTCCTGCACGATCGATTGGACGCGGGTGCCTTTCATGCCAACGCACGCGCCCACCGGATCGACGTCGGAGTCCTTCGAGTAGACGGCGACCTTGGCGCGGCCGCCGGGTTCGCGGGCCGACTGGCGAATCTCGACGATACCCTCGTAAATTTCGGGCACCTCCTCGGCGAAGAGCCGCAGCAGGAACTCGTTGGCCGCGCGCGAGAGCACGATCGAGAGTCCCTTCTCGGACAGATCGACGTCGATAATCAGGGCGCGGATCCGGTCGCCCTGGCGATAGCGCTCGTGGGGAATCTGTTCTTTTTCGGGCAGAATAGCCTCGGTGCGGCCGAGATTGACGATCATGTTCTTGCGTTCGAAGCGCTGCACGATGCCAGAAATAATCTCGCCCTTGCGATCTTTGAACTCGTTGAAGATCTGGCGGCGCTCGGCGTCGCGGATATGCTGGATCAGGTTTTGCTTCGCGGCTTGCGCGGCAATCCGGCCCATGGTTGCGGTATCGAGCTTGATCAGGATTTCATCGCCAATCTCGGCCTCCGGATCATAATCGGCGCGCGCGACTTCCTGGGTCGTCTCAATCTGTGGATTAGTCACCCGCTCGACCACCACCTTGATCTCGAAGAGTTCGATCTCGCCGATCTCGGCATTGTAACGCGACTCGATATTGCATTCTGCGCCGAAGGTGCGCCGCGCCGCCGAATGCATCATCTCCTCGACGGCGTTGATAACAATCGCCTTGTCGATCCCTTTTTCCTTCGACACCTGTTCGATAACGCGGTTCAACTCTCCCGTCATACGGCCTCCAATGCGCTGCGCACGAAACCGCGGCGCCTCTCGCTCCGCCGGCCGGGGAGCCTGGGGACTCTGGTCAGCCGGGCGGCCTGCCGATTCGAATCAATCGAAATCGTGCTCGTAATTGGCCCCTTTCATATCGTCAAAGTTCAATTTGAAACGCCGCTTCGCACTCTCGTCGTCCAGTTCGATCCAATCTCTATCCACCATCACCAGCCGTCCCATAAATGCCTTGCGCCCCTCGACCGCGTGGTGGGTGCGGATCCGCACGCGCATCCCGACCTGCGCCTCGAAATCGCTCTGGCGAATGAGCGGCCGGTTGATCCCCGGCGACGCGACTTCGAGCATGTAGCGCCCTTCGATCGGATCGTACACGTCGAGCAGATCGCTCAGGACCGGACTCAGATTCCCCAGGTCGTCGAGGCTTATCCCTCCGTCCGGACGATCGACCAGCAGCCGCAGCATCGAACTCCGCGTCCCCTTATGATACTCGACCGACACCAGATCGAAGCCCTCGCGCTCGATATGCGGTCCGAGCAACTCGGCAACTTTGAGCGCCGTCGGATGGAGCCGCAGAACGATCCTTTTCGCCGTCGCTCCAGTCTCTTCCACCGGCTCCTCTTCAAATCCTCCCTTGGGGCGCAACTCCCGCGCGCACCCTGGAAGCCTTCGCGCCTTGCATGGCGCCAAGTCCTCGGCGGGCGCCAGAACAGTCTCTCAGTCAGAACCTGTCAGGAGGAGGCTTCTGGGCCCGAGCGCCACGCCGACCGGGCCGGCAAACCAACAAAAAAATGGGCGTTCGCCCACGAGCGATCTTATAGCATCGCCGCCGCGCATCCCGCAAGGCATTTTCGATGGGCGGGCGCGGGACCCGGCGCGCAGTCGACGCAGCATCCGATCCAGCGCCGAATTGGAGTCGGCATAAAGGTACATCTGCGGGCTCTCCGCACACGATTGGGTAGGGCGATCACAGCTCGTTCTTGTAGATCGTCCCGTCCTTCATGACGACTTTAAGGTTGCGCTCAGGATCGGTCAGCACGCGCAGATCGGCGAGCGGATCTCCATCGACCACCAGCAAGTCGGCGTACGCACCCGGCGCTATCACGCCGAGCTTGCCCGGCTGCATGAGCAGCTCAGCATTGATCACGGTGGCCGAGCGGATCACGTTCGGCGGGTCGTCGAAGCCGCCCCGGATCGCGAATTCGCGGAGTTGCGACCGCTGCGCATCCGGGCCCCACAAGTCGGTGCCGAGCGCGATCGGAACCTCATGCTGTCTGGCCCATTGATAGACCTGTTTGCCGCGGGCGACAGTTCGCTCGAGGTTCGCCACGATCGACGACGGCAGCCCGGTCGCAGACGCGCTTTCGATACGCTGTACGAGCGAGATGAAAGTCGGATCGAGGAAGGCCCGATGCTGAGCCATCATCGCGATCGTCTCTTCGCCCGCGAAGTTGCCGTGCTCGATCGAGCGGACGCCGCTCTGCAGGCAGCGACGCACACCCTGGTCGGTATAGACGTGCGCCATCACGTAGGTGCCGCGTGCGGCGGCCTCCTCCACGATCGCGCGCAGCTCTTCCAGCGAGAATTCGTACAGCGTCGGATGACCCTCGGCCGGAAACACGACGCCACCCGAAACGAACACTTTCAGTTGCGCCGCGCCCTTGCGCAGCTCCTCGCGCGCCGCCCGGCGCACCTCGGCAACCCCATCGGCGATGACCGACATTACGGAGTACGGGCCGGCATGGCCGCTCGGGTCCATGGTTTCGGCGGGCGTGCGGAAATCCGCGCCGCCGCCGGTCTGCGTCAGCGCGCGTCCCGAGTAGAAGAGCCGGGGTCCGATAATCTGTCCGGTAGCCAGCAGATGAGCGATCACGTAGTCGGCACCGCCCGCCTCACGCAGTGAGGTGAAGCCGTCCATCAGGCTGTTGCGCAGATAACTCGTCGCCGCCAACGTGATTTCGGACTCCGCGTACGCGCGGTTCTTCGGACTGAGCGAGAGGCCCGTGATATGTGCGTGCGCGTCGATCAACCCTGGCATCAGGGTGCGGCCGGCAACGTCGACCACGTGATCGGCGTCACAGGCAAGCGGCGTCCGCGATACTGCTTCGATCAAGTTGCCGTTGACCAGGACGTCGCACCGTTCCTGCAACTCGGCGTGGCCATCAAGTACGAGCCTGGCATTGGCAAAGAGCACTGTTGACATGCGGCCCCAGTATAGCGAATCGCATAATGGACGGTATCGTGCGCGTTGATGGCCTGATACTGTGCCGGGCGCGCGGCGCAAGGAGAATCATCGATGAAATACGGCGTCTTTACTTTCAACACTGAGTACACGATTCGCGCGGACGATCTGGCGAAGGCGATCGAGGAGCGCGGGCTCGAATCGGTCTGGTTTCCCGAACACACTCATATTCCGGCCGGGCGGCGCACGCCCTATCCCGGGGGTGGCGAATTGCCCAGGGAATACATCCACATGTCGGACCCGTTCGCGAGCGCCGCGGCGGCCGCCGCGGTCACCAAGCGAATCATGATCGGGACGGGGATATGCCTGGTCGCACAGCACGAGCCGCTGGCGCTGGCGAAGACGGTCGCCACGGTGGACCAAATCTCGAACGGCCGATTTCTCTTCGGAATCGGCGCGGGATGGAACGAGGACGAGATGGAGAACCACGGCGTCGCGCCCAAGCGCCGATGGAAGGTCGTGCGCGAGCATGTCGGCGCGATGCGCAAGCTGTGGACCGAGGAAGAGGCCACCTACCAGGGCGAGTTCGTCAACTTCGAGCGCGTATGGTCGTATCCCAAGCCTGTGACGAAGCCGCATCCGCCGGTCATTCTCGGCACCTTCGGCTCGCCGCTCGGGCGTCAGCGCGTGGCAGACTTCGGCGACGGATGGCTTCCGATTGGGCTCTTCCACGGCGACAAGCTGCGCGCCGATATCGCGGACCTGGACGAGCGGCTGCGCAAGAACGGGCGCGATCCGAAGTCGGTACCGATCTCGATGTTCGACATCTATGAGACCTCGCAGGACGACCTGAAGCGCTTTCGCGATCTCGACCGGGTCGAGCGCGCAATCTCGCGATGCCCGACCGAAGGGCGCGAAAGCGTGATGCGCTGGCTCGACAGGTACGCCGAGACGGCGCGCCGGATCGGCTGAGCGAATCGCCGGCGGGTTTGCGCGGCGCCGCCGGCCGAGGCGTGGCGGCGGGGCGCTACTCGTCGTCCTCGCGGAGCTTGGCCAGAACCGAGAGATCCTCGAGCGTGGTGGTGTCGCCAAGCGTCTGATCGCCGGCCGCAATCTGGCGCAGCAGGCGGCGCATTATCTTGCCGCTTCGGGTCTTGGGCAGCGCGTCGGTGAAGCGCAGATCGTCGGGCCGCGCGAGCGCGCCGATCTCCTTGACCACATGCTGGCGGAGCTCGTCGCGAAGCTTCGCGTCGCCGATCCGCCCGCCCTCGAGCGTTACAAAAGCGACCACCGCCTGGCCTTTCATATCGTCGGGACGGCCGACCACCGCGGCCTCGGCCACCGTGTAATGAGAGACCAGCGCGCTTTCGATCTCCATCGTGCCGAGCCGATGACCCGAGACGTTAATCACGTCGTCGACGCGGCCCATGATCCAGAGGTATCCGTCGTGGTCGCGACGCGCGCCGTCGCCGGTGAAATAGACCCCGTCGATTTGGCTGAAGTACTGCTGGCGGTAGCGTTCCGGATCGCGAAAGATCGTCTGGAGCATCCCGGGCCACGGCCGTCTGATTATCAGCAGGCCGCCTTCGTTCGGACCGACCTGTTTGCCCTCGCGCGTGACGACTTCGGCGGCGACGCCGGGCAGCGGGCGGGTGGCCGAGCCGGGCTTGGCCGCAATCGCGCCGGGCATCGGGCTTATCATGATTCCGCCAGTCTCGGTCTGCCACCAGGTATCGACGATCGGGCAGCGCTCGCCGCCGATCACCTTTTGATACCAAATCCAGGCTTCAGGATTGATCGGTTCGCCGACGGTGCCGAGCAGGCGGAGGCTCGAAAGGTCGTGCTTTTTGACCCACGAATCGCCCCACTTGATAAAAGTGCGGATCGCGGTCGGCGCCGTGTAGAGGATATTGACGCGGTAGTTTTCGATTATGTGCCAGAAGCGATCGTTCTCGGGAAAATTCGGCGCGCCCTCGTACATCATGACCGTCGCGCCGGCGGCGAGCGGTCCATAGACAGTATAGCTGTGGCCGGTGACCCAGCCGATATCGGCGGTGCACCAGTAGATATCCTCTTCCTTAAGATCGAATACCCACTTCATGGTCATCAGGACGTGGACCAGGTAGCCGCCGGTCGAATGCTGCACGCCCTTGGGCTTGCCGGTGGTGCCGGAAGTGTAGAGCGTGAAGAGCGGATGATCGGCGTCGAGCTCGACGGGCGCGCACACCGGGCTCTGATTCGGCACCAGGTCGTGCCACCAGATATCGCGGCCCTTGGCCATTTCGACCTCGGCGCCGGTGCGGCGGACGACCAGGCAATGGCGGATCGAGGGGCATCGCGTGAGCGCTTCGTCGACGTTGCGCTTGAGATCGACCTGCTGCCCGCGGCGCCATCCGGCGTCAGCGGTGATGCAGACCTTGGCTTCGGCGTCGTTGATCCGATCGACCAGCGCCTCGGCGGAAAAGCCGCCGAAGATCACCGAATGGAGCGCGCCGATCCGCGCGCACGCGAGCATCGCGATCGCAGCCTCGGGCACCAGCGGCATGTAGATCGCGACGCGGTCGCCGGCCTCGACGCCGAGGCTCTTGAGCGCGTTGGCGCATCGCGCGACCTCGGTCGCGAGCATCTGGTAAGTGAGCGTCCGCGTGTCGCCGGGTTCGCCCTCCCAGATGATCGCGGCCTTATTGCGGCGCGGTCCCTTGAGATGGCGGTCGAGGCAGTTGTAGGAGACGTTGAGCTTGCCGCCGAGGAACCATTTGGCGAACGGAAACTTCCATTCGAGCACGCGATCGAAGGGCTTGAACCAATCGATTTCGCGGGCGCATTCGGCCCAGAAGGCTTCGGGGTCTTCTTCGGCGCGCCGGTATAGCGCCTCGTACTCGGCCAGGCTCTTGACGTTCGCCTTGGCGCAGAACTCGGGGCTGGGCGGAAATTTGCGGGACTCGCGGAGCACGGATTCGATATCGATCTGGTTCGCCATGGCGGTCATACCCTCCCGCGCGCTTCGCGCGTTTTGAGACTGAGATAGAGCGTCGCCGCGTCGCCAATCTCGCGGCGATTGGAATGTATCTGGCGCAGTTGCGCAAGCAGTTCCGGCTCGATACTCGGCGCAAGCTCGGCGGCGAGTTCGACCGCGCGCGCGGCAAAGCGGAGCACCACGCGGCCCTCGGGTCCGCCGAAATCGTCGAAGAACCACGCGCAACTGGTCATGGCGGCCTGCGCGGCCCGTTCCATCTCGAAGAGCCGTATCAACTGAGCGCGGCCGTCGGCGCCGGCCACGCGATGGCGCGTGAAGAATTCCTCTTCGAGCGCGGGGTTCGCATCGACGGCGAGCCGGATCGATTCCGTCAGCGCGGCGGCCGCATCATCCACCAGCGGCGGCGCGAAGCGATCGTAAATCGCGCCCGAATGATTGAGCACAAACTCCATCGCGGCGCGCAGCGGCGCACGCCACGCCTGATTGGTCGCCGGATCGAGCCGGCATCCGCAGTCCGAGCGCCATCGCTCGACGCCGTGCGGGCAACTCCATGCGCTCGGCGCGGCGATCTCGAAGCCGCCGGCGGCGGGATGGCCGGCCAGGTATGCGGCGCAATTCGTAAGGCGCACGTCCTCGCTGCGTTCGAGAATCTCGACCGCGCGCGCGAGTTCGGCCGCGCCGGTCTTGCGATGATGGCCGAAGGTTTCGCCGTCAGTCGCGATCAGCAGCGCGCCGCCCGGATCGACGTCGCGCGCGGCCGCCACGATCCAGTCGGCCAGGCGCGCACCGTCGGTAAGAACATCGTCGAATGAGACCGCGCGCGAGAGATCGCGATCGAAACGGTAGACAGCGAGGCTCAAATCACCATCGCGCCATGCGAAAGGACCCGCGCCGCGGCGGCTGGCGGGCTCGCCCGAAAAGGCGCCCTGCTCCGGAGCGAGGATAATGAAGCGAAGGCCGGCGGCGGCGACGGCGCGGAGCGTGGCGTGATCGGCGGCGCATTCGGGCAGCCACATGCCCTCGGGCTTGCGGCCGAAGCGGATCGCGAAGTCCTCGATTCCCCATGCGATCTGAAGGTCGCGACTGCGCGCGTCGAGCAGGGGCAGAATCGAATGGTTGTAGGATTGCGCGATCGCGTTGCCATGGCCCGTGCGCTCGCGGATGCTCGTCTCGTCGCCCGCCTTGATCGCGCGATAGGCGATCCGGCCGTGGCGCTCGAGCCAGCTTGCGAGCGTCGGACCAAAGTTGAAATCGAGCGCGGCATAGTTGTTGCGGATATAGACCACGCGGCCGCCCATGATATGGGCGCGCGCGTTCGCCAGGTAGCATTCGGAGAGAATTCGCTCGTTCCAATTGGCAAACGGGGCGGCGCCGGGCTCGGGGCTGACCAGGCCGGTCCACGGGCTTTCGCGGGGCGGCTGATAAAAATGGCCGTGAATTATGATGAAACGCGGTTCAGGCATTTGCGAACTAATATGAAATCGTCGGGGCGCTGGTGCAATGACATCGGCGCCGATGGTCCGGAATCACCGCTCGAAAATCGCGCTTCAGAGCTGGCGATACCGGTCAAAGGCGCAAAAATCGCCCGTACCGGCGCATCGGGAAACCGCGATCGTGATTTCCCGAAGGCCAGTGCGAATCGGCGCCGCTCCGGCTTCGACTCGATACGCTTCAGGCGAGCGCCGCGCTGAATGATCCTTTGACCGCGACCTCGCCCTTCTGATTGAGCACCTCGAGGTCGCCGTCGATCAGCTTCTCGCCGTTGGCCTCGCGCTTGGCGGTAACCTTGCCGCGGCAGGTCACGGTATCGCCCGGCCATACGCGGGTCGCAAAACGGACGCGGAACTTGCGCACCTGTCCGGGACCGACGTAGTCGGTGACGCATCGCGAGAGCAGGCCCGCGGTGAACATCCCCTGCGCGAAGACGGTCGGGATTCCGGCCGCCTCGACGAAAGTCTGATCGTAATGGAGCGGGACGAAATCGCCCGACGCTCCGGCGTAGCGCACGAAATCCGGGCGCGTGAGTCCTTCGACCACGAACGCGGGAATGTCCGCGCCCTCTTTCACCTGATCGTATTTGAGCTTTGCCGCCATCACCTTGCCCTCGCCCTAAGCCTTGACCGCCTGGCCGGTTTCGATAAGGGTCGAGCGCGCGATCGCGACCTTCTCGCCCTTCTGATTGGTGTAATCGATCTCCATGACCATGAACGTCATGCTGCCGCCGCGTCCGCCCGCCTTCTCGTAGATATCGGCGACGCGGGCAACGCCGGTCAGCGTGTCGCCGACGAAGATCGGCTTGAAGAACTCGAACTCCTGCTCGCCGTGCAGGATGCGGCGGATATCGAAAGAAAACGTTGGCGAGGAGTCGGCCGATTGCCAGAAGGCGGCGGTCTGCAGGAAAGTGACCGGCACGGGAATTCCGCCGCACTCCTTTTTCGCGACCTCAGGATCGAAGTAGAGCGGGGACGAATCCCGGATCGACCTTGCGAACTCGCGCACTTTGCCCCACTCGACCGGCATCGTGAACGGTTTGCCCCTGGTGCCGATAATGCTTTTGTCAACCGCCATCTTTGAAACCTCTCCTGGCGCCGCGGCGCCGCGATTTTAAACTTCAGAGTCCGATCAGGTCCGCCACGATCTCGCGATTGAAATTGCCGTCGCCGAAGGTAAATTCCGAGGACTTGGCGCGTTTGAAATAGAGCTGCGCATCGTGTTCCCAGGTGAAGCCGATTCCGCCGTGAACCTGGATTCCGTCGGCCGCGACCCGCCGATACGCGTCCGAGGCGGCGGCCTTCGCCAGCGCGGCGGCAAGCGGCGCGTCGGCGGTCTCGTTGCTGACCGCCCAGGCCGCATAATAGATCGCCGAGCGGGCCGATTCGATATCGACCATCATATTGGCGCACTTGTGCTGGACGGCCTGGAAGCTTCCGATCGGACGGCCGAACTGCTGGCGCATCCGGCTGTACTCGACCGACATCTCGAGCACGCGCTGTGCGCCGCCGATCATCTCGGCCGCGAGCGTCACGCGCGCCCGATCGAGTACCGCCGAGAGCAGCGGCCATCCGCCGCCGACTTCGCCAACTATCTCGCTCTTCGACACTTTCAGATTATCGAAGCGCACTTCGCTGAGCTTGCGCGTGCGATCCATCGTGGCGAGCGCGCTGACGGCGATTTCGGGCCGCCGCGCATCGACGGCGAAGAGCGTGATCGCGCCGCGCCGCCCTCCGGTCCGCGCCGCAACCAGCATCCGGTCGGCGACGTGCGCATCATTGACCAGCATCTTCGCGCCTTCGAGGATGAAGGAATTGCCCGCGCGCCGCGCCGGCATCGCGATTCCACCCTCGTCCCACGCGCCGGAGGATTCAAGAATCGCGGCGGTCGCGATCAACTCGCCCGCGACGATCTTCGGCAGAAAGGTTGCCTTCTGCTCTTCGGTCCCGTTGCGCTTTATCGCCTCGGCGAACATCACGGTCCATATGAATGGCGACGGCAGCAGCGCGCGGCCCATCTCCTCGGCCAGCACCGCCATCTCGATATAGTCCAGCCCGGCGCCGCCCGCCGCTTCGGGAATCACGAGGCCGAGCCATCCCAGCTCCGCCATCCGCCGCCACATCTCGGGCGAATAGCCGCGTGCGTCGTCCATCAACTCGCGTACGCGCGTCGAAGGGCACTCATGTTCGAGCATCGAGCGCGCACTCTGGCGCAGCATCTCCTGCTCGTCGCTGAAGCCGAAATCCAAGAGTCATCCTCTCCGTCAGGTGATTCGTCCCGCGCGAAATCGGATACCACGGGGCGCGCCGATCGAACAAGCACCGCCGCCCGGTCCGCCGATACTCACTCGGGCAGGATTTGCAGCGCCTCGAACGAGCGCAAGTTGCCGCCGTCGACCACCAGCAGCGCCCCGGTCACGAAGCTTGCCGCGTCGGAGGCGAGGAACAGGCACGGATAGGCGATCTCCTCGCAAGTGCCGAAGCGCTGCAGCGCCCGCGCCCGGCGCATCTCCTCCTTGACCTTGTCGTTGGGCCAGATTCGCTCGGCCGCGCCGGCGGTGGTGACCGGTCCCGGCGCGATACAATTGACCCGGATTCCGAGATGGCCCCATTCGCCCGCATGCTCCTGGGTCAGCATGATTACGCCGGCCTTGGACGCACCGTAAGGCAGCATCGTCGAGGAGCCGTGCACGCCGGCGGTCGAGGACAGGTTGATAATCGCACCGCCGCTCTTCTGATTGATGAACTGCTGGGCGGCCGCCTTAGAGCATAGAAAAGTGCCGTCGAGATTGATCGAGACGACGGCGCGCCAGGCGTTGGCCGAGAGCTTGAGGCTCGGCGCGGTGATACTGGCGCCGTGGTTGTTGATCATCACGTCGAGGCGGCCGAAATGCTTGACCGCGGCGGCGACCGACGCCTCGCACTGGGCGTAGTCGCGCACATCGCAAACGATCATCTCGCATTTGCCGCCGTCCTTGCGAATCCCGTCGCGCACGGGCTCGAGATGCTCGGCATTGCGGCTGGATATCAGCACTGGAGCGCCGCGAAGCGCGAACTCGCGGGCGATAACCGCGCCGATTCCGGTGCCACCGCCGGTAATGATCGTGACCTTGCCCTCAACGCTGAATACGTCTTTCAACTTTCCCTCCTGCGACGGACTGGACGAGCGGCGCGGCCGAGACACGCGATTCGCCTCGTCCTCGCCATCCGTGCCTCAAGCGGAAGTCCTTCAGTCTCTGATGGATGCCAACATATTGGCGTCGGCGCGGTTTCGGCAAGGAGAATCGCGCAAGCGCCCCGGATGCGAGTGTGCCGCGCGGGATGGATTCTAGTTTGTGCCGAGGCGGGAGAGCGCCTGACGCGCCTGCTGAACGGCGGCGCTGTCCGAGGCCGACTGGCTCGCGCGCCGATAATAGTCGGCCGCTTCGACGCGCTCGCCCATCGCCTCGTAAGTCCGCGCCACGTTGAGCTCGGCCTGCGCATTGCCGGGGCACGCCGTAATCGCGTCCTGGTAGTAGCCGAGCGCGCGGGCGAAATCGCCAAGGGCGAACTTTTCACCACCGCGCTGGGTAGCCTGATGCATCACGGCGTCGTCGCAGGTGCCGGGCGCGGCCGGGGCGGTGCTGTAGTTGGGTTGCCGATTCTGATTCTTGAGCGCGGCGACCTGCTGGGTAAGTTGATCCAGTTCGGTCTGCTGCTGCGCGAGTTGCTGCTGATTCTGCTTGATCGCATCGCCGAAGCACCCTGAAAGCGTAATCGCGACGGCGACCGCCAGCACAACCGCGAGGCTCCGGGCGGGACGCACGCTGACATCGCGACTGGCCGTCCCGATATGCGCCTTCAAGGCGCGCGCGAAGCTGTTCATCGTAGCGCCGATCGCCCTCCGGCCCGCCCGTGCATCGTGGGTACCCATTGTACATTGCGGAATATATCGCGGCGAAATCGAAGCGGGCGGGCCAGCATGCCGGGCTCTAGCCGGTGGTCGGGGGCCTCACGACGATACCGCCGAATCCGGTGGCTACGCGTCCGTCGGAGGTCGTCGCGGTGACCGTGATTATGTAGGTCCCCGGCGTCACGTAGGTGTGGAAGAACATCAGCGGCGGAGCCATCGAGACCTGTCCGTCGCCGAAGTTCCACAGGTACGAGACGAAGGGTTTGTTGAGCGGATCGATAGCGGTGGCGAAGAACCCGACGGTCAGCGGCGCGTTGCCGTAGCCGGGCACGGCCGTCACGCTGAGGGTCGGCAGGTTGGCGGCGACGCTGTCGCTATTGTCCATCGAGGAGCCGCCCGAGTCGTTGTCCTGCGCGCGCGTCCCGAAGACCGGCGGGCCGGCGATTGCCAGGGCAGCGATAATCACGATTGCCGCGGCGCGCGCGAGCGACCGGCGCGAACGTGTTCGCCCGAGGCGGCTCTGCCCGCACCTGTCGCGCATTGGTTCAAGTATGCCGAACATGCTCACGCCGTTTCGATCATTGCATGATCAGGCCGCCGTCGGGATGGAGAATCGACCCGGTGTAAAAGCGGCCCTCATCGCTGGCGAGAAACAGCGCCGTGTTGGCGACATCGAGCGGCTCGCCGATATGGCCGAGCGGAGCACTGGTTATCATGCGCTGGGCGCTTCTCGAGCGCTGGAGATCGGCGGTCATCGGCGTATCGATCACCCCGGGTCCGATCGCGTTGACCGTGATACCGTAGGGTCCGAGTTCGAGCGCGAGACATCGCGAGAGCATCCAGACGCCGGCCTTGCTGACGCAGTATTCGCCGATATTCTTCATCGGAATTTTGGCCGCACCCGACGATATATTGATAATCCGGCCGCCCTTGGCCGCCTTGATCATCGCGCGCGCCACCGCCTGATCGGTAATGAAGACGCCGTCGAGGTTGATTTCGAGCACGCGGCGCCAGTCGGCGAGCGGCTTTTCGTGCAGCTTCAGCGGAACAATCTTGCTGCCGTCACCGTATTGCGCGTGCGATACGCCCGCCGCCGCGAGCAGGATATCGACTCCGCCGAGTTCGCGCACGGTGCGATCGACCATCGCCTCGACCCGTGCGGGGTCGCTGGTATCGACTTCGATCGCGAGCGCCTTGCGACCGAGCTTGCGCACGGCGGCGGCGGTCTCCTCGGCGCCGGCCAGGTTGCGATCGGCGACGCTCAGGTTGGCGCCCTCCTCGGCGAAGCGGATACACGATGCGCGGCCGATACCGCTCGCGCCGCCGGTAACGATCGCGTTCTTTCCTTCCAGTCTCAAAGCCATCGGGCTTGCTCCTTCGACGCCCGCGTCGCGGGTCGCCTCGAGTTGCGATCACGCGGTTGATACCACGGGCGAGCCGCGCGCGCCAGAATCGGGCCGCCGTCCAAGCCGATTTCCTTTACGAGCCGCCACGCGGTCGCTTAAGATGAGGCTCTCTTATGCTACAGGAACAAGCGGCTACCGCCTCCACGGCCGAGCCGACCGGCAAGTTCGCGACCGTCAACGGTATCAGGCTTCACTACCTCGATTGGGGCGGCGACGCCGCCAGCCGTACAATCGTGCTGGTCCACGGGGGCTCGGCCCACGCGCACTGGTGGGACGACGTCGCCCCGCATCTGACGGCATATGGCCGTGTCGTGGCGCTGGATTTTCGCGGCCACGGCCGCAGCCATTGGGTCGATCCGCCTGAATACGGACCGGCCGCCTATCTCAAGGACCTGGTCGGCTTTCTGGAATTCCTCGCGACGCCGGTCGTGCTGATCGGCCATTCGATGGGCGGGGAATTGTCGCAGCGCGTCGCCGTGCACCATCCGAAGCTGTTGAGCGCGCTGGTGATTATCGATTCGCCGCACGGCGGCCCGCCGATTACGACGCGGCTGATGTGGCGATGGAAGCGGCGCAAGCAGGGCGGTGAGCGTCCGGAACTGCTCAGCGTCGAAGCGCTGCTACGGCGCTTCAGGCTCTCGCCGCCGGGCCACTATTTGAGTCCCGAGCGGATGGCGCGTCTTGCGCTGGCGGGCGCCGAGCAGCTTGCCAACGGCAACTGGGCGTTTCGATTCGATCCGAAGACCCGTTCATGGCGGCGCAAGCGGAGCGACTTTCAGAAACCGCCGCTTAAGAAAATCACCATGCCCACGCTGATCATGCGCGGCGAAAGCAGCGCGCTGGTAAGTGTGCGGCTCGCCCGCCGGATGCATCGCGCGATCCCGGGATCGACGCTCAAGACGATTCCGCGCGCGTATCATCACGTGCCGCTCGACAATCCGGAGGCGACAGTCGAGGCGCTGACCGAGTTTCTCGAATCGCTAAGCCAACGCGCCTAGAGGCTCGCTCGACCCCTCAGGTGCGCTGGAGCCATTCGCTGAGATCGACCAGCACACGGGCGCCCTCGGTCAACTGCAGCGACTTTGGCGAGCGCCGAAGCTCGAGCTTCTCGACATCGGTCTCGCGCGCCAGCCGATAGACGACGACGGCGCTCGAAAGCGAGAGCACGCGCATGCGCTCCTCGCCGTGATGCTCGATCGCGGTCACTTCGTAAGGGCTCAGATGGAACGGATAGCCGCGCGCGCGTACCATTCCGTCGTCGTATTCTTCGACCTCGCCGACGAAAAAGCGCACGTTGTCGTCGTGAAAGAGCTTGCGGTCGACAATCAGAATCCGGTCGCCATCGCGCACTGCGGGCATCTCTAATCCTCCGGTCGGACTCGGTCGGCAGCGGCGATATCCGCGCCATCTCCGCGATCGTTCCATTATGACCATCGCGCGCCGCCGTTCCATACGCGGCGCGTACCGGCCCGTGGTTGGCGTAGCAGGCATCGATTCGCGATTCCCCCGGGTACTGGCTTAATTTGAGGTTGACTGTCTTAAATTGAAATGCGGGGCGTCTTAATTTCCCTTGAGACGCGGATCGTCGGTCGCTACGCAGCGACCTGGAATACTGTTACCGAGCGAATCTTTCGCGGTGACGTGCGGGGCGGCGGCGTCGCATTCGCGCGCTGTGTCATAGCTGCCTTTCAGCACCCATTGGTCAAGCGAGGCGCTAATGTCGGCGCCGCATTGGCTGGTGATGATGCCAGTTGGCCCTTCCAGCGCTTCTGCCCCGCACAAAATGTCATAATTGGGATCGCCTTTTGCGGAGCTACAGCATCTTGTCGGTGGCACCATCAGATACCAGCCCACAAGCGCGAGCGCAGCGGCGTGGCGGAGCTTCACGGCCTAATTGCTTTGAACTTCTCGAATCCGTGCGTCTATGTCGTGCACGTCATTGTCGCTACGCTGCAACTCCGTCTGCGCGATGGACAGCCGCGTTTCGGCATCGGCAAGCTCGCGCTGCCGCTGTCGAACAATCTCATTTTCCGCTTGCCGCTCGCGATACGTACCTAACTGATCTGCTCCTAGGCGGATCAGTTTATCGAGCATATATTGCGGCTTTTCCGTCAGGCCGTTTAAGTGATTCTTAAGCTCGTCCATTTTAGCCTTGATATCTTCGTCTTTCCGAACAGCGATTTGTGCACGGGTTTGGGCCATTTGCAGGTTTGCCCGCTCGTCATTTACCGCATCGTTCGCCCCTTGCAAGCGGTCGATCCGCTGTCCGCGCAGGTCAACGATGTCGCGCCGGGTTTCTTGCAGTGTTGCTAGCAATTTCTCATTGGGCATTTTTCGTTCTCGCATTTATCAGAGATTTTGAAGGAAATTTATCAGCCGTTTCTTTTGCTCGTCGTTAATCGGGATCGGAATCAACACCTGCGCGAATTGTGGTGCGTCGCTTGTAATCGGATCGAGCGCCACGTTAAACACCTTTGATTTCACCGATTTTCGTCCCGGTGGAATCTCCGGTTTGTCGAAGATTTCGTCTTCGGGCTTCAATTCCAGTCCATCCTCATCGTCAAGATGCTCGTCTACTGAGCCGTTCCCAGATGAGCTTAGCTGGTTCTCAGGCGATATTCCACCATATTCTAATGACTTTCGAAAATCCTTCAAAAAGGCGTCTACCGATTTGGGATTGAACCCACTATCGGCAATCAATTCGGCCCGTAAGGTCTTGTCGGACGGCAAGCCTACCCCTTTGAATCGATTGAATAACTCTCGATATATGCTGGGTAGAAGCACGGCCTCTTTCAAAGCCGCCTGGCCGCGTTCTTGGTCCGGGAACAGCAGGATATTGACTGCCCGCTTTGTAACGTGAACGCGGTCACTTCGCATTTCAACTAAACCGAATTTCTTGAGGCCAGCAAGCACAGACATGGCTTCTCCGTGGGCTTTATTAAAACCCATATGCCCGGCCGCTGACTCAACGGTAGAACCCGCTTCGTGGTCCTCGTCGTACAATTTCTTCACGCGCTTGACCGCTGCCTCGAGGCTCTCTGCTGGATAGTTCGGACTTCGATGCCGAGTTTTCTTTACAGCAACATCGGCCTTGCTGGCGCTCTCGCTGACCGTAGTCTTTACTTCGGTTGCCATTTTCGGTTTGTACTCCTTTACGTAGTATAACCGATAAATTATTTGGATGGTCAATACACGGATGAACTGATAAATTCATCACGCTTACTGTTGACAAGAGTTGGTCCTCCAAAAAAACTGCCTTTTATGGAGATGACAGTGAGGGCCGCCGTAGCTCCAACGTCCTTACTCATCGACGTTGAGTGCCGTAACGAGAAAGCCCGCCCTGTCTGCGCGAGCCCCTGGACCGGGGGTGGGGTTTCGCGGGCGGGGCGATACCGCTATTCTGGATGATTAACCGATGCGCCCGCGCGCATCGCATGTGCGGATTCCAATCAAGTGCTGACGCTCGACAGAGTCTCCAAATCCTACGGCGGCAGGGTCATCTTTGACGCTGTGAGCTGGTCGATGCCCGACGACGCGCGGGTTGGACTGGTCGGCCTCAATGGCGCGGGCAAATCGACGCTGCTGCGGATAATCGGCGAGGCGCTGACGCCCGATTCGGGGCGAATCTCGCGTCCGCAGCGCTCCTCGGTCGGCTACCTGCATCAGGACGCCCCCGAGATGAGCGGACGCAGCGTGATTGCGGAGACGCTGGCGGCGCTCGAAGAGATGCAGGCGCACGACCGCCGCCGAATCGAGCTTGAACTGGTACTCGCGCGCGAGCACTCGGGACCGGTCCATGAAGCGGCGCTGGCCGAGCTGGGTGACGTGCTGCACGAACTCGAACGCCACGATTTTTATACCGCCGAAAGCCGCGCCGAGGCGGTGCTCTTCGGACTGGGCTTCCGCGAGCAGGACCTGGTCCGCGACGTAAGCGAGTTCTCGGGCGGCATCCGGATGCGGATCGCGCTTGCCCGGCTGCTGGTCCGCCAGCCCGAGTTCCTGATGCTCGACGAGCCGACCAACCATCTCGATATCGAGGCGCGCAACTGGCTCGAGGAGTATCTGGCGGCGTATCAGGGCGCGATAATCGTGGTCTCGCACGACCGTTTTTTTCTCGACCGCGTGACCGACCGCACGCTCGAAGTTTCGCGCGGCAGGCTTACCGAATATCACGGCAACTACTCGGCCTATTTGGTCCAGCGCGATCTGCGCTTCCAGGCCGAAATGGCCGCCTACGAGAAGCAGCGCGCCGAGATCGAGCATATCGAAAGCTTCATCGGCCGGTTTCGCGCCCAGGCGAGCAAGGCCAAGCTGGTGCAGAGCCGGGTCAAGCAGCTCGAAAAGATCGAGCGGCTCGAACCACCCGCCGGCGCCGACCGTCCGCCCGCGATCAGCTTCCCCGCATGCGAGCGCGGCGCGCGCCGGGTCTTCGAGATGCGCGCGGTCGCCAAGCGTTACGGCGATCTCACGGTCTACGACGGCGTCGATCTGACGATCGAACGGGGCGCTCGGATCGCCCTGGTCGGCCCCAACGGCGCGGGCAAATCCACCATGATGAAGTTGCTGGCCGCGATCGAACCGCTCGATTCCGGCGAGCGTATCGTCGGACCCGGCGTGCAGGTCGGCTACTTCGCGCAGAACCTTGCCGAATCGCTCGACTACGGACAGCGCGTGCTCGAAGAGCTCAGCGCCGCCGCGCAGGGGATGACCACGGGCGAGGTGCGCGCGCTGCTCGGCGCGATGCTCTTTTCGGGCGACGACGCGATGAAGCCGGTCGCGGTGCTCTCGGGCGGCGAGCGGGCGCGCCTGGCGCTGGCCAAGGTGCTGGCGCATCGCAACAACTGCCTGCTGCTCGATGAGCCGACCAACAATCTCGATATCGTCGCGAAGGACACCTTGCTCGACGCGCTGCGCCGCTTCCCCGGCACGGTCATGATCGTCAGCCACGACCGCTACATCCTGAACGAGCTGGTGACCGAGGTTATCGAGGTCGGGCGCGGACACGCGGTCCGATACCTCGGCAACTACGACGAATATCTGGCGAAGAAGGAAGCACTCGAGTCCGCCACGGCGGCCGCGTCCAACGGCCGCTCGCACGCGCCAAAGCTGTCGAACGCGCAAGCCCGGGCCGCCTCGTCAAAGCCAGCGGCACCAGGCGTATCGGCCAACGGACGCCATGATGCGGAAGCCAGGTCCGCGTCCGAATCGACGCGCGGTGCCGACCGGACAGCGCGGCGGGTTCGCGACAACAGCGCGCGCAAACGCATCCAGGTCGAAGCCGAGATCGAAAAGAAAGAGACCGAACGCGCGGCGCTGGCCGGGCAGATGAATGATCCCAAGTTCTATCTCGCCCGCACCGACGCGAAGCAGCTAATCGCAAGCTATGAGCGGCTCGGCGGCGAGATCGAACGGCTCTACGAAGAGCTGATGGGCTTCGACAATCGCCCGGCGCCCGAGTCCTGAATCGGGCCCGTATCGGGACGAAATTATTATCCGCGCTCGCTCGCGTGGCGATATCTCGGTCAAGTGGGTAGAGTCTCATGCTATGTCAGCGGCGGGGGCAGCCGATGCGCAAAGCTGGGCCGAGCCTGCGGCCGCGCGGACCTGGCCGGGAGTTCGCGCCGCGCGCATAGCCGCGCTGAAAGGTGACGCTTCGAGCCGCCGTTTCTGGCGCATCCATCTCGACCCGCGGCCCGGTGACGCCCCCGCAAGCGCGATCGTCGTCGACCTCGGACCCGAGGATTTGCCGGCCTACGTGCGCGCCCTCGGCCTGATTCCAAATCCGCCGCCCGAACCGCTCTATCTGAACGTTCAGCGCTTTTTGAAGTCCATCGGATGCGCCGTGCCGGAGATCTACGAGTTCTCCGCCGCCGACCGCCTGATACTGGTCGAAGATGTCGGCGAGACCGCGCTCTTCGACGCGGCGCTGGCCGGGACCGAAAAGCCGTCCACGCTCTATCGCCTGGCGGTCGACGAGCTGCTGCTGATCCATGTCGAAGGCACGCGCCTGCTCTCCGATGCCTGCGTCGCCGCACACTTGAGCTACGATGCGCGGCTGTTCCGCTACGAGCTTGAACAGTTCGTCTCGGACGGGATCGGGAGCCTCGGCGTGGCGGCGCCTCCGGCGGGCCTCGAAACCGAACTCGACGAACTCGCGACGCGGCTGGGAAACTTTCCGCGCGTCCTATCCCATCGCGACTACCACGGCAACAACCTCTGGCTGCAGCACGGACGCATCCGCGTGATCGATTTTCAAGACGCCTTGATGGCGCCCGCGGCTCAGGACCTGGCCGTGCTCCTGACCACGCGTGACACCGGCCGCGTTATCTCGACCGCCACCGAGAGCCGCCTGCTCGATTACTACCTGGCGGGACTTGCGCGGCGCGGCGCCCCGGCGCTCGCGCAGGACGAGATGCTGGAGAGCTATCGCCTCTGCGTCCTGCAGCATTCGCTCAAGATCATCGGGCGTTTCAACGCCCTCGAGCGCCAGGGCAAGCCGGGCTACGCCGGCTATATCCCTTATGCGATCGCCGAGGCGCGCCGGATGCTGATGCAGACCGACGAGTTTCCGACGCTCCGCGATCTTTTTCAGGCCAATCTCGAAAGCACGGATTCCGCATGAGAGCGTTGGTGCTCTCGGCGGGAAGAGGTGAACGGCTCAAGCCGCTGACCGATACGACTCCCAAGCCGATCGTCGAGCTGGGCGGCCGCCCATTGATTCATTATGCGCTGGGGATGCTCGCGCGGGCCGGAATCCGCGACGTGGCGATTAACGTCCACCATTGCGCCGGCGCGATCGAAAGCGCGCTCGGCAACGGCAGCGCGCTCGGCATCAGAATCACCTACGCGCCCGAGACGACGCTGCTCGGCACGGGCGGACCGTTAATCGCGCTGGGCGATTTCTTCGGAGCCGATCCATTCGTGATCGCGACCTGCGACAGCATCCTCGACCTCGATCTCGCCGCCGTCGCCGCATTCCATCGGGATCGCGCCGCACTCGCGACGATGGTTTTGCGCGACAGTGAAATCGCCAACGCCTACAGCAGGATCGAGATCGATCGCGATTCCAGAGTGCGCCGGATGAGCTTGCTGCACAGCGCTGCGCCGTCGGGCGTCATCGATTTTCCAGCCGCGATCGCCCCCGAAATCGCCGCGCAACTGACGAGCCTGATGTACTGCGGCGTGATGGTCTGCGATCCGGCGATTATCAAGCTCGCGCCCAGGACGACGCCATTCAGCCTCATCAGTGATTTGCTCGCGCCGATGGTGTCGGATGGGATGCCGGTCTTCGGCTTCGTCCATACGGGCTATTTCCGCACCGTGGACGACCTCGCGAGCCTCGAGCGGCTGCGGGCCGAATTCGCCGCCTCGCCTCCGCGGATTCAGTGACCGCCCGCGAGAGCGCCGGCAGAGGAGCGGTGCATCTCAGAGGCTGAAGAAGCGCCCGATCAGCATCGCCGCCGCAATCAGCACGCCGAATTCCAGATGTAGCCGGCCGGTCAGATTGAGTGCGCTATTCATATTGCGCCAGTCGGTCGCGGTCGAGACCAGGCGGATTTGCCCGATCGCGCGCGGCAGCGTCACAAGCACAGCAAGCGTCAGCAGCGGCAACGCACCGGTAAAGACGCCCAGCACGATCACGCCATAGGCGAGTGCGTCCGAGGCGACCAGCTCGGCGATCGTCGCCTGGCGCCCGACAATCACCGAAAAGGTGCGCTTGCCGTGCGCGCGGTCGTTTTCGATGTCGCGCATGTTGTTGACCTGCAGCACCGCCGACGCCAGCAGCCCCATCGCGATACACACCACGATAGCGCTCCACGAAAAGCCGCCCGCCTGCACGTAGTATCCGCCCAGCACGAAGCCCGGGCCCATGAACAGGAATACGGCAAGATCGCCCAGTCCATGATAGGCAAGCGACAACGGCGGCGCGGTGTAGAAATAGGCCGCCGCCACACTGAGTATTCCGATCGCCAGCACGACCCATCCGCACTGATACACCAGCACCAGCCCCAGTGATGCTCCGATCACCGTCGCGATCGCGCCGCCCCACCACAATTGGTTAGGCGTCACGAGTCCCTGCTGTATAGCCAATCCGGGACCGAAGTGCTCTGGCGACAGATCATCGAAACGATCGGTGCCCAAGACATAATCGTAATAGTCATTGATCATGTTGGCCGCGGCCTGAAGCGACGCCGCTCCAACCGCCGCCAGAATGAAGCGCTCGAGCGAGAAGTCCGCGCCGCGATAGACCGCCGCCGCTGTTCCCGCCAGCACCCCGACCACCGCGAGCGTAAGCGTCCACGCCCGGCTCGCCTGCCGCCAGATCGCGAACGTGCCCGGCCGCGCCTCCGCTCCGCCTGTCATCGATAGTTCGCTCATCGTCCTCTTTCTATCCGATTCGCTATTCCATTTCCGCTTCGTTCGAGACTACCCAATCACACCTTCGGTCCGCAGCGCCGCTATCTCATCGGGATTATAGCCGAGCAGCCCGCCGAGCACCTCGTCGGTATGTTCTCCGAGCAGCGGCGCGGGCCGATACTCGGGCGCGATCGCAGCGAAGCGGACTGGTAATCCCGGCACTATCCGCTCTCCGCCCACCGGATGCGCGACCTTCATCAGCATCCCCGAACCGGCAATCGCGGAGTCGTGGAGGAGCGCCTCGGTATTGTAAACGGGGCCGGCCGCCAGATCGCGATCGCGCAGCGCCGCGACCAGTTCCTCGCGTTCACGCGCGCGGGTCAGCGCGGCGATTTCCCCCTCGAGCGCCGCGACGTTTCGGAGCCGCCCGGCGGTCGTGTGATAGCGCGGATCGGCCGCCATCCGGGGCGCGCCAAGCACCGCGCATAGCGCCTCGAACTCAGCGTCGGTGGCAATTGCGATCGCAATCCATTCGTCCGCGCCTTTGACGGGAAATACGCCGTGCGGCGCCATATGCGGGTCGCGATTTCCGATCGGCCCCGAATCGGCGCCGTTCATCAGGTATTCGAGCATCGCTTCGGGCAGCATCGAGGTAACCACTTCGCCCATCGAGAGATCGATATACTGTCCCTCGCCTGAGCGCCGCTGATGATACAGCGCCGCCTGCAACGCGGCCACCAGCACCATCCCGACCGCGAAGTCGGGCCACGTGCCGCCAAGGCCGCTCGGCGTGCCACCCGGGTAACCCGTCAGATGGCACATGCCGGCAAAGGCCTGATTGTTGGGGCCGTAGCCGATCGTGTTCGCGAGCGGCCCGGTCTGCCCCAGCGACGTGCCCGAGACCATCACCAGGCCCGGACGCAGCCGAGCGAGGCTCTCGTATCCCAGTCCGAAGCGGGCCATGGTGCCCGCGCCGAAATTTTCGGTGACGATATCGCTCATTGCGACCAGGCGGCGCGCGATCTCGCCTGCCTTGGGATTGGTCAGGTCGAGCGCGATACTGCGCTTGGAGTAGTTGATCGCGTTGAACATCCCGCTGCGGTTGATTCCGACCACGCCGTCGGTGCCGCTCAACAGGCGGACCAGGTCGGGCGAGC
>Ga0307372_10000427_pt1 | contig 75066 bp, 69 predicted proteins | sample OX1MG_FD_202533 | JGI IMG/M metagenome (GOLD analysis project Ga0307372, IMG submission 202533) | Soil microbial communities from Risofladan, Vaasa, Finland - OX-1 | ecosystem: Environmental > Terrestrial > Soil > Coastal area > Acid sulfate soil | place: Finland: Risofladan, Vaasa | collected... | reverse complement strand
GCGCCGTAGCGAGGGCTGCGCGCTCGACGAGGCTTCACCAGTTGCACCGTGCCCGCGTCCACGAGGGCGTGACGGGCGTAGTCGCGGTGCCAACCGGTCAGGCTCACCAGGTCGTTCAGCACCTTCGACTTCTCGGCTTTGGTGGAGCGCTTGTAGGCGACCGCCATCTTCTTCGTGACGGCGTGACGTTGACTCATCGTTAGCTCCATCGTTCATACGTAGATGAAATCAGGAACTCTCAAAGCCCACCGCTTCGCGGAGGTTTTATATGAGGCAATGAATGGGTCTACGCGGAGGTTTTAGATGAGTCAACTCGGATTCGACTGAGTGCGCGTCGATTCGCCTAGACTTGTTTCTTCCCTATTTTGGGAACTGGGGAGAGGTCGTTAATGGCGCACGAGCGTGAGATCGCCGAGGAGCAAGAGTTCCTCGATCTCGCCCTAAGGGCACTGGATCACATGCGCCAAGGCGCTCGTTCGTTGCGTGATAGCGCGGCGGTAGCGAACATGCGCGGCGCCGGCGACCTCGTCGAGCGTGACGTGGTGATGGGCACCGCGCTCCAGCGACTCGATCAATTGGCCATTGGGGACCAAGCACTCTTCTTTGGTCGCATTGACTACCAATCGAACGGCGACGGTCACGCTGACACGTATCACGTGGGTCGACTCGCGGTCTCCGATGAGACGCTCAACCCTTTGGTGATTGACTGGCGCGCGCCGGTCGCCGAGGCGTTCTACCGCGCGACGGGCGTCGAACCCCTGGGACTCTCGCGTCGTCGCCACGTGGCCATTCGCGCCAACGAAGTCTCTGGCGTCGAAGATGAGTACTTCGCCGACGCCAACGGCGAACTCGATTTACCCGACGACGAAGTTCGCTCGGCCACCGAAGAAGGACTCATTGAAGGGGGTCTGGCGCTCGGCGGTCCGGGTGCCCTACTCGCGGCACTGGGACGAGCACGAACCGGTCGCATGGGCGACATCATCGCCACGATCCAAGGTGAACAGGATCAAATTATTCGCAGTCCCTTGCCGGGCGTACTCCTCGTCCAGGGCGGTCCCGGTACCGGTAAGACGGCGGTCGCCCTCCACCGCGCGGCGTACTTACTCTTTACCCACCGCGCCACTCTCGAACGACAAGGCGTTTTGGTGGTGGGCCCCAATCCTCTGTTCTTGAACTACATCGAGAACGTCTTGCCCTCGCTCGGTGAGTCCGGGGTCACGCTCTCGACCATTGCGGGACTCGTCACCAACGTGGAGATTCGAGCCGTGGACTCTGAAGAGGTCGGTGAACTAAAGGGCGACGTGCGCATGGCCCAGGTCTTGGCGCGAGCGCTACGTACCCGAGAGCGAGCGTTGCGCAGTGACGTTGAAATTCCCGTCGGTCGCGCCATTGTGGTGTTGCGCGCGCGCTACACCGAGGAGGTGGTCGAGCGGGCTCGACGACGTCCGGGGAATCACAACCAACGTCGCTCGGCCGTTGGACGAGAGCTCGCGACGCGCCTCGCGCACGAGTACCACGACCGTTTCATTCACGACAGCGCCGAAGACGTCAACGGTGTCGGCGAGTTGGCCGATCTCATTCGCTCGACGCATCAGTTCAAAGAGGCGTTACAGCGAATCTGGCCGCGACTGACCGGTCAAGAACTGCTCCACGACCTCCTGGGCGCCCCAGCACTCTTGAAGGCCGCGGCGCACCACGTGTTGAGCGACGAGGAAGTGGCGTTGTTGTACCGCCCGCGCTTCACCTCGAGCGACGAGATCGCCTGGACCAAGGCCGACGCCGCGCTCATTGATGAGGCGCGAGTGCTGGTTGGACCACGTAAGCGACCACGGCCGGTCGTCAAGCCCGGCGACTCGAACATTCTCGCGGGCATCGACCTCGACGCCTACGCCGGGAACCATCGTGCGGCCGCCCTTCGTGAGGCGCAGCGACTGGTCGTCGCCCAGTCCCAGGAACTTGACGAAGCCGAGTTTGTGACCTACGGCCACATTGTCGTTGACGAAGCCCAAGACCTCTCGCCGATGGAACTACGGGTCCTGAAGCGTCGCGACCTCACCGGCTCGATGACCATCGTGGGGGACATGGGACAGGCCACGACGGCGTCGTCATCGGCCTCTTGGGACGCGTTGCTCGCCGTGTTGGCGCCTCGTCGCGCACCACTGCGCGTGGACCTCACGGTGAGTTACCGCACACCCGAAGAGGTGCTGAACTTCGCCGCCGCGACGCTGCGCGCCGCAACCCCCGACCTCGAGCCGCCACGACCGGTTCGACGCGCGGGTAGCCAGCCACTGGTGGAAAAAGTGACACCGGCCGAGTTCGCTGACGTGCTGGTGTCGCTCACGCGCGGCGAAATAGAGGCGGTGGCGCCGGGACGGGTGGCGGTGATCGTGAAGGGTTCACGAGTGGACGACATCGTTGCGACACTGCGCGGCGGTGGCCTCGAAGCCGTCGATCCACGCGACCAAGAGTCGAAGGGCCTCTCGGCCGATCTGGTGGTGCTGGCCGCTGAAGGGGCCAATGGTCTCGAGTTCGACGCCGTGGTCGTGGTCGAACCAGGTCAAATTGCTCATCGTGGCGCGAAGGACGACGCGAGCGCGACGCCGCGCGGGCTTCGCACGCTCTACGTCGCCCTTACTCGTCCGACCCGACGTCTCGCGATTATCGCGAGCGAGGAACTTCCGGCCACGCTGGACGCACGCGGTTGACCAAGTTGTCACAAGGGGGTCGCGATTTCTACTAGAAAGGTAGGCGTGAGTCAGGCAGTTTCCCCCAATAGCCTGGCGGAGCAAGGGAAGATCGTCCACGATCGACCGCCGATGCTGGCCATTGGCGTGATGATATGGCTCGGTTCAGAGCTGATGTTCTTCTCGGGACTCTTCGCCGCACTATTTACTATCCGCGCGCACCTCGCGACGTGGCCCCCCGTGGGCACGCACCTCGACGTCTTGCAGTCCGGCATCTTTACGATCATCCTGATCGCCTCGTCGTTCACGATGCAGTACGCGGTGTGGTTGATAGAGCACCGTCGTCGTGGCGCCGCGCGTAACTGGATCATCGCCACCATCATCATGGGCACGCTGTTCGTTGGCAATCAGGCGTACGAGTGGACGCACCTCACCACGCGCTGGTACACCAACTCCTACGGCTCGATCTTCTTCATTACGACCGGTCTGCACGGACTTCACGTGTTCTTAGGTCTCGTGGCGATGTCGTTCCTCTTGTTTCGTATGCGTGGTCGTGAAGGTGACCCCGGTGAACTCTCGACGTTTCAAGGCGTGAGTTACTACTGGCACTTCGTCGACGTCGTCTGGATCGGGCTCTATTCGGCCCTCTTCTTGTTGAAGTAGGTAGGGACTTGACTTCAACTCTCTTGAAACGCGCGACGCTCTTTTCGGTGGCGGGCGTCTTAGCGCTCGGTCCGCTCGCGCTCTTTGCCACCAGCGCACAGGCCAATCCACTCAACCCCACCGCGACCACGCGCAAGAACTCCGGCACGCCGAACTCGAACATCGTCGTGAAGAAGAACGGCACCGTCATCAAGTACGGCGACAAGTACATCACGTACTCAGCGCCCTCTTCCAAACTCGACGCACTCGGCCAGGCGCTCTTTATGGAGAACTGTGCGTCGTGTCACGGCACGCTGGCCAATGGCGTCCCGGCCAATGGCGTGGTCGGTGCCTACCCCGACCTCGTGGGTCTTGGACCGGCGACGATTGACTTCTGGGTGGCGTCGGGTCGGATGCCCGCTAAGGACACCACCGCGGTTGAGGCCCCTCGTCGCCAGGCCGCGTTGAGTCCACAACAGGCCGAGGCGATCGCCGCGTGGGTGAACTCGCTCCAACCGAGTTTTCCCTACATCCCAGACCCTCATCTGAAGAACGCCAACGTCTCCGATGGCGCGGCGCTCTTCGCTCTTAACTGCGCGGCCTGTCACACCATCGAGGGCGACGGCGACGCGCTCGCGATGAGCACATTCTCACCTTCACTACGAAACATTCCCGCCTACCAAGTCGTCGAAGCGATTCGCACCGGACCGGCCAACATGCCGCGCTTTACGGGCAACCTCTCGGACAAGCAGGTGAACGACCTCACCAAGTACGTCACGACCGAGATCCAACACCCGAACAACCCCGGTGGTTTCGGCTTGGGTGGCCTTGGACCAGTCGCGGAAGGCTTCGTCGCGTTGCTCTTGGGCGTGGGCTTCTTGGTACTCATCTGTTACTGGATTGGAGAGCGCACGTGAGCGAGCAGGACGAACACCGCACGCCTGTTTCGCTCAATGGACTGAGTGCCGATGACCCGCATCTTCAACCCGCGGCGAAAAATCCCGCGACCGTCGAGGTGGTCATCTCTATCACCTTCGTGCTGGGCACGATTCTCGTCGCCGGCTTTGGTGCGGCCTATTGGGTCAACGCCAAGCCGTGGATTCTCGGCGCGACGATGGGCGGCGGGCTCTTCATCCTGGGCGTCGGTCTCGTCGCCTGGGGCAAGTACCTCATGCCGCGCGGTCCCTTCGTCGAAGATCGTCACGAATTCGCTAACTCCCAGGCCGACCGCGACGCCTTCGCCGCCGCCATTGTTGAGCGAGGCGGCAGTGTCGTCAAGCGTCGCAAGATGCTCGCTGGACTTCTCGGCGGAGGACTGGGCATCTTTGGCGTCGTCGCGATGTTTCCGCTGCTGCGCAGTCTCGGTCCGCTTCCTAAGGGCACGCTCTTTCACACTGACTGGCGTAAGGGTTCCTACGCCGTCGATCAGACCGGTCGACGCGTGTCGGCCGGCGATCTCGCGGTCGGTTCCATCATGACGGTGTTTCCTGAAGGCACGCAGAACTCCGACCGTGGTCAGGCCGTGGACCAGACCGTGTTGATTCGTGTCTCTAACCAACGCTTCACGACCCAAAAGGGGCGTGAGACCTGGGCGCCGCTCGGTTACGTGGCCTACTCCAAGGTCTGCACGCACTTAGGTTGCCCGGTGGGACTGTACGAACAGCAGCTCCAACTACTCGTCTGTCCGTGCCACCAGTCGATGTTCAACGTCACCAACGGCGCCGTTCCCCAGTTTGGACCGGCACCTCGGCCCCTGCCCCAACTCCCGCTCTACATCGACAGCGACGGCTACATCCGCGCGCAGGCTGACTACAACCAGCCCGTGGGTCCAGGATTCTGGGAGCGCGGATGAGCGACGTCGCCACACCAACCAATAAGCGCGCCCAGCGCGAAGCGCTCGGACCCTACGGCAAGATCGGCAAGACGCTCGGTGAACTCGACGATCGTCTCGGTGTCGCCAAGGGTGGGCGCACCTTCATGGACAAGATCTTCCCCGATCACTGGTCCTTCATGCTCGGTGAGATCGCGCTCTACTCTTTCGTGATTTTGATGGTGACGGGTATCTATCTCACCTTCTACTTCGTGCCGAGTTCGGCGATCGTCACGTACCACGGTTCGTACCTGCCCTTGGACGGTCAAAAGGTCACCCAGGCCTTCGCCTCGACGGTGAACCTTTCCTTCAAGGTGCGCGGCGGACTCTTAATGCGCCAGATGCATCACTGGGCCTGTGACATCTTTGTTGGTGCCCTCGTCGTGCACATGGCGCGGGTCTTTTTCACCGGGGCGTTTCGCAAACCTCGTGAACTCAACTGGACGATCGGTCTGACGTTATTGATACTCGCGATCGGCAACGGATTCCTCGGCTACTCGCTGCCCGATGACTTGGTCTCGGGTACGGGTATTCGCATCGCGTACTCGATCATGCTCTCCATACCCCTCGTGGGCACCTACCTCGCCTTCTTCATCTTCGGCGGCAACTTCCCCGGCACGGCCGTCATACCAAGATTCTTCATCCTCCACGTGTTGATTCTGCCGCTCGTAATTATCGGGCTCGTGGGGGCTCACCTCTTCTTGCTCGTTCGACAAAAGCACACCCAGTTTCCTGGCGAGGGACGCACCGAAAAGAACGTCGTCGGCTCGCCGATGTTCCCGGTCTTCATGGCCAAAACCACGGGCTTCCTCTTCATCGTCGGTGGCATCACGGCCCTGCTCGGCGCTTTCGCCCAGATCAACCCCATCTGGCAGTTCGGACCCTACGACGCGTCGCGCATCTCCTACGCGGTGCAGCCCGACTGGTACATGGGTTTCTTGGACGGCGCGCTTCGAATATGGCCGTCGTGGACGTTCCACAGTTTCGGCCATACAATCCCGTTCGAGGTTTTCGTACCGGCCGTGATTCTGCCGGGCATCATCTTCAACCTTTGTTACATGTGGCCGCTAATTGAGCGAAAATTCACCGGCGATAACGAGATTCACCATCTCTTGGATCGACCGAGCGACCGACCCAAGCGCACCGCGGCGGGCGTGGCCATGTTCGCGTTGCTCGCGATCCTCTTTATTGCCAGTTCCACCGACGTCATCGCGAACTTCTTTCACATCTCGCTCAACACGGTGCTCCTCGAGATGCGCATCTTGTGCGTCGTCGTGCCCATTATCGCGTACCCGGTGACCTACAAGATCTGTAAAGAGATGCAGGCCTTTCACGGCGCGGGCAAGCGCAAGACGCCGAACGTCGTGTCTCGTACCAGCGAAGGTGAGTACGTCGCCACACCGACACCGGTCTACAGCGAGGACGCGCATCACGAGCTCCAGCCCACCGTCGTGCCCACCTTCATCGAGGAAGTACCCGAACAGCCCACGGAGAGCGGTACACGAACCGTCGAACGTTAGCGTCAATCGCGACGCCGCGCGGCCAAAGAGCCGGGACTCGTTCGCCGCGTGAGGTGTGAACCGCGTTGCCTAACATGGGCTTCGTGGCAACGTCGCTCAATTTTCTAGGTTCGCCGGCGTGAGCGTCGTCATCGGCATCGAGCCCCTAAAGAGAGACGAACTCGTTAGAGTCGCTCGTTTCTTCGAGCCGGTGTCGCTGAGTGAGCCAGTACTCGAACGCCTGCGTGCGCGTCGCGCGGCCATCGACGTACTGGTCGAGAGCGGCGAGCCGGTCTACGGACTCTCGACGGGCTTTGGTTCACTCGCCACCACGTCCATCTCGTCGAGTGAACGACGTGATCTACAGCGCTCGTTGATTCGATCCCACGCCGCGGGCGTCGGGCCCGAAGTCGAGCGCGAAGTAGTGCGCGCGATGATGGTGTCGCGTCTCACCAACCTCTGTAGTGGCGTCTCGGGCGTGCGACCCTCCACCGCCCTCGCCTACGCCGCTTTGCTCAACGCCAACATCACGCCCGTCGTGCACGAGTTCGGCTCGCTGGGCTGCTCCGGCGACCTAGCCCCCCTCGCTCACGTGGCGCTGGCCTTGATGGGCGAAGGCGACGTGCGCGACGCCGGGGGAGCGCGACGGCGCGCGTCCGAGGTTCTCGCCGACGCCGGTCTCAGTCCGATCGAGCTCGCCGAAAAGGAGGGGCTCGCGCTCATCAACGGCACCGACGGCATGTTGGGCCAACTGATCTTGGCGATCGACGACGGCATGGCGCTGATGCAACAGATGGATATAGCAGCGTCACTGTCAATCCAAGCCCTGCGTGGAACGAATCGCGTCTTCCTCGATGAGGTGCACGCGCTAAGACCGCACCCCGGTCAAGTAGCGAGCGCGCAGAATCTCCTGGCTCTTCTGGTGGACTCCGAGATCGTCAGTTCGCACCTCGACGATCCCTCCCAGGTCCAAGACGCCTACTCACTGAGGTGCGCACCCCAAGTCCACGGCGCCGCGCGCGACACGTTCGCTTACGCCACGAAGGTCGCCGACGTCGAGTTATCCGCGTCTATTGATAATCCGTCGGTCCTGGCGGACGGTTCGTTGGTCTCCAACGGCAACTTTCACGGCGCGCCCGTAGGGTACGCGCTCGACTTTCTCGCCATCGTGCTGGCCGACGTCGCTTCGATGTCCGAGCGGCGCACCGACCGGATGCTCGACGTCAATCGCAGTTTTGGTCTGCCGGCGTTCCTCGCCAAGAAGCCGGGCGTCGACTCGGGTCTCATGATCGCGCAGTACGCCCAAGCGGGGCTCGTGAGTGAGATGAAGCGACTCGCCTCACCCGCGAGCGTTGACTCGATTCCCTCCTCGGGCATGCAAGAAGACCACGTTTCAATGGGTTGGCACGCGGCGCGAAAGCTTCGTAAGTCTCTCGACGCCTTTCGTGACGTCGCGGCGATTGAACTACTCGCCGGCGCGCGCGCGTTGGCCCTTCGCGCGCCGCTCACGCCCTCACCGGTGACGGCCGCGGTGGCGAACGTGGTCAACGCGCGTTCCGGCGGCCCCGGTCACGACCGGTGGCTCTCTCCAGAAATCGCTGCGGTGAGTGAACTGGTTGATTCCCGAGAGCTGCTCGATATCGTGTCACGCTTTGTAACACTTCACTAGAAAAGGAGTAGTCATGTTCAGAAATCCCTACGACGAGTTGCCGAAGGTTCCTTCGTTCACTCTGACGTCGAGTGACGTCGCCGACGGCGAGACGTTGAAGATGGCCCAGGTGAGCGGGCTGATGGGCGCGGGCGGTTCGGACACCTCGCCCCAGCTTTCCTGGTCCGGTTTTCCAGAAGGCACGGAGAGCTTTGCCGTCACGGTCTACGACCCAGTGGCGCCCACCGTGTCCGGATTTTGGCACTGGGCCGTTGCGGATATTCCAGCGTCAGTGACCTCGCTGCCCTCGGGCGCCGGTGATGAGGCGGGGGGTGGTCTGCCCGCGGGTGCGATGCAGTTAGCGAACGACGCGAGCATGAAACGCTACGTCGGCGCCGCGCCGCCGGCTGGTCACGGGCCGCACTACTACTTCTTTGTCGTGCACGCACTCGACGTACCGTCGCTCGCGCTGCCCGAAAGTGCGACGCCGGCGTACCTGGGATTTAATCTCTTCCAACACACGCTCGCTCGAGCAATAATCATTGGGAACTACGAGCAGCACTGAACTAGGACGCCTTGTCGATTCTGATATCGCCCGAGACGGTCGTGACCTTGATGACGATGACTTCGTCCTCGCTCGCGCCGTCGCCCTTCGTGTCAAGGTCAATGTTCGATCCCATATCGCCCGACACCGAGTCGCCCGAGATGTCCACGGCGAGTCCTCGAACTACGTGCACGCTGACGTCACCAGACACGTTTCGCACCACGATGGTGCCCGGTTGATCGGCCGAGAGCTCGACGTCACCCGACGCGCTGAAGATCTCGGTTTTGGCGGCCGCGCCGAGACAGACGACGTCGCCCGAGGCGCTCTTGCACTTGAGACTCGTCTTCACGTGGCCAGAGTTGACGTCACCCGAGGCGGTTTGCACGTCGAGCGTTTCCACGGAGTCGCGCGCGACCACGTCGCCCGACGCGCTCTTGACTTTGACCGAGCCGAGCGAGCCGTGTAAGGACGTGTCGCCAGAGACGGTCGCGACCTCCATCGAGGTGCCTTGGGGAACTTCGATCAGCACGTCGAGGTCGGAACTACCAAAGTCGAACCATGACTTTCTTGGCCCGACCCGTAGTCCGCGAGACGACACCGATAGTCCGCCCGGCAGCGTGTGAACGGTGAGGCCGTTGTTCGCGGCGTCAAAAGTGACGTCGGCGTGCTCGAGCAAGTAGGTGTTCTTCGACGAACTGGCGCTCAAGGTAACTTTGAGATCCCTCCGGTCACTGGCGCGAACGACGACGTCGCCACACTTCGTGTGAATTTCCGCCCATAGTGGACCGGTGGGCGAGAAGCTCTCGACGCGTAGAGCGTCAGAGTTGCTGTGGCCCGACGCTCCCTTCACTGAAGCCTCGTGTTCGTTCGTCATCTGGTTTTCCTTTCGATTGATACTTACGGTGATCCACTGGGCCACCCTGGTTGGGAACTGCATGATCTGGGCGAGTGGACGCGTCGGAACGTCGTCGCTCGAGTAACGCTCGCCGCCGCAAGACTCGAAATTCAACGATGCGTGACGTGCGCTCTCGTAAGAAGCAGAACTCGGGTACGAAGGATCTAGGTATCTCATGGCACGTGCTTTCGAGTTAGGCGCGGCCCTTGCCGCGCAACTGGTGTCTGCCGGGCAGGGAGGTGCCCGAGGGATCGGTACGAACGGTGCGCTCGAGGGAGCGCACGATCCATGAGTTCACCGACGTACCAACGTCGGTCGCGAGGTGCTCGATGCTGCCCTTGAGGTCGTCGCTGAGGCGCAGCGCGATGCGCGCTGAGTAGTCGCTCGGTGAAGGGTTTTCCTCTTGGGTGAGGGCCACTAGGCGGTTCAGGTGAACGGCGTCACCTTCGAAGGTCACGTTGAGGGGAGCCCCGTCACGGAGGTTGAACTCCTGGACGAGGCTGTTCAGCGCGTCGAGGAAGTGCTTTTGCAGGGCTGGCTCGACCGCGACGCCGAGTCGCTCGACGATGGCCGCTGTTTCGGGGCCAGCGAGCTCGGCCAGGTTCTTGAAGTCCTCGCGGATGCTTTCGACGAAGTCTGATATCAACATGGCCCTAATATAACATCATTTTGATATCACTGTCAACTCATTTCTGAGGAATTCTGATGGGTTCGTGGTCAACCCCATTAGAACTATGAGGAATCTGGAGCATGGACGAGAGGCGTACCTGATGAAGGCAGCGGTGTACTACGAGACGGGCGGGCCGGAGGTCTTTCGCTACGAGGACGTACCTGACCCAACGCTCGGGCCCAGCGACATCTTGATCAAGGTCGAAGCCGTGAGCATCGAAGGTGGCGACACGCTCAATCGTCTCCAGGGTGACATGAACCGAGTTCCCCACATTGTTGGCTACCAGTGCGCGGGAACCGTGCTGGAAGTGGGAAGTGACGCCACTGGTTATCTGGTGGGCGAGCGTGTCGTGACGGTCGGCGTCGATGGATCGCACGCCGAACTGAGAACGGCGAGCGCGCCCTTTACGTGGAAGATTCCCGAGGGTGTGTCGACCAACGACGCGGCCTGCGTGCCCGTGCCCTTTGGCACGGCCGACGACTGTCTATTCGAGTTCGGCCATTTGGTACGCGGTGAGACCGCGTTAGTTCACGCGGGCGCGGGAGGTGTCGGTATCGCCGCCATTCAACTCGCCAAGCGAGCCGGCGCACGGGTTTTTGCGACGGCCTCGAGCGACGAGAAACTCGAGCGCCTGAGAGAACTTGGCCTCGATGAGGGCATCAACTACGTCACGAACGACTTCGTCGCCGAGTCGCGTCGATTGACCGACGGGCGCGGCGTGGACGTCATCGTTGACTCGGTGGGCGGCGTGACCCTGCAGGGAAGTCTCGACTCGCTGGCCTATCAAGGTCGGTGCGTGAGTGTCGGCGACGCGGGTCGATCAGCCGCCGAACGCGTCGATATCTCCAAGATGCGCGGTAACAATCAGACCCTGTCGGGCTACTTTCTCGGTGCGGAGCTCTTCTTGTCACCGCGTTCACACGCTCTAATCGCCGCTCACCTCGACGCGATCGCCCGAGGTGAACTTCGCGTCATTATCGATCGTGTCTTTCCTCTCGCCGACGCCGAGGAGGCGCACGCGTACATTGAGAGTCGCCAGTCCTTCGGCAGAGTTTTGTTGGCGCCGTAACGTCAACGTTCGCTGAAGCGACCAACGTAGTGTTCGGACCTAACTGATAGAGGTTCCCATGAGTTCAAGACCATTGACGGTGAGCGTTCCCGATTCGATGCTTCGTGAGGCACTCGGGCCACTTCCCGACGGCGTCGAGCTGATTGAGTGGGCGATGAATGGACCGGCGCCCGTTGACTCCATCGACATCGTGGTACCGCCCTACATGCGACCGAGGTCGATACTTTCGCTCCTCGAGGGCGTCACGACGCAGCTGGTGCAGAGTCAAGTCCTCGGCTACGACGGGGTCAGAGAAGCGTTGCCGAGCGGACTGGTCTACGCGAACGCGGCGTCAGTCCACGAAACCTCGACGGCCGAGATCGCCCTCGCGCTCATCTTGGCGTCCCAGCGAGGAATCCCCGACTTCGTGCGGGCCGCCGAGAAGGGAGAGTGGCGGCCCCGCCCGTACCCGGGTCTCGCCGACCGCTCGGTGTTGCTCGTTGGCTACGGGGGCGTAGGTAAGGCCATTGAAGCTCGACTGCTCCCTTTTGAGACGGTCGTCACGCGCGTCGCCTCGAGCGAGCGCTTCGACGAACGCGGCACGATATTTGCGACCTCGGCGTTGCCCGAGCTTCTCTTCGAGGCGGACATCGTCGTCGTTGGTGTGCCGCTGACGCCAACGACGACCAACCTCGTCAACGATTCGTTCCTCTCTCTGATGCGTGACCAAAGTCTTTTGGTCAACGTTGCGCGTGGCAAGGTCGCTGACACCGACGCGCTGCTCGCTCACGCGATGTCGGGCCGGCTACGCGTCGCCCTTGACGTGACCAATCCCGAACCCCTGCCCGCGGGGCATCCGCTCTTCGCGCTACCTAACGTGCTGATCTCACCTCACATCGGAGGGGCGACCAGCGCGATGATGCCCAGAATGGCGCGCCTCCTACGAGAGCAGATTGAGCGAATGCAGCGCGGCGACGAGCCGCTCAACGTGGTTGTTCGAAGCTAATCCTCGGCGACGTTCGTTCTTCGTCAAGTTTGTTGGAGTGTCGTCGATTCACCTGGGTGGTCGCTCAGGCGTTCTATCGCGGCGTCGACTTCGCCCCCCAACAAGATCGCGAGTCCGGTGAGATAGAGCCAGAAGATGAGGATGGCGACGCCGGCGAAGGCCCCGTACGTGCGGCCGTAGGAGTTGAAGCTAGACGTGTAAAAGGAAAAACCGAAGGAGACAATGGCCCAGAGCAGGGTGGCGAACAACGCCCCCAGGCTCGTCCAACGCCATCGAGGTCGCGGGCGATTGGGTGCAACGTAGTAGAGCAGTGACATCAAAAAATTCATCAAAGCGACCGCGGCCACCCAGCGAGCAACGGTCCACAGGGCACTGAAGGCAACGCCACCGAGTGGGGCCGTGTCCTTAATGACGTTGCCGATCTGTGGTCCAAAGATGATCAGCGTGGACGCGGCCCCCCCGAGCAGCGTCGCGCCGAGTAGCAGCGGCAGGGCCACGATCCGTTTGGCGAGGAATGAGCGATCCATCTCGAGGCCAAAGGCCATGTCCAAACCCTCTTCGACGATTACCATTCCCGACGTGGCACTCCAGAGCGCCACCACGCACGCCGCGATAGTTGTCCACAGGTCCGCAGTGCCGCGCTGCGTCGCGTGATTGATCGCTCCGGTAAAGACCTGCGCCGCGCCCGAGGGCAGCGATTTGGTGACGCCACTGAGCAGGCTGATCACGACGTGACGAGGCAACGTGACGAGCGTCGCGATGCCCAGCAGAGCAATGATTATTGGAAACACCGCTAAAAACCATCGGTACGCGAAGGCGCCAGCGGCCATGTTGACGCGGTTCTTCTTCATGTTCTTCAGCGTCGAACGGGCGACGCCTTTCCATCCGTGGGCGAACGCCTCCTCCTCTCTTTTAAGACGCGCACGTTGTTCTTCGATCACGACGCTCTAACCTCTCGCCCAACATCGCACGTGGAGTTCCACTCTTGGACGGCCTCTGGTTCTCAGCGCCCGCGAGTTCTTTCGCCAGACTCTCGCCTCGCTGGACGGCGACTTTTTGTGACATCGAGTGGCCGTCATTGACTTAGGACTCTAAGGCAGTCGCGCCGCCCGCGAGAAATGTCTCCTCGAGTGGACGGTTCTTTCAGGGCTGCTCTGAGTTCGAGACGTTGACGCAGTGGTCAGCTCGCGCTCATCTCCCACGGAACCAGCGACGAACGGTCCTTGGACCAAGCGTCGAGCAGGTGAGAGCCGAAGCGCTGCTCCAACATCAAGACGGCCGCCGCACCAAAGAGTAGATCCGCCCCCAACAGTGGCTCAGCGCTCACTAAGCCGGCCACCATGCGGTCGCGCGCGATCTCCGCGTGGTGCGCGTCAACGTCGGCGTGCACGTCAAAGAAGTGGCGACCACTCGGATCAACGCCTAGGCGCGCGAGTGCTTGGCCGTAGCGCGCCATTGGTTCAGCCGAGGTCATTTCGAAGACCGCGAGGTGTCCAACCAGTGCCGCGCGCCAACGTCGGTGCAACGCGAACATCGACACCAAATTGACGGTCGCCAGGGTCACCCCGGGAAGGACCTCGATGTAAGAACCGTGCGAAGCGTCGAGGCCGAGGGCGGTCATGGTGTTACCAAAGAGGGTCGAGTGCATGCGCGAGGCGTCACCCGATCCGTACTCGTCGTACTGAATCAGCGCCATAGCGGCCTTCGCTTCGCCGGTCAGTCGAGGAATGCCGAACGTGTGCGGGTCGGCCTCCTTTAGTTGATACGCGGAACGGTGCACGCAGAATTCGCGAAGCTGCTCGAGCGTGCCCGACGCGCCTAAGTACATCGACAGTGAAGGATCGCAGGACGCCGTGATGAGTTCGTCGAGGGCCGGCACCACTTCGTGCGGGTACAGCGGGGAAGTCGAACCGAGGTGGTCTCGTAGTTGACCTTCGAATACCTTCTCCAGCTCGGCTCGAAAACGCAGGAGTCCCGGATCCCACTCCCAGTCGGCGTCGGCCAAGCCGCGGTAGTGCACCTCGTAACAGAGGTACAGGGCTAACTCAAAGTCGTCGTCACTGAGTGCGTCGACGCCCGATACCTCGGGTGTCGCGCCGAGGGTCCCCGGCTGGCGTTGCAGCGCCGAGATTACGGCCGAGCTCAGAGGGCCGCGCGGCCACGGTAGGAGGGGCCAGTCCGACGGTAAACGAACCGCTTCGTTGGTTTCGCTCCCATAGCCGTCGACTCGGTTCTCAATGGAGACTGGAGGGAAGGAGGCGAACAGCGGCTTTGCCGTGGAGTCGAACTTCGTCACGTCGGGTTACTTCCCGCACGAACGCGCGCGGGCCCGTGTGTTGCTATCCCTCACCGAGTACCACCAGCCAGTTCACTTCTGGCTTCGGAGGTTTTGACGGGTTCGGCGCTTTGATTGGTGCCGACTCGCCCTCCACGCCCAGGAAATGCGAGGACGATTCGAGGGACGCGGCGTAGTTGCTTACCGATTGGGACGAACCATCGGCGTCGAAGGTGGGTCTCGCGACGACGTCAGCACCGTCCCTGGAGTGCTCGCCGTCGACAGGGATCAAGGGGGGGGCGTGTGATCCCTGTCGACGAACGGTCTGTTGTGTCCAAGGGCGGGACATTCGATTTATTTTTTGAACGCATCCTTGACCTTCTCACCGGCCTGTTTGAGGTTGCCCTTGCTTTGTTCGACTCGACCCTCGGACTCCATCTGCTCGTCGCCGGTCGCCTGGCCAGCGACTTCCTTGACTTTGCCTTTGGCTACTTGAGCGCTGTTGTGGGCTTTGTCTCTGTTCGTCATTGTTCGTCCTTTTGACTGTCTTCAAGGAGGGGCGAGTGCTTCTCGTCCCTCCTGTCAATCTGTGATGTCGAGTCGTGTTCGGACGCCTCGAGTAACGGAGACCATTGAGGTGCACGGTCAGTCTCTGGTGCGTCGCGCTTACGCGCGATCAACAGTGGAGATCGTGGCCCCATCGAGGTGAGGGCCCACGTCGATGGGGCCGTCGTGGAGACGCGATTACTTGGAATCTTCGTGCACCGAACTCGAGTTGCCCGCGGAGTCCTCGACCTGACGGTTCATCGAGTGGCTTTGCGCGCGCCCGGGCCCCCGTGAGACGGCGAAAACTATTGACGAGACGACGAAGCCCGCGGCTCCGGCAATCATGAGAATGAGACCGATCGTCGAGAGACGAAAGCCCGTACCTTGGTACGTAACGGCCCAGTACATGATTGCGCCGGCGGCGGCTGCGATGGCGCTTAATACCATTCCGGGAAGACCCATATCACACCTTCTTCTACAGTCCCTGACGCTATGTCAGGTGAGAAGGATGCTGGGTCTAGACGTCCTGACTCGCATCGTAACACCTGGTACCAACGACCAAACAGAAAGTTTTATGACTTCTTCGCGACACTTCGGTGACCGATTCATTGGTTATCGAGGGGCGCGATGGTTCACGAGTGCGCAAGGGGGCACGTCCTGGGGTTGTCGCCGTGAAACCAGTGCCCCGAGACCTTTTCAAGGTTTTGGCATCGGTACGGACATAATGGACGTCAAAGCGCCGCCGCGCGATCACGAACAACAATTAGAAACCCAAGAGATGAACAAAGTTCTTCAGACATTTGGATTGACGACGAGAGATGTTCTCGACGAAGCCGATGGCATGAACGTTGGCCGCGTCGTCATCGTGCACGGCGAGCGTGCGGAAGTCATCTGGTTGAGTGATGAGGGTCAAGAGGTCCTCTCGCAATGTGACTTCGAAGCCAACTTGAACCTGGTGCCCGTAGCGGGTGACTGGGTGGGCGTGCGCGATGAACGAATCGCGCGCGTACTGCCGCGACGGAGTGAACTACGACGACCTCACCCGAACGGACGAGACGTTCAGGTACTCGCGGCGAACGTGGACCTCGTGTTGATTGTGGTGCCGACCGACCTCGAACTGAACAGTCGGCTGCTCGAGCGACTCACGATCATGGCTCGCGACAGCGGCGCTCGACCACTGGTCGTGGTCACCAAGATCGACGCCGTCGATGATGCTCGCGTCTTTAAAGGCGAAATCGCGGCCGAAGTACCGGGCGTGGAGATCGTGATGACGAGCGCACTGAGCGATGAGGGAATTGACGATCTCGCGCGCTCGTTAACCCAAGGCGTGACCGCCGTCATGCTCGGCGCGTCGGGGGCGGGCAAGACGTCGTTGCTGAACGCTCTCGAAGGAAGCGACGAACTGACTCGAAGTGTTGGTAAGAGTGGCGAAGGACGTCACGCTACGACGACGCGCAAGCTCTATCGACTGACTTCTGGTGGGGTCTTGCTGGACATTCCAGGAATCCGACTACTGGACGTCATGGTCGATGACGAGAGTTTGGCGAGGATGTTCCCCGACATCGAAGAACTCGCGACGAAGTGTCGATTTCGCAACTGCAGCCATCGTGGCGATGAGGGGTGCGCCGTTGAACTCGCCGTTAGAACGGGCGCGTTGTCGCAACGACGACTCGACACCTGGCGAGAAATGCAAGCCGAGATCGCTCACTACGAGCACCTTCACGATTCCGTCGCGCTGGCGTCCAAGCGCAAAAGTAAAGCTCCGTCGAAGCGCACCCACGACAAGTAATCGTTTTCTTCGATGACGTGAACCCGCGCCGCGAAGAGACTCTAGAACGAAGGGTCGCCCTTCCAAGAGAATCGGTACGTCTTCGCTTGTGCGTGTAGTGAGTAGTGCACGACCATCAGAGAATAGAGCGTGCCCTTCTTCGTTTTCACGGGCGCCGAGAGGTCGACCTTGCTGTTGGCGAAGTAGGACATTGGCGACGCGGCGCAGTAGGGCGTGCAGAGGTTCATTGCGAACCTGGTCGTACCCTTCGCGCCCGTTGAAGTCCACGACGACCAGTGCGTCCGCGTGAGTTGAGTGTTCGCGTCCGCACAGGTGATGACGAAGGACGTTGGTTCCATGACGTACGAGCCGCGACAGGTAAGAATACTGGCGCTCTTAAGGGACGAGAGTGCCGAAGCAGCGGCGCCTGGGGTCGACGGCGTCGATCCAAAGGCACTCGTAGTCGCACCAATCCCCACACCCACGAAGGCGAACGAGGCGAGCACTGCACCGAGCCATTTCATGCGCCGACGGCGCTCGCGCTGCCTAGCCGCTTTGAAAAGTAGTTTGAATGGGCGAACCTCGGACTGACCGAAAGATGGCGGAACAGTCTTGGGCCTGGTGATCGCGGACATTGAGGCCACGATAATTGTTTTTATGAGTTCTGCACATCCAAGGTTGCGCGGCAGCGATGAGCCAACGTTGGGCCCGGCACGTCTTGACCGCAATGACCCGACGGTGCTGCGCGAACAGGTGGCGTCAGAGAATCGTCGAACTATCGTCGAGGGTGAAGCGGGTCCCGGCGAGCGCACTCCGCGGGCCAGAGATTTCGCGGGCGAACTCGAAGTGATCTCCAACATGGTGCTACGAGCGCTGCGCGTGTTGCGTGACGAAGGGGTTGTCGAGATGGGCCTAGGTCGTTCGATCCGAGTGACCCGTACACGTGATCGAAGTGCGGTTGCGCTGAAGTTGAAAGAGCTCGTCGAGTTGGTTCAACCACAAGGCTATCGACGTGACGCGCTCGTCGTCATGCGGGAGAACCTACCTTGTCGCTAGAACGCGGCGCGGGATGTTCGTCAGGAACTATTGGGACTGGTACTGAGACACCGAGCCCAGTACCCTGGCATCAAGGTCGCATATTGGGACCCACAGATTCGCCGACGCACTGAGGAGAGACACGATGAAGGAATTTTTGACCGACGTGGAGACATTGCGCAAACACGCTCGCGAAAATATGGACCGCGGTCCGGTGACTGATGCTTACGGCGCGGACTTAGATCGCGTCCTCTTCGTGCTCAATCAGGCCCTCGCGACCGAACTGGTGTGCGTGTTGCGATACAAGCGTCACTACTTCACTGCGCAAGGGCTCAACGCGCAGGCGGCGGCGGCAGAGTTCATGGAGCACGCCGGCGAGGAAGAAGGCCACGCCGACATGATCGCCGCTCGTATCACGCAGTTGGGGGGCGAGCCTGACTTCAACCCCGACTCACTCACCGGACGCAGCCACTCCGAGTACGACTCTTCCGCCGAATTGGAAAAGATGATTCGCGAGGATCTCGTCGCTGAGCGAGTCGCGGTGGCTGCGTACACTGAAATAATTGCGTGGCTCGGTGACGGCGACCCTACGACGCGACGCATGTTGGAAGAGATTCTCGCCATGGAAGAAGAGCACGCTGAAGATATGCTCAATCTCCTGGAGAGTATTGTGTAGCGAGAAGTTCACGGCACCGATATCGGCGTACGTAACGTGATTCGTCGGTCTTTTGATGGTGTACTTGTCGCACGATAGTTGGGGGCGAGCCAATTTTTCGACGCCAATTGTGGCCAGATCTTCGTCAACACGTGGGGGTCACTCTCGCTCGCGAGCCAGCCACCCGAGGTTCAGTGGCTGGAACCAAACCTCTAAAGTGACCATATGAGCACTCCAATTCCGCCCTCCATCCTGCCCACGACCCTTGGAAATCTCCGAGCATCGGGCTATGAGTCGCGGACGGTCCGGGACGAAATCCGCCGCAACTTAGAGGGTCGTCTCGCCGACGGCATCCCTCTCAGCACGTCGGTCGTTGGTTACGAAGACACCGTCTTGCCCCAACTCGAGACGGCGTTGCTCGCCGGACACGACATCATTCTCCTGGGCGAAAGGGGACAGGCCAAGACGCGCATCATTCGCTCACTCGTGGAACTGCTCGATGAGTGGCTGCCCATCGTGGCGGGCTCGGACCTTCGCGACGACCCGTTCAGCCCAATATCCTCCTTCGCCATCGATCTCGTGCGCGACAAGGGCGACAAGACCCCCGTGGCGTGGGTTCACCGCAGTCAACGCTTCGCCGAGAAGCTGGCGTCGCCCGACACGTCGATGGCCGATCTCATTGGCGAAGTGGACCCCATCAAAGTCGCCAATGGCCTGTACCTTGACGACCCGAAAGCGCTCAGCTACGGCCTCGTACCAAAGTCCAACCGCGGCATCTTCGCCATCAACGAGTTGCCCGATCTCTCCGAACGCATCCAAGTGGGACTACTTAACGTCCTCGAAGAACGTGACGTACAGATTCGCGGCCACTTGGTGCGACTCGAACTCGACGTGTTGGTAGTCGCCACCGCGAACCCCGAGGACTACACGAATCGTGGTCGCCTCATCACGCCCCTGAAGGACCGTTTTGGTTCACAGATTCGTACGCACTATCCGAGCGAAGTGACGACCGAGATTGCGATCATGCACCAAGAGGCTCGTATACCCGCGGCGCCCGTGCCGATCAAGGTGCCCTGGTTCATCGACGACATCGTCGCTCGCGTCAGCCACGTCGCGCGCCGCTCCCACGTGATTAGCCAGAGTTCTGGCGTGTCGGTACGTCTGTCGATCTCCAACTACGAAACGGTCATCGCCAACGCGCTTCGTCGGACGCTACGTACTCGCGACGCCGTGGTCGTGCCGAGGGTCAGTGACTTAAGCGCGATGGTCCAGTCCACCCAAGGCAAGATCGAATTCGACACCATGGACGACTCCGACGCCGATCAGGTCATTGCCGCACTGGTCTCACTCGCCGTGCGCCAGTGCTTTAGTGAGCACGTGCTGCTCGAAGAGGCGCCGGAGATCGTCGAAGCCTTTAACTCTGAGGCGATTGTGCACACGGGTGACGACCTACCGGACCAGGACTATCTCGCGGTGTTGGCCGCGATGCCCGCGCTGCAGGCACCCGTTGATCGCGTGGCGGGACCCGGCGCGAGTGACGGTGAAAAGGCCGCGGCCGTTGAGTTCGTGCTCGAGGGTCTCTATTTGACCAAGCGCCTGGCGAAGGACGCCTCCGGGGCACGGGCGCTCTATCGCTCGAGGAATCGTTAGTGCCCGTTCGCTACGGCTTTCGTCGCTTCGGTGATAACGATGACTTTGACGACCTCGACGTCGAAGAGATGTTGGCCCATTTGGCCGACGACTTCATGGAGAGCGGCGACCTCGACGACGCCATGGACCGACTCCTTCGTGAGGGCTACACGACCGAGGACGGCGAACGCATCGAAGGACTGCGCGAGTTGCTCGATCGAACGAGGAAGAAGCGTCGTGAACTCGAACAACAGGCCGACCCCGACGGCGAGATGCAGCGTTTTCGCGACTGGCTCGAGGAGATCGAGGCCATCGAGGATCGTGAACTCGAAGAGCTCCTCGCCGACGCGCAGGCCTCCGATGACGAACGTCGAAAAGAAGTTACGAGCGATCTCGTTGACCAAAAAAAGATGCAACGAGACCTCATGAGTGAGCGACTCGCTGAGCGACTGGGCGAGTACCGCGACTACGAGTTCGTGTCCTCCAAAGCCCGCGAAGAGTTCGAAGAGCTACTGAGTGAGCTCGAGCGCGACGTGCTCGACACGTACTTCGAGAAGAGCAAAGAGTTCATGGGTCGTCCGGACCCCGAAGAGATTGAACGCATGCGCGACATGATGGACGCACTCTCGACCATGATCGAGCAGGATCGACGCGGAGAAGAGCTCGATCCCACGTTTGAGAACTTCATGGAAAAGTTCGGTGACTTCTTCCCCGGCGCCGAGAGTCTCGACGACGTCATTCAAGCCATGGCCGAGCGTGCCGCCGCCGCCGAGGCGATGTTCAACTCACTCTCCTCGCAGCAACAAGGTGAACTGCGATCACTCTTTGATCAGATGATGCAAAACATGGAGTTGAACTTCTCCATGAATCGTCTGGTGTCGAATCTGCGCCAAGCGACCCCCGATCTCGACTGGAATCGAGCGCATCGCATGCGCGGCCAAGACGGCTCGCCCTTCGCCCAAGCGGCCTCGGTGGCCGAGCAGTTGGGCCAATTAAAGGGACTCGAGGAGTTTCTCGGCCAGAGTAACGCCGCCCAAGGACTTCCCGAAGTGGACGTGGAGGCCGTTCGACGCAACCTGGGCGACGACGCCGCGCGACACGTCCAGCGTCTTCAAAAGGCCCTCCAGGGCCTCAAGGATCAAGGTTTCGTTGATCGAAAGGGCAATCGTCTTCAGTTGAGCGCCAAAGGAATCCGCAAGATCGGACAGATTGCCCTCAGGGACATCTTCAACAAGTTGAGCGACTCATCAACCGTGGGGGCGCACCCGGTGGCGACGTTGGCGCGCGGTGGGGACCGAGAGGAGACGTCCAAGCCCTGGGAGCCGGGCGAGGCATTCGCTCTGCACCTGCCGAAGACTCTTCGCAACGCGCTCCTTCGTCAAGGTCCCGGAACGCCCATTCGTCTGCACCCCGATGACTTCGAAGTTGAAGAGTACGAAGCTACGCGAAGGTCGGCCACGGTCATCGCGATCGACCTCTCGCTCTCGATGGCGATGCGCGGCAATCTCATGCCAGCAAAAAAAATGGTGCTCGCGCTCACTCAGTTGATTCGCTCCAAGTTCCCCCGTGACTTCGTGGCGGTGGTGGGATTTGGGGAACGCGCTCAGGAGCTGAAGATCGAGGACGTGCCGGCGCTCACGATCGACTACAACTACGGCACCAACCTCCAACACGCCCTGGCGCTCAGCCGCCACCTGCTGCGTAACGAGCGCGGCGAGCGTCAGGTGGTGGTCGTCACCGACGGCGAGCCCACGGCGCACCTGACGGCCTCGGGCGAGCCCTTCTTCTCGTGGCCTCCCGTCAAAGAAACCTTGGAGAAGACCATGGCCGAGGTGCTGCGTTGCACGAAAGCGGGGATCATTATCAACACCTTCGCGCTCGACATTGAGCGAAGTCAGTTCCCCTTTGTTGAACAGATTGCCCGGGTGAACGGCGGCCGGCTCTTTTACACCGACGTCGATGATCTGGGCACCTACGCCCTCGACGACTTCGTAAAACACCGTCAAGCGGGCTAGTCAAAGTCCGTTTTACCAGGTCGTTTGAAAATTCAATTTGCATTTTGGGTCAAACCCCGCAACAATGACACCGTTGTAATTACATCGGTGGCACTGGTCTCGATGGGGAGGAACACAGCGTGGAGATCGTCGAACTTTTAAGCGGTATGGAAGATCGTGGATGGCAGGCTCGCTCGAACTGCATGGGCGTGGACCCGGACCTCTTTTTCCCCGAGCGTGGTGCGTCTACCCGCGAGGCGAAAGAGGTCTGTCGCGGGTGCGTGGTGCGCGAGGACTGCCTCGAGTACGCCCTCGACAATGGTGAGAAGTTCGGCATCTGGGGTGGAATGAGCGAGCGCGAACGGCGCCGTCTTCGCCGGGCCCGCGCGATTGAACGTCGCGCGCAGGCCGGTTGATTCTCTAATTAAGGCGCGACTCGATCGTCGCGTTAAGGCTCAGCCCGAGTTGCTCCCAGCGTGAGGATTCTTGCGCTCGAACAACGGCCTCGGGTACGAGGCCCACTAGTTCACAACGTTCGATGACGCCACTTCCAAGGTTCACCTGGACTTCGTCGTAGACGGTTGACGGCCCGACGGTGAACGGATCGATCAAGTTGCAACTTATCTGTACGCCGCCACCGACCTCAAAGGCGAGGGCGCGCACTTCGGGTCGACGGATCTCCCTGGCGATCTTCTTCGCTTCGACAAGAGGGACGCCTCGAACGCAGATATTCCAGGCCACGAGCACATCTCGTACGCCCACGGCACAGGCACCCAGGTGAGGATCAGGCTCTGGAGGACCCAAATCGGGCGAGAGGGTCCGAAAGGCGCCGCGGCGAACGTCGGGCAGCGAGCGGGTGGAGCCGTTGGGAAGTGGTCCATAGAGAAAGACGGGCACGGTGAAAGTCGTAGAAATCCACTCTGCTGTCGCATCGCGCAGGGCCTTCGCCTGGCCGATCTGGCCGGGATCGAGCGCCACGAAGGGTACGACGTCGACGACGCCTAGACGAGGATGAACGCCGGCGTGACCCTCTAGATCGAGCAGGCGCATGGCCAACGTGACGAGGGAGTGGACGTCTTGAGAAAGCTCGTCGAGACCGTTGATGAGCGTAAAGACACTGCGGTTGTGATCCGGATCGGCGTGGCGGTCACGCAGTGAAGGGCCGGCGGCGCCACTGAGTTCGTCCAGGATGCCTAGGCGTTGTCCCTCGGAGAGATTAAGGACACACTCAAACAAGGCGGGTACTTAGCCGGCGTCGCGGTAAAAAAGGCGTACGCGGCGTCGTTCGCGCAATAGGCGGCGCCGTTCGCGCTCGCTCTTGCCACCCCACACGCCGTGATCGACGTGGTTGTCGAGTGCGTACTCGAGGCACTGTTTAGCCACCGGGCAGGTTACGCAGATTCGCTGGGCGACGATAACGCCCATGCCGTCACGTGGAAAAAAGGTCTCTGGTGCGTACTCGCGGCACTTCCCGTCGGCCATCCATTCGCTACTCATACTTACCTCCCTTCCTTACTTCTACTCTCACAGTAGCGACTTCTTTGGTCAGACCTCATTACAGTTTCACGACCACGCGGTTCACGTATTCACGAGCATTCGTACCCTTATTTCTGTCTTAGAGCCACTACCTCTCTGACCAGTACAATGGCGAAAGTAACCGCTTTCTTAAGGAGTCTCGTGAGCCAGGTCCCGACTACAGAAGTAACCGAGGTCGTCGATCCGGTCGGTCACGTCCAGGTGATTTACCTAGGCCCCGTGGCGCCGCACTGGGAGTGCCGGATGGTCTTCGGCGACGAAGAGCAGATCCAGGCCTTCGTTGACCGCGTCGACGCGCGTCTGCGTTTTCTGCCTCCTCACGACCCGCAGTTCCGTCGTAACCGCGAACGCGTGAACCGCGACGCGGAGCGTGAGAATCTGCTCGTTGAGTGGAACCTCGGTTACGACGAAGAAAGCTAAGCCAGCGGCGAGTTCGTCACTCGCTCGTACCACGCGCCTGGATCATCGAGTTCTTTAGCACTCGGAAGACCATCAACGCGTAGCAATGCGCCAAAGACGCTGAGCGAGTGCTCGGCGACGAGCGTCGCCACAAAGCTGTTCGCCGCTTCGTGGTGAGGACCCTGGGTCGCGATACCAAAGAGTGCCGCGGCCGCGTCTTCACCTCGTGCGTCACTTCGACGGTGGCGCGCGTACGCCTCAAAGAGCGCTGGGCGTGGGCCGAGCAACGTCTCGGTGATGTCCTGGGCGGCCGCGCCGAAGAAGGCCAGCAGCACGCTGGCCGCGGCGTTGATGGCGCGCGTCGCGTCGCTCTCCTCGGGCATTTCAATACCCTCGAGGAGTCGCTCGGGATTGTTCATCATCTCGTTGATGTCGCCACTCTCCATCATGGACTGCAGACGGCCCATGAGGTCACCTTGGACGGCGTTGGATTCATTCACGGCGTCAATCAGCAGTGCGCGTAGCGCGTCGCCCGTGCCCGGTTGGGCGAGGACCAGAGAGGCGACGAACTCTTGGGCGAGCGCGAAGACGTAGACCTCGTCGTGCTCGAGGGACCACTCGTTGGCGAAGTTGGCCAAGTTGTTAACAACGAGGAGCCGTTGATCGTTAAGTCGAGGCAGCGGCAACACCGCGAGCGACCACGCGCGTGCGGAAAAGTGTCCCGCCACCGAACCCATTTGAAAGCCCGTAAAGAGTGGCCCGATGGTCGAGGAGATCTGGGCCATGAGTTGGCTGTTCGATTCGTCGAGGTCCTCACTGGGCGCCAGTGATGGCGCGACCATAGGTTGCATTAATGGTCGCCACTGCTCGAGTGCCGCGATCGTGAGGGCCGAGCGATTGACGGCGGTGACCGTGGCCTCAGAGGACACGCCAAAGAGCGCGTCGACGTGACGACCGACGAGTGGCGCGAGTTCTTCGAGGCGCTGACGCTCAATCGGCAGGGGATTGGGATCGCCGTCGTCGCCGCGGGCGATGTTGAGCGCGAGTTGGTTGGCGGTGGTGAACCAGGCGTCGGGGCCTTGTTGGCTGAGCATCGAGAAGATGTCGCCAAACATGTCGCCGAAGGGGTTTGTTGTCACGGGACCAATTTAGAGGGACAACCCAACGACACGTCCGCGTGATGCACCGTGGTCTTTTGGTCGAAAGTTAATTTTGCCGAGGTGTAGGCGGGGGTGAGGTAGAGCGTGGAGACCAGCTGGTCCCACGTGTTGAGGTTCTTGCCATTCCAACCCGTAATGACGTCACCGACTTTAAGATCGGCGTGCGCGGCGGCGCTGTAGGGTTTGACGCTCGTCACGAGCACCCCGCCTCCCTGTTCGTCCTTTCCCAAGATGCCCAGGTCAGCGTGACAGCCTCCACCACTGGCCACCACGGCGGCGACCTGCGCCACGAATGTTGCCGCGTACCAGGAGTGACGAGACGACAACACCGCCACCACGTTGCCCTTAGTGTCAACGGCGATGGCGTCGACGTCCTTGCTCAGACTGGTGTAGGTCTTGGTGGCGAGATAGTGCACGACGCCTTGTGCGTTGTTGAGTGGATCACCGAGCGTCGTCATTGACCAGTCGTACTCGGGCGCTTTGGTCGATCCCTTTTCAATGGGCGCCACGGCTATGACCGTCGTGCTCGAGGGCAGGGCGTCAAGTTTTGGCGCGGTCACGGCAACGCCCAAGTGCACGATCGAAAAGCCCATCACGTTGTCACGTCCAATCAAGGTCACGGGGAAGTTCACCTTCGACGCGGTTGATCCACTGATGAGTGCGTTGACGGGAATGAAGATAGTGGTCACGGCTAAGTCGTGGGGCAAGGCCAACGCCGCGACGTTGATCACGTGGCCGGGAATCGTGATCGTTAGATCGACCGCGCTTCCCGCGGCGTCGCGACTCACTGCGGGCAGGGCCTTCAACGTCGTGGCGAGGTGGGCGGGAAGATTGTTGTCCAGGGCCGCGGGACCGCGATTGGTCATCAGGACCACGGCGCCCACCACGAGGAGAACGGCCACGAGGCTCGCGGCGATGCGCGGACTCAACGAACGTCGTCGTACTTGGGTGGTATCGGGTAGAGCCTCGAAGCTTGGTAGTTCACTCGGGTGGATCCAGGGACGGCTGGCGGCTGGTGGTCGCGCTTTGCGCGTAGAGCGTCGCCCTTTCAAAAAATCCCACCCTGACATGCCCTAAAGGCTAGTAACGAAAGGCTTCATCTTGGCGTCGCCCTAACATCACTACTCATGGCTTTAGACGTCGCGCTCGACATTGGAACCGCTCACACGCGACTCGCGACGGGCCAACGTGGCGTGATGTTCGACGAACCCACGATGGTGGCCATCGACACCAACACCGGCATCGTTCTTGACCTTGGACACGGTGCACTGGAACTCGTTGGACGCACCCCTCGACACGTCATCGTCTTTCGACCCTTTTCTCAGGGTGCCACCGTTGACTTTGACGTGACGGCTCGACTCATCGAAGCGCTCTTTGACCGCGCGGGCGTGTCCAAGCTGAGTCGGGCCCGTGTGGTGATGAGTGTTCCTTCGCTCGCCACCGCCATTGAACGCCGAGCACTTCGTCAAGCCGCGATTCAAGCCGGCGCGCGCGAGGTCTCCTTGATCGAGGCGCCCCTCGCCGCCGCCATTGGTCTCGGTCTCCCCGTGCAAGACCCGATTGGCTCGGCGGTGACCTTGCTCGGTGCGGGTGCCTCGGAGGCCGCGATCATTTCGCTCGGTGGCATCGTCACTGGTGGCGCGCGTCGACTCGGCGGCATCGACGTCGACGCCGCGATCGCGACACTGCTGCGACTCAACTTGGGCATCGTCGTGGCGCCGGCCGTCGTTGAGAGGCTCAAGTGCACGTTGGGCTCGGCGCTCGGGAGCACGTCGGGGCTCTCCGAAGTAGTGCTCGCGCGCACCGTCGAACGAGGCGAGTTGGTAGAGGTCGAAGTGAGCGCCGACCTCGTGAACGCGGCGTTGCACGACGTACTGAATTCGACGTTACGCATGATTCAAGAGTGCCTGAGCGATACGCCGCCGGACCTCTCACAAGACGTCAGCGCGAGAGGCATGACCCTGGTTGGCGGTCACGCGAACCTGCGTGACTTCGACGAACTCGTCGCCACGAGCACTGGCGTTGAGGTGAACGTCGCGGACCAGGCCGACTTGGTTGTCATTCACGGCCTACTGGCCTGTCTCGAAGAGATGGCCTCGCTGCACGCGCTCTTTCGCAGCGCGGACCGCTAGTCGTCTTGATTGCGCAACTGCGTTACGGCGGAGCGCACTTGCCAGTCGCGATCCTCGCCAGCCTCGTTGAGGGCGGCCTCAATGTCGGGGCCTTCGAAGTTGGAGAGTGCGACGATGGCCCGGCGTCGAATCGCCGGCTTGTCCTTTAGCGCGTTGAGAATGGTCGCGCGGCCTCGGTCGTCACCGATTGAGCCCAGTGCCGCGATGGCGGATTCGCGACACCTGGCGTCCTCGTGACTCGTCGCCACCTCGCAGAGTGCGACCACCGCCGCGCCAAAGAGATGTTCGCCGAGTGCGAACGCGGCCCCTTCGACAACCAGATCGTCATCGTCGCCAAGGAGCGAGACGACCAGGGCGAGCACGTCGGGATCGTTGAGGTCGTCGTGGGCGAAGAGCTGCAAGGACTCGCGCCGTATCTCGACGTCCGGGTCGCTGAGGGCTTGTCGCCACAGTTCTGGCGTCATGAGCGATCGACGCGTCAATCCCCGAAGCGCCAAGACGTAGTGGCGGACGTTCTTTGCCTGCACGCTGGCCAGCAAGACTGCGTGGCTGTCGTCGTCGGAGGCGAAACTCGCGCGAAGGAGATCATCCGCGAGAGGCTCCACTAGCGTTGCGTCATCACCTTGCACTCACCCATTCCACCACCTTCTAGCGAACGACGCCGTCGCACGACGCTCCTGGTGGTGGGCGCCATCCTCATCGTGCTCTTCTTTGGCCTCGAGCACATCCACACCAACGAGTACGCCATCACGCCCGGTACGGCGACGCCCGTCGCGCCTTTGGTGAAGGTACGCGGCGTGGTGACGAATCCCCAACACGACACGATCATGCTCGCCGACGTCTACTTGACCCAGTTGACCCCTTGGCAGTGGATAACCGATCACTTTCAGTCTCACGTCCAATTCGTTCCCGGCTATGAACTCACGCAGCCGGGCGTCTCGGACGCGGAACTCGCCGCACAAGGTTTCCTCCAGATGCGTGACGCGAAACAAGCGGCCGAGGTCACCGCCTTTCGCACGCTCGGTTGGCACGTGCCCGCGACGCCGACGGGCACCATCGTGAACGCGGTCGTGACGCCTTCACCGGCGAGTAACGCGGGCCTCAACGTCGGCGACGAGATCGTTGGCGTCAACGGCATGGCGATTCATTCGTCCTGCCAACTCTTTACGTATCTCCACGACCGTGTAGCCGGAGCGGCGCTGAAACTCAGCGTCAATCGGGTGGAGATCTCGAATTCGGGCAGACTGTCGTGGAAGTCACCAACCAACGTCAACGTCGTCACCGCGACGACGCCGGCGGGTTCGGCGAAGGCGACGTGCAACGGAGTGACCGAAGGTAACGCCTCGTGGCTCGGTATTGGACTCGAAAACGATGACCAGTATCAATTACCTGCCAAAGTCACGATTAACACCGCCAACATTGGTGGGCCCTCCGCCGGTCTCGCCATGACGTTGACGCTGATCAACAAGTTGAGTGGCGGCTCGCTCACGGGTCACCACGTCATCGCCGTGACCGGCACAATCTCGCTCAACGGCGCCGTTGGACCCGTGGGAGGCGTCGAAGAGAAGGCCGTCGCAGTCCATAACGCGGGGGCAACGTACTTCATCGTGCCCAAGGGCGACGGCAACCTCGCGGGCGCGCGCGCCGCCCACCAAGCGGGTCTCAAAATTCTTGGCGTCACGACGCTCAAGCAGGTGCTGCGCGACTTGCGTGCTTTTGGCGGCGTGAAACCCCAGCCTCTTAGTAAGCCGTCCTAAGCCAAAATCCTAGTCCTCTACCTCGTAGTCTGTAAGGAATGGACGACCGGCGAATTCTTTCCACGACGCGTCAGTCGTCGTCCGAGATCACTCGGGCCAACTTCACAACCCTGCGAAAAGGGGGACTTGACCCTAATGAGGTTCGTCTCCATTTAGAGGCCGCCGCCCGCGAGATGGGCCACCTCGAACACCGCATCCGAGAACTCCAGGAGCAACTCGCCGAAGCCCAGCGCCGCGCGGCGAATCCCACGTTTGACGAAGCCACGTTGGCCGGCGCGTTGGGTTCACAGAGTGCCGCGATTCTGCGCTCGGCCCACGAAGAGGCCGGACGCGTCACCGCCGAAGCCCAAGAGCGCAGCGCCCAAGTCTTCGCCGAAAGTCAACAGCGCAGCGCCGGTCACCTCATCGAAGCCCAAGAGCGCGCCACGGCTCTCATAACTGAGGCCGAGAACACCGCCGCACAGATCGACCACGACGCACGTTCGGCGGCCGAGCGGCTCATCGACTCGGCCAAAGTGAATGGCGAAGCACTCATCGACAGGTCGAGAGAGCAAGGCCGCGCGATCGTCGATCAGTCGAACGAAGCACGTCGCTCGGTCTTGAACGACCTCGCCGTCAAGCGCAAGGCCCTGCACCTACAGATTGAACAACTGCGCGCCGCGCGCGACACGCTGGGCGCATTCGTCGCCACCGTGCGCCAACAGGTCGAGGACGTTCTGCTGGGCATTAATTTGTCCGATGAGGTCGCGCGCGGCGCCGCACTAGACGCGCTGCGACTACATCCGGTCACTCCCGAGCCCACCGAAGAAGAGTTGCTCGCGGGCACGCCGCTGCGCCAAGTGGCAGAGAATGCTCCCGACGCTCCAGACGCTCCGAACGCGCTCGACCAGGCGATCGGGGCCAAACCACGAGCTCGCAAGGGTTCGAAGAGCGCCCCCTCGATGGAGGAGTCGTTGTTAGAGGACGATCCATCGGGCACCGACGTCGTGAACGAGATCTTCGCTCGACTCCGTAAAGCCACGCTCGAAGAGCGCGGTGCTTCGGCGCCCGCCCCACGTAGGGCCCCGGCCCACAAGCTCGAGACGCCCGTCGGTGAGCTCTTTCACCGTCGTGATGAAGCACTCGATGAGTCCCTGACAGTCCTCACGCGGCGCGTGAAGCGCGCTCTACAAGACGATCAGAACATCATGCTCGAGCGTCTTCGTGACGTGAGGGCGATGATCACGACCGAGCTCGAAGACGAACACGCCCAGCGTGCTCGCTACGCCGAGGCGGCCCAAGACGCCCTGGCTCACGCGACCGCCGCAGGGGTGCAGTTCGCCAAAGACGAAGGGAGCGTCGCGGGTGACAATGTCTCTGGCGCCGCGCTCGAGGACTGCGTAGCCGATTTGGCCGTGACGATCGTGCTGGCGTTACGCAAGCGAATCCTCTCTGACGCCAGTGGTGATGGTCCCGAACGAGTGAACGCGGCTTATCGCGAGTGGCGTGGCGCGCGCGTCGAGCGTCTCTGCACCGACGCCGCACGACGGGCCTTTCATCTAGGCGTCGTCACCGCGGCTCGTGGGCGGACCATTCGATTCTTCGCGGCGCCTAGCGACGCGCCCTGTGACGCCTGCGCGCTCGACGCCTCGTCGGGTGAACGTCTCGCGGGCGAGAACTTTCCGAGTGGTTCGCCGTACCCTCCGTTGCACGCGGGTTGCGCCTGCACGGTTGTACCGGTGTGAATAAGTCGTAGGCTCACATAGTGCGCAGTCCCACCGACGTCCCCCAACGCCCGCGTCGACTCGGGCGGCTTTCGCGGCGCTTCTGGTTTGGCTTGGCCTTCGTCGTTCTCTTGGTGGGCTTTCTTTCGCTCCGTACTTTGGCCGTTTTGTGGACCGATCAGATGTGGTTTTCTTCGGTAGGACTCTCGAGCGTCTTTTCCACTTTGTTTTGGATAAAGGTCGGACTGGCGCTGACCTTTGGCGCAATCTTCTTCTTCATTATGTGGGGCAACCTGTTGCTCACCGATCGATTTGGCGCGCGCGATCTCTCCTTTGACCCCGAAGACGAGGTCGTGCGGCGTTTTCAGAACGTCGTTCGTCCTTACGCCAAGCGCGTGTACGCGGCTATCGCGCTGCTTATGGGCCTCATCGCGGGACTGAACGCCTCGGGCCAGTGGCAGAAGTACTTACTCTTTTCGCACTCCCAGACCTTTGGCCAGACGGATCCGGTCTTTCATAAGGACTACGGCTTTTACGTGTTCACGCTGCCGTTCGTCTCCTACGTCATCACGTGGTTCCTGGTCATTTTCATCCTCGCCCTGATCGTCACGGCCGGATTCCACTTCCTCAACGGTGGCATTCGCACCACTCGTGCCACGCCGCGCGTCTCGCCACGTGTGAAGGCCCACCTCTCGGTCATCGGCGCGGCTATCGCGCTCATGAAGGCCGCCGGGTATTTGGTCGCCAAGTGGGAGCTCGTTAACTCCTCGAACGGTTTCGCCCAGGGTGCGAGCTACACCGACATCCACGCGCGCCTGCCGGCCCTGACGATTCTCTTCTACCTTTCACTGGCCGCCGCGGCAATCCTCCTCTACAACGTGCGCTCGAGGGGCTGGTCGCTACCGGTGGTGGCGGTGGGGCTGTGGGCCTTCGTCGCCCTCGTCATTGGCGTGCTCTACCCCACGTTCCTCCAGACACTAAAGGTCGGACCCAACCAGGAGTCACTCGAGGCGCCCTATATTCAGCGCAACATCACCGCGACGCGCGCCGCCTACGGCCTCGACAAGGTGAAGTACCACTCCTTCGCCGCTTCGACGTCAATCTCGGAGAGCCAGATCAAGGCCGATGAGCCGACGTTGAGAAACATTCGCCTCTGGGATCCATCCAGCCAAATCGCCCTCGAGACGGTGACGCGCCGTCAGTCGATTCGTTCGTACTACTCGTTTTCGACTCTTTCGGTGGACCGCTACTACATCAACAAGAAGTTGACGCCCGTGGACATTGGAGCGCGTCAACTCAATCCCGCCAATTTGCCCTCACAGAGTTGGGTCAACGAGCACCTCCAGTACACGCACGGAATCGGCGCGGCGGTCATCGCGGCCAACGAAGTCGACACCTCGACGGGTAACCCCCTCTTCGTCGTCTCGAACGTGCCACCCGCGTCCAGCAATGGCATGCCGACGTTGACCCAGCCCGATATCTACTTCGGCATTAATGACCCCGGCTGGGTCGTCGCTAACACCAAGCAGCCCGAACTGGACTATCAAGTCAACGCTGGCGCGAACGCCGGTACGCCGGTCGAGAGTCACTACGCGAGCACCGGCGGCGTCGCGGTCGGGAGCATTTTCTCGCGCATGGCGTTGGCACTGCGACTCGGTGACTTCAACTTCTTGATTTCGAATCAAATCGACTCGAAGAGTCGCGTGCTGTTCGTGCGTGACGTGCGCCAGATGGCCCAGAAGGCCGCGCCCTTCCTCTCCTTTGACTCACAGCCCTACGCCGTCATCGCCAACGGCGAAGTGCAGTACGTGCTCGACGGCTACACGACGACGAGCGACTACCCCTACAGCGAGAACGCCTCGAGCCTTCAGATGAACACCGGCGGACTGCCCCAGAGCTTTAACTACGCGCGCAACTCGGTGAAAGTCGTGGTGAACGCGTACACCGGGTCGATGAAGTTTTACGCGAACGACCCCAGCGACCCAATATTGAAGGCCTATCGATCGGCTTTTCCGACGATGTTCCTGCCCATGAGTTCGATGCCTTCGACGATTCGCACGCACCTGCGCTACCCGAGCGACCTCTTCTCCGTCCAGGCCGCGACGCTCGGTCGCTACCACATCACCTCGGCGAGCTCTTTCTACAGTGCCTCGGACCGCTGGAGCATTTCGCCCACGACGGGCGCGGGCTCGCCGAGTCAGGCGCTGGCGCGCAGCACGATCCGCAACGCGGCGGGCAACGTCGTCTTCTCGGCGTTGTCGCCGATGAGTCCCCTCTTCCAAGTCGGATCACTGCCGAACGCCAACCACCAACAGCTCCTGGAATCCATTGACTTCGTGCCGACCGGCAACTCAGCGACGGTCCAGGGACTGACGGCCTTCATGGTCGCCACGAGCGATCCGCACGACTACGGGCAGCTCAGCGTCTACGAGACGCCCAGGGGCACGACGGTCACCGGTCCCCTCCAAGCCGACTCCGAGATCCAGCAGACCTCCAAGGTCTCCAAGATCATCACGCCCCTCGACCAACACGGCTCGAAGGTGATCTTGGGCAACAACTTGACGGTGCCGCTCGATTCGAGTGTTCTCTACATCCGACCGCTCTACGTCACGAGCACGTCGAACCCGTTGCCCCAGTTGCGCTACGTGATCGCGGTCTTTAATCAAGACGTCGCCATCGAACCCACGTTGGCCGGAGCGCTAACGAGCGTGCTCGGACAAAACGTGCAAGGTCTCGGAAATCCCGGTACGGGTACTGGGTCGAAGGGTAAGGGCTCGGGCACTTCGCCGACGACCAACACGCCGTCCACGTACCTCGATCAAGCCCTCGCTGACTACGCCGACGCCCAGGCCGCTCTCGCGAACGGCAACCTCGGCAAGTACCAGGTCTACGTGAACGCCATGAAACAACAACTCCAACTAGCTCAGAACGCTCTCGGTCACTCGTAGCGACTTAGTTGGGCGCCTTGACTGGTGCCAGCGTCTCGACGTCCTCGCGAGCGTCGAGGTGGCGAAAGGGATTGAGAAGGCCCGTGGGGTCAAAGACGTTCTTTATTTGTCGCTGTAGGGCGACGAGAGCGGGATCGGTAAGGGCGAGGTAGGGGCCGCGCTTGTCCATACCTAATCCGTGTTCGCCCGAGATGGCGCCGCCCATGTTGACGCCGGCGCGAAAGAGCTCGAGCAAGAGTTCGTTGCGGCGTACTTCATCTGGTTGGAAGACCGACATGTGAACGTTGCCGTCGCCCACGTGACCACATCCCGCCACGAAGGCGTCGTAGCGCTTCGCGAGTTCAGTCACTTGGTCGAGGAAGTCGGGTACCGTCGAGCGAGGTACGACGACGTCAATGATCTCGTGCGCACCCGCCGCCTTGGAGATCCAAAAGGCTCTCTCTCTCGCTTGAATGAGCTTCGTGGCGGCTGCTCCCTCCAGCACGTAGATGTCCAACGCGCCGGCGTCACTGAGTAGCGTGGCCGCGTCAACGAGGTCGGCCTCGAGTTGCTCTTTCGTTCTCGTCTCGAGCACCACGATGAGATAGGCCGCCGTCTTCTCAGCCACCACGGCGTCGATGCCGAGTTGGAGGTCGGTGGCTTTGGCCAGCGACGCCATGGTCAGGACGTCGAGGTACTCAAGGAGCGAGGGCGCCAGGCCCGATGAGACCAACGTCGGTACGATCTTCATCACGGCGTGTAGGTCATCGAAGGGCACGAGCATGGTGGCGCTGTGTTCGAGTACGGGCGAAAGTTTGAGCGTGACTTCGGTGACGAGCGCGAGTGTGCCTTCGCTGCCGATGATCAGTTGTGTGATGTCATAGCCGGAGGACGTCTTCACGACCGGTCCGCCCGTAGAGATGATCGTGCCATCGATCATCACGAGTTTGAGGCCGAGCACGTGATTGCGCGTCACGCCGTGGCGAACGGCCCGCATGCCCCCCGCGTTGGTGTTGACGTTGCCGCCGAGCGAACCAGTGAGTTCGCCGGGGTAGACGGGGTAGTGCAGACCGGAGCCGCGCAGTTTTTCGCCGAGTTCGCGCAGCGTAATGCCCGCCTGGACGACGGCCACGTGATCGCGAACGTCGACGCGCAGTACTTCGCGCATTCGGTCAAAGCAGACAACCAGTCCGCCGTTGACGGGGACGGCGCCACCAGAAAGGCCCGTGCCGGAACCGCGCGCCGTCACGGCGATCTGGTGACGTGAGGCCCACCTGAGAAGACTGGATACCTCTTCAGTCGAATGGGGGCGAACGACGGCGAAGGGTTCACGAACGCGGACGTGCAGTGACTCGTCGTGCAGATCGTCGAGAGCGTGGGCGCCACTAAACGTCAGGTCGCCGTTGACGATCTCTTCGAGTTCAGTACGCAACTGGTCCTCATTCACAGTTGAGACCCTACTCTTGGCGTCTCCTCAAGCGTTCAGTCCGGCGAGGTACGTCCCGTGTCGCCGGGGTCGTTGGGCGGGGTCTTTCTATCGAGCGGCGCGGAAAAGTTCTCAATGAGTTCGGGTTCTCGAACACCGGGAACGAGCAGCACCCCAAAACAGATGAGACTAGATATCAGACCGCAGAGGAGCAGCGCGTGACGAGTTCCTATGGCGCTCGCCGCGACGCCGCCGAACAAGATGCCGAGGGGTCCGAGCGAGAACGCAAAGAGAAAGACGAGGGACGAGACTCGACCCAAGACTTCTTGAGGAACGAGTCGTTGCATCATCGCGAACCACAACACGTCGCCGTAGATCATGAGTCCAACCTCAAGCGCGGTGATCAGAATCGTCACGACGACGTTGGGAGCGAAGGCGAGTGAAGCGATCGCGATTCCACTCGCGCCGTAGGCAATCCACAACACGCTCACCTGGCGACGAGGCGGTCCCAAGCGCGCCACGATCAACGAGGCAACAATCCCCGTTGCGCCACCGGCCGCGAAGACCAGACCAAGGCTCAGGGCACTGGCGTGCAACGTTTGACGAACAAAAAGCGGGAGCAGGACGCTGAGGGGTGCCATGCCAAAGAAGTTGGCGAGCGCCGCGCCAATGATGGAGAAGAAGAGCCAATGTCGCTTTATGACGTAACGAAGTCCCTCGCGGGCGTCTTCGATGGGTGACTGTCCAGACTTCTTGGCGTGACTTCTAGATCGCATTAGTGAGAGGCAGAGCGCAGAGACAAAAAAACTGGCGGCGTCGAAGCCGAAGGACCAGGCGGTGCCGATCGCGGCAACCACGAAGCCACCAATGGCCGGACCAATGAGTCCCTGGGTCAACTGAAAGCTCATCTGACTGAGTGCGTTGCCCGGAACCAACAGCTCGGGTGAAAGAAGTTCAGGCATGATTGCCGTTGAAGCCGGAGAAAAAAAACTATCGGCGGCGCCGAAGATAGCCGCCATCACGATGAGTTCCCACAGTCGTAGTTCGCCCCTCGCGATCAAGAGACCAATGACGCCCACCGTGATACCTCGTACGGCGTCAGAACTCAACATGGCGAGACGGCGCGAGACGCGGTCAACGACCACGCCTCCGACGATGGCTAAAAGGACTGAAGGAATTGCGCGAGCGGCAAAGACCAACGCGATACCCGAGGGGCGGTGATCGATTTCGAGCGTGACGATAGCCAAGGCGATCGTGAAGATCCCGTCACCGAGTGAGGACACCGTTTGTCCCGACCACAGCAACGCGAAGTCGCGAACTCCTAGCGCTTTGAACGTTCCCGCAGATTTAGGTTTTGACGACACTGTGGGATTCTAGAAACAACGAGGCCCCCTCCTTCGGAGGGGGCCTCGTTGTCCGTCGCTTGAGGCGACGAACAATTACTTAACGATGTACTTCACCCTGGCCTTTTTGCCACTGGAGAAGGTAAGGGTGAAGACGTACGTACCCTTCCTCGCCCTCACTGCTTCCTTCACTCTGACGGTCAACCGAGAAGCTGTCGCAGCGGTTACGGTTGCGGTGGTTCCGGCGTGACCCGCAATCCTTGGCCTTCCGGTGAAGTGACGCCCGGTAATGACGACCTTCGTGGTTCTGCCGGGAATGATGGCACCCGTGGTCTTGATTGCCTTAGGTGCTGGATGGACAACGACAGCGATAGTAAAGGCAATCGGCGTCGTGCCAGCGTCAGTACCCGTCACGGTGGCAACGTTGATAACGCAGTCCTTCGCGTTCGCAGCGGTCGTTCCACATGTTCCGGTTCCAATGGTTCCCGTCGCTACCTTGAACGTCGTGGAGGGCAACGTGCCGTCGGCCCCAACGGTGATCGGGGTCGCGGTCGCGACGTCGCAGCCTGCTTGTCCCGTGGCACTGGCCAGGCATTCAATGGCGTACACCGAGAGTCCTGCGGTGAAGTCGCTTCCCGTGATGGTTACGGAGTCACCATTTTTTAGTCCCGTCGCTGGTGTCGCCGTCACGCTCGGCACGAGGGCGAACGTGATGAGGGTGTCCGCGACGAGGACACCGGTGAGAGTACCGATGACGATAGCGCAGTTGAGATCAGTAGCTGAAGTGCCGCACGTGCCGTTACCAATGGCTCCGGTCTGGACAGCAAAGTTCGTCGAAGGCAGCGTACCGTCGACGTTCACGACAGCGGTTACCGGTGATGCAGGAACGTCGCAACCAGCCACTGTCGTTGCTGTTGCAATGCACTCGACTACCGCGACGGTAGCTCCGGCTGAAAAGCCAGTACCCGTGATGACAACCTGCTGGCTGTTAGTTAATCCGGTGTTGGGCGTGACGACAACTGTGGGCGCGGCGCCAGCGACGGCAAAAGCGATCGGCGTCGCGCCGACGTCAGTACCTGTTGAAGTGGCAACGGTGATAACGCAGTCCTTCGCGTCAGCAGCAGTCGTTCCACACGTCCCGGTTCCTATGGTGCCCGACTCTACGTGGAACGCCGTGGAGGGCAACGTGCCGTCGGTACCAACGGTGATTGGTGTAGTGGTCGCGAGGTCGCAGCCCGCTTGTGACGTGGCAGTGGCCAGGCATTCAATGGCGTAGACCGAGAGTCCTGGGGTGAAGTTGCTTCCCGTGATGGCTACGGAATCACCAGCTATTAGTCCCGTCGATGGTGTCGCCGTCACACTTGGCACGAGGGCGAACGTGATGGGGGAGGTCGCAAGGGTGGCAGTACCATTGCTGACCACGACGAGGCAGGTGAGATCAGCTGTCGACGTGCCGCACGTCCCATTACCAATGGTGCCGGTCGTTACGACTAAGTTCGTTGAACTTAAGGTACCGTCGGCGTTCACCAGGGCGGTTGCCGGTGCTGCAGCAGCGTCGCCGAGGTTGCAACCAGCCGATGATGTTGCCGTAGCAACGCACTCGAGAATGTAAACGTGGGTTCCGGCAGGAAGGCCAGAACCCGTGACGGCAACCGTTTGGCCGTTAAGTAGTCCGGTACTGGGCGTGACGGCAACTGTGGCCGAGGCCGCGCTGGCGGTTACGACGCCAAAGGTCGCCATACTGGCAAGTGCAAGCGTCGCCACCGCAATAATTCTTGCGAATTGTTTCATGTTGAATGATCTCCCATATAGCTCGTGTACTGTTTTTTCTTGCTAGAACGTTGTTGCAAGACTAAATAATGTTGTCCACACGCTCTCGGTTGGACCCTAGCACCAGGCTTTATTCTTCGTTAGCGCAGGCCGTGCGATAGATGTGCGCAACCTGGAGATCTCAGGGTTTATGACGTGCACTTTCGATGTGTTGGCAGTGATTCAACGAAGAACCAAGAATCACCACGCTTTACGTCGACCGTCAAACGAACGGTGCACGTTAAAATCGTCTCGTGCGTTGCGAGACGTGATTGAGTGCCGACGAAGCGCGGGCGCTGGGACTATCGAGCAAGGCATGGGTTAAGCGCGCCACGCGATGACGCTTCCCTGAACCCCAAGAGCGACGCGCGAGTCCACGAATGGTAGATCCATGGCGTGGGGTGTTCGAGCAATCAGTACCGTCGCCTCGTCCCAGTCGGCTCGAACGGTGACGACGGCATCGTGACCGAAGAATTCGGTGTGCAGAACGTGAGCCGTCGCTCGAGCGTCCGCAAGGTCACTACTGAGAACCAACTGCTCGGGGCGAATGAGGACGATAAGTTCTTCTCCTTCGCTCAACGCGCGCTGAGGTGTCGATTCCCCTAGCTGGAGAATCCCCATCGCCGTCTCGACGCTTCCTTGGCGAGCGCGGCCACTGAGAAAATTCACCTCGCCAAGTTCTTTAGCGAGTTCCGGTGTCGAGGGGTGAGCGTAAAGTTCCGCGGGGCTGTCGCATTGACTGATGCGACCGTTATGCATTATGGCAACCTGATCGGCCAACGAAAGCGCTTCGTCTTGATCGTGAGTGACGAGGATCGCGGTAGCACCGGATTCTTTTAGAACGAGACGCACGTCGTGTCGAACGGAGGCTCGAAGACTCGCGTCGAGTGAGGAGAAGGGCTCGTCCAGCAGTACCAAGTCGGGGTCGATGGCGAGTCCGCGCGCGAGGGCCACTCGTTGTTGTTGACCACCCGAGAGTTGGTGGGGGTAGCGCTCGGCCAGTCCACCGAGGCCGACCATCTCGAGAAGCTCCACGACCTTCTTCCCGTGACGCTCGCGCCGAGAGAGACCAAAGCCCACGTTGGCCACGACCGAAAGGTGCGGGAAGAGGCTTCCGTCTTGGGGTACGTAGCCAATGCGACGGCGGTCGGGTTCGACGAAGTGCGTCGCGTCGTCCACGATGTTCGCGCCAAGACGGATAGCCCCTTGGTCCGCGCGGTCGAAGCCCGCGATAACTCGCAACAGCGTCGTCTTGCCACTGCCCGAAGGTCCAAGGATTGACACGAAGGTACCTTCCTTGACCGTGAGGTCGAGGTTTTGCAACACCGACTGGTTCCGATAGGACTTGTCGAGTCCTCTGACCTCGAGATCGCTCACGTCAGCACCCTATTTAATGGCGACGAACTACTGCGCGCCGGAAGTCGGTCGAAGAATCGTCCAAGGACGTACGCCGGCACCGCCGAGATCGCGATCATCATGAGCGCGAAGGGCGCGGCCTGTCCGTACGACAGGTTCTGTTGGTAGGCCCAAAACTGCGTGGCGAGTGTCTGGGCACCTGTGGGAATGAGAATCAACGTTGCGGTTAGTTCAGTGACACCCGAGAGAAAGACGAGACAGAACGCCGCGCCGAGACCGGGCGCGACCAAAGGGAGCGTGACGCGGCGAAAGACGCCGAATCGGCTCACGCCAAGAGAACTCGCCACCTCTTCTATAGCGAGCGGTGCTTGAGCGATTGATGAACGCACGCCGACGAGCGCCAGAGGAAAGAACATCAGAGCGTAAGCAAAGATGAGCAGCGGCGCGGTCTGGTAGCCAAAACTGTTCGCGTGTTGCTCAGAGAAGTACGTAAGGGCCAGAGCGACGACGAGTCCGGGCATGGCGAGGACGAGAAACGTCGATCGCGCCAATAACAATCGAAGACGGTTGGGGTAGCGCACGACGAGGAGGGCCACGGGCAGGGCCATAAGTGTCGCAATGGCCGCGGCCGCGGCACTGTATCCAGCCGTCGTGAGCGCGGCGGAAACGAGTGAGACGCCGCTCAGTACGTGCGCGCCGCCTTCGAACGTCCAGTAGAGCGACGATCCCACCGGCACACCGAGTGCGGCACCGACGAGTGCGAGGAAGGCGAAGAGCACGGGGAACTTAGCTCGACCAAGGGGACGACGCGTGAAGTTTCGTTGCACGCCGGGGCCACCGCGCGCGACGCGTCCTCGTCCGCGCAGTGCGCCTTCGCCAAAGAGCACGAAGAATGAAAGGAGGACGAGCACGAGTGAGAGCGCGCACGCGGAGGCCGTGTCGAACCCAATGGTGAATTCGCCGAAGATCTCGGTCGTGAACGTCTGGTAGCCCAAAATCTCGAAGGCCCCGTACTCGGCGAGGATGACCAGTGAGACCAAGAGGCATCCACCAAGGATCGACCGTCGTGCTTGACCGAGCGTGACGCGCACGAACGTCGAGAGGCGACTCGCGCCGAGGCTGCGCGCGATCTCCTCTTGGCCGGGATCGGCGCCGCGAAAACTCGCCGCGACCGGGAGGTACACGAGGGGATAGACCGCCAGGGTCATCACGAGCACGGCGCCGCGAAAACCTTCGACCCACGTCGAGAGCGAAGACCAACCAAAACTCACGACAAAGTCCGGAATCGCGAACGGTATAACGACGAGCACGGCCCAGACGTGGCGTCCTGGGAGTTCGGTGCGCTCAACAAAGTACGCAGCGAGGGTACCGATGACTGCGCAGAGAATCGTGACCACCACGGTTAGGCGCACGGTGTTCCAGAGCAAAGTCGCGGTGAGCGATCGCCAGATGAGATGCCACACGTTCGACGTACCGGCGTTCGTGGCTTCGGTAATGAGAAACGCGAGCGGGAGGGCCAGCACCGCGACCACCAGCAAACTGAGCGCCAGCAGTGGACGAGGATGAGGCCGTCGACGACGTCTCGCGATCGCGTTCACGACTGATGACTCGCGCTCGTTCGACGGCGTTGGTATTGGGGTGAGCGTCACGCGCGTAGCAGCCCGATGGTCTTAAGAGGTCCGGCGTAGATTTTACGAATCACAACAGCTGTTCCTCGCGCAGTAGTGCGATGGCCTTCGATCCCGTACCGAGCTGGGCGATGTCAATCGGATAGGGCCGGAGTTGGCTAAGGGGAGTTTCGGGTTCGGCCGTGGTGACACCCGAAGCTATGGGGTACTCGAAGCTGGTGGAGTGAGCGATGATCTCTTGACCCTTGGCCGAGACCATGAAGGCGAGGAACTTCTGCGCCGCGACCTGGTGCTTAGACGACTTCAAGACGGCCGCACCCGATACGTCAATCACGTAACCCGGATCGTGTGGCGCGAAGTACGCAATCGCGGAGTGGATGTTCGCAGCGCCTATTTCGGCGCGCATGCGGTACCAGTAGTACTGGTTGACGACGCCAAAGGCCACGACACCACGGTTGACGTCGTTGGCGACGGCTTCGTTGTCGGGGTAGAGGTGACTTCCGGCGTTGGATTTGATGCCACTCAACCACGCCAGCGTCGCTTGTTTGCCGTTGGCCTTTAGCACCGCGGTCACGATGGGCTGAAAGTCGGTCTCGCCCGCGGCGAAGGCCAATTCATTCTTGAACTTAGGTTTCGCGAGTTGGAGGACAGAAGTAGGCAGCGCGCTCTTTTTAATGAGCGACGGGTTGTAGATAAGCACGCTCACGCGTGCCGAAATGCCCACCCACTCACCCTTGGGCGAGTTGAACTTGGCGGGTGTTTTGGCCAGTGTCGATGCGTCGACCCCGGCGAGTAAACCCTTCTGTTGAAGGTAAGTGAGCGCTGGTGAGTTCTCGGAGTAAAAGACGTCAGCGGGAGAACGCGAACCTTCCGCCACGATCTGTGCGTCAAACGTATCTTCGTCGTCACTGCGCACCGCGACGCTGATGTGGGGGTTGGCCTTTTCGAATCCCGCAACAATTGAATCGGTGGTGGCGACGTGCTGGCCGCTGTAGAGGGTGATTGATACGGTGGCCGCATTGCCATTCGAGGAACTGCCACAGGCGGCGAGCGCGAGAGAGGCCATCGAGGCGATGCTTAAAGCAACGCCCAACTTTCTTGCTCGCGTCTTGTGGTTACCTCGCTCGTGAATCATCGCGCACCCTTGGCCTCGTTAGTGGGAACGGTCGCTTAGCCCTGCCGAAAGATCGGCGCCGACGATGAGATGGGTGTCACCGACACCGACCAGGGCGAGATTCGCGTTTTCATTTAGGTTAGGCTAACCGAACAATCTGAACTTGCTGACGTATCCTTTGACGCCTGGCTTGGATTAACGGGTGGTAAGCGGGTAGAATGTAGGTCTTCATCGCGGGGTGGAGCAGTCTGGTAGCTCGTCGGGCTCATAACCCGAAGGTCGCAAGTTCAAATCTTGCCCCCGCCACCAACGAAAATGCAGGTTGAAGCCGGTGCGACAGCACCGGCTTTTCTGCTGTAAGAGTGCTCGTGGTCACGCGAATGCTGTCTGTTTAGTCAGTTGATGTCCGCAATCTCAATGGTCGGCGATTAAGAGTTCCAAAAATGCGGCGGGGGAGTGGACCGGTAGGCGATCGGCGAGATCAAGGAGATGGTGATCGCCCGAGACGATGACGGATCGTGTCGCCGCCGCCAACGCGATGAGATAGTTGTCGTCAGGATCCGACGATTGGACGGGGAGTGACAAGTCGGGGTCGTCAACGATCTCGCCCTGATGTTTGAGAAGTTCGATGAACTGCCGTGACTCAGTTTTGCTAATTCGTGAACGAAGTTTCGGGTAGTCGAATACTCGAGTTAGTTCTGCGAGCAAAAGTGGCGACGCGATGAGGTCGTAGTCTCCATCAAGCCATGCTCGAAGCACTTTTGCCGGTGTGCCCGACGGTGCCAACAGCGCCGAGACGATGACGTTTGGATCGAGGACGGCGCGCAACTCAGCGCGGACCTCGACGAGAGCGATGCTGTGCTTCGACAGCGAGAGCCATCGCCTCGTCCTCGTTCATCGTTCCGTGTGCCCAAATCTGATCCAGTAAATCGAGTCCGAGGTCGCGTCGCAGAGCCTCTTCAATGACTTGACTCTCACCCTTTCCAGTTCGAGCCGCGCGTACTTTCACCGCTCGAAGGACTTCGTCTTCGACGGTGAGGGTTGTTCTCGTCTTTGCCATAAATGCACTTTAGCATCAAGATGGCACCCTGGCGGTGCTGGTTCATGGTCACAGTTTGGTCACAGACTGAGCGAGTTTGGGCGGACTTGATGTAGCCATGCAGCAGCGAGATCCCATATCAGTGCTACGAGACGGACTCCGCGACACGGGATGGAACGAAGTGGACCGAACTCATAACCCGAAGGTCGCAAGTTCAAATCTTGCCCCCGCCACTAGGTAGTACCTAAACGAAGCCGAAGGTCCAGGGAGATCCTGGGCCTTCGTGCTGTCCGGAGCGTCGCCGGTAAAGCCGTCGCTCTCGCGTAGGTGAAGGGTGAAGAGCAGCGCGCCAACGGGATGTGACGGTCTCCATCGTTGGATGAGCCGAGTTCTAACGGACTCGTGAAGCGTTGGGGTAGTAGTGGCGACCGATATCATGACGGCGACGAGGTCGACTTCGGTAGGTGCTGTTGATCGAAGTCCCAATGGATAGAGGGACTCATGGCAATTCGTTATATAGAACTGGCGAGCGAGGTCACGGCCACGCTGCCCCCACTGCCCATCGCCGAGCTTGGGCCGCCGGTGATTACGCCGTTGACTAAGCCGTTGACTGAGTGCAAGGTGATGATCGTGAGCACCGCCGGGGTGCATCAAAAGGTTGATCCACCGTTTCAGCCCACTAACGACATGACGTTCCGCCGTATTTCGCAATTTGCGGAACCTGGGCAGCTCAAACCTTCGCATCCCGCACCAGTGCGTCGACCGGGCGAGGCGGACATCAACGTCGTACACCCCTACCAGCGCCTGGCCGAACTCGCCGCAGAAGGGTTCATTGGCGGAGTGACGGAGTACCACTTGAGTTGCTTGGGCGCCATCAAGAAGCTTAAGGAACTCGTCACCGAATTGGCACCACAGATGGCGCAGGCGGCGAAAGCAGGCGGCGCCGACGTCGTGCTGGTCGTGCCGCTCTGTCCGGCATGCCACCAGGCAGCCGGGTTGGTTGCCCGGGTGCTTGAACGTGAAGGGCTGCCCACGGTGTCACTGACCGGGGCGCGGGACATCACCGAACGCATCCGCCCACCGCGCGCGGCGTTCTTGAACTACCCGCTCGGGAACTCAACGGGGGCGCCAGGCGATCCTCAGGGTCAGCGAGCGGTGCTCCGGGCCGCACTTCAACTGGCTGAGTCGGTGAGCGAGCCGGGAACCATCGTGGACCTGGACTTCGTGTGGCCAGATGTCAACTGGGAGGCCGAATGCATTGATCTTTACCGACGCGAGGCATCTACGGTACTGGATCAGCGGACGAAGGGTGAATACGAAGGCGACGTCAACTTCGCGATTCAAGAATGTACTGACGTGTGTTCGCTGGCCTAGGTGTAATTTCCAGGACCGTTTATCGAAGCCTGCTCGCCGGTGGTCGGTTGCCGGTCGCTGAATGTGTTCTCTCACACTTGTAGTCGATGAGGAAGGTCTCAAGCGTGGCGAGCCGTCCCGCGTTCGACGTCACGCCATTCGAGTTAACCGTCGAGTCGTCGGGGAATGGACAGCGGGCCGACACTCGGGAACCAACGATTATTCGGGGTCTTCGCTGACTATAGTTTGGGCGTAATGAGTGGATCACTTGAGATGACCGATAGCGCGCGCGTTGATCAGTCGGACGTCTCGGCTCGAGAGACGGTCGTGTGTCTGGAGAACGTCACCAAGATCTTTGATGGTGTGCCCGCGGTCGATGATTTAAGTCTCGAAATCTTCGACGGAGAGTTCTTTAGCTTGCTCGGGCCCTCGGGTTGTGGCAAGACAACGTCACTTCGAATGCTCGGCGGTTTCGAAGAGCCGACGAGTGGGAGAATTCTCCTCGGTGGTCGCGACGTAACGTACCTAGCGCCCTATCACCGAGACGTGAACACCGTCTTTCAGTCCTACGCGCTCTTTCCTCATCTCAACGTCTTTGAAAACGTCGCCTTTGGTCTTCGTCGTCAAAAGATGGCCAAGACGGAAGTCGCCCGTCGGGTCGGGTCGATGTTAGAGATTGTCGACCTGCCGCACTACGAGAATCGGCGGGCCTCACAACTCTCGGGAGGACAACAACAGCGCGTCGCCCTGGCGCGGGCACTCGTCAATGAACCCAAACTCCTCCTCCTCGATGAACCAATGTCCGCCCTCGACGCCAAACTTCGCCGTCAGATGCAGATTGAGTTGAAGAGGATCCAATCCCAAGTAGGTATTACATTCTTGTACGTCACGCACGATCAAGAAGAGGCTATGACGATGTCGGATCGCTTAGCCGTTATGCGGAACGGCAAGATTGAGGGTATTGGGACTCCGCGCGACGTGTACGACAGCCCCTCAACGGAGTTCGTCGCCACATTCTTGGGTGCTTCGAATCTCCTGAGCGGTGAACTGTCCAATACCCGAGACTCCACGGTGACCGTCACGCTCATCGACTCGTCGATATTGTTGGTTCCCGCCGATAGAGTTCCCGAACTGGGTGGCAGTGTGAACGTCAAGGTCGGTGTGCGACCTGAGAAGATCAGCATTCTAAGCTCAAGCACGGCGACCCAAACTGGGTTTAATGCACTGAAGGGACGAGTACGCGTGTCGACGTTCACGGGTGTAGGAAATCAGTATCTCGTCGATACCGACGCAGGTGTTGAAGTAACCGTGTACGCCCAGAACATCGGCCAAGAGTCGGCGCCGCGAAGTGGCGAGAGCGTCGTGCTGACATGGCCAATTGAGCACACGTTCGTGGTTCGACCAATGTCGCGTAATAATGAGACAACAGACGAAGGGGAGTAAGCGATGGGCGTAAATGAGGAAGGTTCCATAGTGAACGCGGGTATCGACCCGTCGTTCTTTCGAGGTTTGGTCCAGCAAAGGCTGACACGTCGACAGGTGCTCACCGCGGCGGGCGCGGGCATCGCGGCGTTCGCTACTCGTGATCTGTCGAGCTCGGCCGGTGCCGCGACGACGGCCAAGGTTGGCTCGAAGAAGTGGTGGACCGAGCAAAAGCTTCACCACAAAGTCGACTTCGCTAACTGGCCCTTATACATTGACGCCTTTAACGGCAAGCATCTCTCGCTTAATCACTTCACGGCGACAACGGGAATAGCCGTCAACTACCAAGAAGTCATTCAAGACAACGCGTCGTTCTACGCCACCATCCGACCGTCGCTCCAAGCCGGGCAGGCAACTGGGTATGACATCATGGTCATGACGAATAACAACCCAGAACTGGGTTATCTCATTGAGTCGAACTGGCTCATTCCCCTCGATCACGCCAAGATGACCAATTTCAACAAATACGCGAGTCCGCTTCTTAAAAGTCCAACGTTTGATCCAGGGAACAAATACACGATGGCGTGGCAGTCGGGCTGGACTTCGGTGGCGTACAACTCAAAGCATGTGAAGGATCCCGGTAACAGTGTGCAGATTCTCTTTGATAAGAAGTACGCCGGGAAAGTCGGTATGTTGAGCGACCCGTTCGAACTGGGCAGTTTGGGGCTCTTGGCGCTCGGCATCGAACCCGCAACATCAACGGAGAAGGATTGGTCGAAAGCGGCCACCAAACTGAAGAAGCAAAAGAGCGACGGAATCGTTCTGGGCTACTACGACCAGAGTTACCTCCAGCACTTGAAAAATGGCGACACGATTATCTCCCAGTGCTACTCGGGCGACATCTTTCAAGCGAATCTCAATTCTAAGTACAAGGACTTAGTTCTGATGATCCCTAAAGAGGGCATGTTGGTCTGGACCGACAACATGATCATTCCGCTTCACGCCGCGAATCCATTGGACGCGATGACCTGCATGGACTATTTCTATAGCCCCGTCACCGAGTCGGTGGTTGAGTACTACATCGACTACATCTGCCCCGTCCCTGACGCGAAGCAACAGCTGCTACACCCCACGGGGTGGAATAAGGCCGCGCTGAAAACGATGTACCGCGAAATCCAACTCCCCACCTCCGTGACGGCAGATTCTCTGGACGTTTTCCCATCGCCGGCCCGTATTAAGGCCTCGCATCCTTACTACCCGTTTAAGAACCAAGAGGAGATTACGGCGTGGACCAATCTGTTTCTACCGATCATTCAAGGAGCGTAGAGAAACAGCATTCTTCGTCGGGTTGGGGAAAGAAACTCGCGCCTTACCTCTTGAGTCTGCCGGCGGGCGTGTGGTTGCTACTCCTCTTCATAATTCCTCTGGCCTCGCTGCTCATCGAGTCGCTCGAGACCTGCAGTCCGGTTACCGGTGCGTGCGTGATGACGTGGCACTGGGGCCAGCTGCCGAGCCAGGTCAGCCTCTATCACCAGCAGTTCATCACGAGTTTGATCTTTGCCGGCATCGCTACCGCCATCGATTTAGTGATTTCCTTCCCCATCGCGTACTGGATCGCTTTCTATGGTGGACGACGCAAGAACTTTTTCCTCATCATGCTGTTGGTGCCGTTTTTCGTTTCGTTCATCATTCGCACCATCGTCTGGGAGTTCATCCTTTCCCAGAACGGTGTCGTGTTGAAGTTGCTGCACGGCGCGCACGTGATTCCCGCCAACTTTCACGTATTAGGCACGAGCGTGGCCGTGATTGCTGGTCTCGCGTACAACTACCTGCCCTTCACCGCGCTACCCCTCTACGTCGCGATCGAACGCATCGATCGCAAGGTCCTCGACGCGGCCTACGACCTCTACGCCAATCGTCGCGAAGCCTTCATGCGCGTCATTTTGCCGCTCACTATTCCGGGGATCTTCGCCGCGTTTCTGCTCACGTTTATTCCGGCGTTCGGCGACTACGTGAACCAGGAGATACTCGGTGGCACGTCGAACACCATGATCGGGACGGTCATTCAAGATTCGTATCTGGTGAACTTTAACTATCCGGCCGGCGCGTCGTTGTCGGTAATTTTGCTCGCGGTCTCGCTCTTGGGTATCTGGCTCTACGCACGCCTACTGGGATCGCGAACGATTGAGGACTACCTGTGAGCGCCGATGTTGTAGTGAGCGAAGAGAAGACCGGCACGGCTGTGGGTGCAGTTCGGCGGCGTCGACGGATTGGGCGATTTGCGTTACCAACGTATTCGTGGCTCGTCATTGCGTACCTGGTCTTTCCCATCGTGGTCATGATCATCTACAGTTTCAATCGCGTGATTGGCGGTCTCCAGCTCGTGAGTTTCTCGTGGAATGGATTCACCGACGAGTGGTATCGACAGTGGAGTAACGTGCCAGGACTGACGTCCGCCTTCTGGTTGTCGATTCGACTGGCGCTGATCTCCACGATTATCGCCACGGCGCTGGGAACAGCTTTGGCGATCGCGCTCGTGCGCTATCGCGCCCAGAGATTTCGTGGTCGCGTCGCCATTGAGCAAGTGCTCTTTCTTAATATCGCCGCGCCAGAAATCGTTATGGGCGCAGGTCTGCTCGGCTTTTTCGTCACGTTCAACATTGCGCGGGGATTCTTGACGTTGGTATTGGCGCACGTGATGTTTTCAATCGCCTACGTCACGGTGACCGTTCGGGCACGCCTTTCGGGCTTCGATCGCTCACTCGAAGAGGCTTCCTACGACCTCGGCGCACGACCGATGACGACTTTTCGTCTCGTCACGCTGCCACTCATTTTGCCCGGGGTGCTGGCCGGGGCTCTCATGGCCTTTGCGTTGTCGATCGATGACTTCGTCACGTCGAACTTTGTCAGCGGTTCTAATCCACCGTTCCCGGTATGGGTATACGGCGTAACGCGCGTGGGCATTCCTCCCCAAGTCTTCGTTTTCGGGACGGCAATATTCACGGTAGGGATTGGCTTTGCGCTCATGAGTATTGTCATGTCGAGAAAAAAGACTTAACGCAACGACGCGATGTGGTGAGGTGGTCTTTGCTTGATTGCTGCGGGGACGTCATGGGAGACTGAGACAATGAGCCGCTCGTCATCGTCGACACAAGGTGACTGCTTCCGTCGCTTTGAGTGGGGACCGTCGGGCTTAGAACTTCTGGCTCGAGCAGGGTCGACTGTTGTTGTTGTCGACGTGCTTCGCTTTTCGACCGCGGTCGAGGCCGTAGTCAGCCGCGGGGGAATCGTGTACCCGTATCGGTGGAAAGACAAGTCGGCACGTACCTTCGCCGATTCACTCGGTGCGCAGCTTTCTGATAGCCCTGATGACGATGGCGTCTCGCTCTCCCCAACGGCTCTGTTGAACCAGGCGGCACTCGATGCCGTGGTCCTGCCGTCGCCTAATGGCTCAACTTCTTCGGTGCTCGCCGCCGAGACAGGATCTATCGTCGTCGCCGCGTGCCTGCGCAACGCACCCGCGGTAGCCGAGTATCTCGCGGCCACATCCTTGCCCGTGACGGTGCTGGCGTGTGGGGAGCGTTGGCCGGACGCGACCTTGCGACCCTCGCTCGAGGACCTCTTGGGCGCCGGCGCAGTGCTATCGAATTTAGGTGGGGACCTGTCGCCGGAAGCTAAGTCCGCCGCCGCCGCGTGGCAGGACGCCAAGGACACGATCGCCAACACGATACTCACGTGCGTGTCAGGGCGCGAGTTGGTTGAGCGAGGTTGTCGTGACGACGTTGTGTACGCGTCCGCTTACGGCGTCAGCGACGTCGTGCCCGTCCTGGTTGAAGGAGCCTTTCGCCGTGTGCCGCAGTTGCCAAGGCGCTGACTAGCGGGACGATTCAGTTACCTGGGGACGTCATGGAGTGTCACGTGGTAGCCCAGAGTGAGAATCTGTTTCATGGCTACGACAACAACTGCCGCGACGATCTCGTACAGCGATCGGGTACTCGCGCGCTCACGCTCCAGTTCGCTCTTAATCCCGACGTCGGTCATGGGGATTGGCTTTGCGCTAATGAGTATTGTCTTGTCGAGAAAAAAGGCGTAACGCAACGACGCGGTTCTCACTTCGGGCTCAGAGTTCCAAAAACATCACGTGGAGTCCGACCAGCCCGTACTCTCGATGGTCGAACGCTTTTGGCACGGTGGCCAGAACTCGGAATCCGAGCTTCTCCCAGGCGCGAACCGCGGCGATGTTGGATTCGACGACCGCGTTGAACTGAATGCCGAGGTAACCCGCCGCGCGGGCCCACTCGATGACGTGGACGCCAAGACTGTGGCCAACACCCTGGCGCTCGAACTCTGGACTCACCATGAAACTCGCTGTGGCGATGTGCGACCCCCGCCCAGGACGATTGGGCCCCATCTTTGCAGTACCTAGTAGCGAAACTCCATCGAACGCGACAACGGTTCGACCCGGTGGCGATTCCATCCACCACGGGCGCGCCTCGTCACTCGTGAGACCTGGTGGGAGTGCGTACGATTGACCCGCTTGAACGATGTCGGAGAAGATCGGAAAAATGTCATCCCAATCGTCGACGGACGCTTCTCGAATTTCCACTGAGAGAGATCGTAATTCACGACGATCACGAGGTCGCTGGACCGACGTCACTCGAGCGAGATACCAAGGCGCGCCAAGTAACCCACGCCCATCACTGCCGCTTCACAGCCAACACGCGCGAGCGCCTCTACGTCGCGATCATCTCGTACGCCACCGGCCGCCACGACGGGGATGCCGCTCGCGCAGACTTTCTCGTAGAGCTCAAGATCGGGTCCGCGCATGGTGCCGTCGCGCTCAACGGCCGTGACGTGCAGCCGCGTGACGCCCGCCCGTTGGCAGCGCTCGAGTGCGCTCTCGATGCTGAGGGGTGAGTATTCGAGCCATCCGCTCACCGCTAGCTGACCGTCCTTGACGTCAATGGCGACGAGCAACTGATTCCCGAGTGCCTCGACGAACGACGCCAGTGCTTCGCCGTTTCGTTCCCACACGGCCGTGCCGACAATGACGCGCGACGCACCGGCCTCAAGGACGCTTCTCGCGGTCTCGAGGGAACGAATGCCGCCCGAAACTTGCAAAGGTGTTCCACTGGCGGCGCGGTGGCATCGATCGATAACCTCAGGACGAACAGCGCCGTCGCGTGCCCCTTGAAGATCAACGACGTGGATCAGGGCCGGCTTCGTGGCGACGAGGCGCCCCATGAACTCCTCGATGGGCTGGCGAAAGAGGATTTTGTTGAAATCTCCCCGTTCGAGGCGAACGGCGTCGTCGCCAAGGAGGTCGAGGGCGGGTATGATTTGCATAGTAGCGAAGTAGCATACTAGCATATGACCATGACCAGTGGAAAAGTGATACCCGCCGAAGCGAGTCCCGAGACAGCGTCGCGCTTCGATGAATTAGTCCAGGCGTTTGTTCGTCTTGGTGATCCCGAGACAGTCGCTGCCTTCATGAAGGATCTCTGTACGGCGACCGAACTCGACGCGATGGGTCAACGCCTCCAAGTGGCCCGCCTCGTCGATGAGGGCGTGCCCTATCAGGAGATATCGCGACGAACCGGTGCCTCGACGGCGACGGTGACGCGCGTCGCCCAGTGGTTGCATCACGGTGAGGGTGGTTACCGTTTGGTCTTGGATCAGCGCGAACCATGACCCGTCGCCTGACCATGGCGCTGCCCTCGAAGGGGCGGCTTCGAGAACCTTCGTGGGCGCTCTTAGAGGCCAGCGGCGTCTCGCCCCAAGAACCCGGCGAGAGAGTTCTCCAAGCGCACTGTCGCAACGCCGATATTGATCTGCTCTTCGTGCGCGCGGACGACGTACCCGAGTACGTCCAAGACGGCGTCGTGGACTGTGGCATCACGGGGCTCGATCTCGTCTACGAACGAGAGAGCAGCGTTGAAGTTTTGTTGCGCCTGGGTTACGGCGCGTGTTCTCTTCAAGCTGCGGTTACGAGCGACGACGCCGCGACACGAATTGAGGATCTCGAAGGGCGACGGATCGCCACGTCGCACCCGCGCATCGCCGCCAAAGCTCTGGCCGAGCGCGGCGTCAGCGCGGAGATCGTCACGGTGACGGGATCAGTGGAGATTTCGCCGCGCCTCGGGCTCGCCGACGCAATCATTGACTTGGTCTCGACGGGCAGCACGCTACGCACGAACGGGCTGCGCTCTCTTGGCGTGCTCTTCGAGTCAGAGGCCGTGCTCGTGGGCCAAGTCAACGCTTCGGACTCTGAGGCCCGTCGCACGCTGACGACGGTCTTGGGTTCAGTCATCAACGCTCGAGCGAATCGTTACCTGCTGTGCAACGTGGCGAGAGACCGTCTTGGTGACGTGACCGCGTTACTACCAACGGCTGGTTCACCCACGGTGATCGACCTCGCCACGCCGGGCGTCGTCGCGGTGCACGCCCTCGTCCCCGCGGCCGACATCTGGGCGCTTTTGCCGAAGCTCGAGGCCGCTGGTGCGAGTTCGATTATTACGTTGCCCGTGGAACGGATGGTCCCGTGAGCAAGCTCGTGAAGACCGAACGACCCATCACCATCGAGGAGATCGTCAACGACGTACGTTCACGCGGCGACGTAGCGGTAGCCGAATGGTCGAATCGATTCGATGGCACGACCGGAGAAAGGCCCGCGCGCGCCGTCGCCTACGGGGATATTCCCACCGCCGCCGTACTCGCGGCCGCGGACGCGGTGCGTACGTGGCACGCGGCGCAACGTCCCGCGGATCTGATGATGGAAGTATCACCGGGCGTGACGCTCGAGCGTCGCTGGTCGCCTCTTCGCTCCGTAGGCATCTACGTTCCTAAGAATCTGGTCTCTTCACTCATCATGAGTGCCGTACCCGCCCAAGTCGCTGGCGTTGAACGCATTGTGGTGTGCACGCCGCCAGAAGGCTCGGCCGCCGTTGCCGCCGCCGCGGCCCTGTTGGGCATTGACGAGGTCTGGGCCATTGGTGGCGCCCAAGCCATCGCCGCCATGGCGTACGGTACCGAGTCGATCGCTCCCGTGGACAAGATCTTTGGACCCGGCAGTGGTCCGGTCAACAGAGCGAAACTGCTCGTTAGTCAAGACGTCGCCATAGATTTACCGGCCGGACCAAGTGAGATTGTGGTCGTCGCCGACGAAGGGTACGACGAGGTGGTGATCGCCCAAGAAATTGCGGCGCAGTTGGAACACGGCCCCGACTCGAAGGGCTACATCGTTCGCGTCGGCGACGACCTCGAAGCCGCTTTGTTAGAGGTCGAGGGCTACGCCGCCGAGCACGTGGCACTGCTGGGTGAGAAGTCCGAGTCGCTAGCGGGAAGGATTCGTAACGCGGGCGCCGTATTCGTTGGACTGTACTCTCCAGTGCCCGCCGGTGACTACGCCACCGGCGGGAACCACGTGTTGCCGACGGGTGGCTGGGCGAAGTCCACGGGGGGACTCGGTCTCGAGGCCTTCATGAAGACCGTCACGGTACAGCGCGTCACGAAAGAAGGCCTGGAGCGACTCGCGCCCACCATTGAGGCCTTGGCCGAACTTGAGGGCATGACCGCGCACAAGGCGACGGCTCGACGATGAAGCCTGTCGCCCTCGCGGCCTACCAGTGGCCCCCTTCCAGCGAGATCATCGCGCAACGCGTTGGCCTCTCGCCAAGGTCCATCGTTCGTTTTGACGGCAACGTGGCGGCGAGCCCACCACCGAGTGCCCGACCGGCGGCACTTGCTCGAGCGCTCGCGGACGTGAACGAGTACGACCGTGGCCGTTACCAGTCGCTGCGCGAGGCGATCGCGGCTCACCACGAGGTCGGTGTCGATCAAGTGACGCTCGGGGCCGGTAGTGACGAATTCATCGTCCTGCTCGCCCGACTCTTTGCCGAAGGTGGCACCGTGGCGACGGTGCCGACGTTCTCGTACTCGATGTACCGATTCGCCGCGTCGATGGCCGGGGCCACGATCATCGACGATCCCGCGAAGGCCGATCTGGTCTTTGTCTGCCGGCCAAATAACCCCACGGGCGAACTGCCGGACATTCCCGACGTGGCGGGACAGCTCGTGATTGACGAGGCCTACGCCGACTACGCCGGCGTCGACGCGCTCGATCGAATTGGGAGCGGCGCCATCGTGCTGCGCACGTTCTCCAAGGCTTACGGACTGGCCGGCGCGCGCGTGGGTTACGCCCTCGCCACCACTGAACTCATCGAAATCATCGCCTCGCGTCAAGCACCGCTATCCGTTTCGTCGCTCTCGGCGGCGCTGGCGCTCGCCGCTCTCTCTACGCCACTCGATCTCGGCGCGGCGTTAGCTGAACGTGATCGACTCGCCTTGGAACTTGGGGCGCTGGGTTTAGCGCCTCTTCGCTCGTACACCAACTTTCTCTTCATTCCCATGGACGATCCCCAGTCGTTGGTCGACCGACTCCTGGCCTACGGCGCGGTGACGAGGGCCTATCCGGGCGGTCTTCGCGTCAGCGTGCGCGATGAGCTCGATAACGACTTTTTGCTCGACGCGTTGCGCAGTGTTTTGAAGAACACGCCAATGCCACCGCAGTATCTGCGCTACGAGCGCAACACGGCCGAGACGCTCTTGAGTGTTCGACTCCGAGTACCCGGTGAGGGTCGCGTTTTCGTTAGTACCGGCGCGGGTTTCTACGATCACATGCTTCAACAACTGGCCTTTCACGCCGGTATGGATCTACGTCTCGAAGGTGTGGGAGACCTTGAAACGGGAGAGCACCACGTCGTGGAGGACATGTTTCGAACCTTCGGCGAAGCGCTTGATCAAGCCCTCGGTGATCGAATGGGCCTCACCCGTTACGGCGAGGCCCGCGTGCCGATGGACGAAGCGTTGGCCCACGCCGTCGTGGACCTATCGGGACGCGCGACCGCAACCATCTCCATCTCACCTGATCCGGGCATGGCCGCGCACGCTTTTGAGTCACTCGTCCAAACGGCGCGCATCACGCTGCACGTCACGGCTAGCGGCGACAACGCGCACCACGTCGCTGAAGCGTCCTTCAAAGCGGTCGGTCGTGCGTTGGCCCAGGCCCTCACGAAGGAGGGGACGCTCGTTCGCTCCACCAAGGGCAGCTTGTGAGTGACCTAGTCATCGCTGACTACGGAGCGGGCAACACACGCTCAGTCCGTGCGGCGTTAACGCACCTCGGGCGAACCAGTGTGGTCTCGAGTGATCCTTCGATGCTTCGTGACGCGGACTTCGTGATACTGCCCGGGGTGGGTTCCGCGCGCAGCGCCATGGTTCATCTGAACGAAACTGGCGCGGCCACGGCGCTTCGCGAACGTTTTGGATTCGGCCGCGTCACGCTTGGTATCTGCCTCGGCATGCAGCTCGCCATGGAGTCGAGCGAGGAGGACGGCGGCGTCAAGGGGCTCGGTCTTCTTTCCGGCCACGTCGTTCGCCTTCGCGAAGGTCGGGTGCCGCGCCTCGGTTGGTCCATTGTCGAGCCCTGGGGCGAGGCCTACTACTTCGCGCACTCCTACGCCGTGGTGTCGCCCGACGCCGTCGCGAGTGTCGACGGCGTCACGGTCGCGGTTACTCGCGACGCGTTCTTTGGTGTGCAGTTTCACCCCGAAAAAAGTGGACCCGCCGGACTTGAGTTTCTCGACCAATGCCTCTCGCTCGTTTAATACCGTGCCTCGACGTCGCGCACGGACGCGTCGTGAAGGGTGTGAGTTTCGTCGGACTTCGCGACGTCGGTGATCCGGTCGAACTCGCCCAGTTCTACAGCGACGGCGGTGCCGACGAGTTGGTGTTTTTAGACATCACCGCGACACCCGAGGACAGCGCCACGATGACCTCAGTGGTTGCCCAAGTGGCCGACGTCCTCGAGATTCCCTTCACGGTGGGCGGAGGTGTGCGCTCGGTTGGCGACGCGTCGCGAATCATCGAGTCCGGGGCCGATCGAGTGTCGCTGAACTCGGCGGCGCTCGCGGATCCTTCGTTAATCACGGCGATCGCGAACCGCTTTGGATCTCAAGCAGTCGTGGTGGCGATCGACGCCGGCGACGGCGTCGTGCACACTCACGGGGGGAGAGTCGCCACCTCGACTGAGACCTTGCCCTGGGCCGTCGAAGCCTGCGAGCGAGGAGCCGGTGAGATTCTGTTGACCTCCATTCGTCAAGATGGTCAGCGAACTGGCTTTGACCTTGAACTGACGGTCGCCGTGCGCAACGCCGTTTCGATTCCGGTTATTGCTTCCGGCGGAGCGGGATCGGCGCAACACGTCGCTGCCGCGCTGCGCGTTACCGACGCGGCACTCGTCGCGTCGATTGTGCACGAGAATCCCGCGGGTCTGGCGGGACTGCGCAGGGAAATCGAAGAACTCGGCATTGAACTACGACCATTTAAGGAGCGCCATGGTTGAAGAACTTCGCGCGGCGATTATTCAAGACGAGAGTTCTGGACGCGTTTTGATGTTGGGCTGGATGGACGACGAGGCGCTCGCGCTCACCGAGTCCAGCGGACTCGTGCACTTTTTCTCGCGGTCTCGTCAGCAACTCTGGCAAAAGGGTGAGACGTCGGGCAATCCTTTTCACGTCTCGCGCATGGAACGCGACTGTGACGACGACGCACTCTTGGTGAGCGTGCACGCCGATGGTCCCGCTTGCCACGACGGTTCGACGTCGTGTTTTACGCCGTGGCTCTGGCGCAAAATCTTGCAACGCGAGAAAGAGAACGCCGAAGACTCGTACGTGGCGTCCCAACTCGCGGCTGGCGTTGCGCAGAACGCACGGAAAGTGGGCGAGGAGGCCGTGGAGCTCGCCGTCGCGTCGCTGAGCGAGGATGACGAGCGCGTGGTGAGTGAAGCGGCCGACCTCTGGTTTCACTCGCTGCTCTTATTGCGAAGTCGCGGTCTCGATCCGGCGGCCGTGGACGATGAACTTCGTCGTCGAGGTTCACAATAAAATGTCGGCGCCGCGTAATTGCCACAGGACTTTTACGGCCGTGGGTAACAGCGTGACGTTCTTGTAAGAGTGGCGGCGTGAAACTTCGCCATGACTATTCCTTCCAAACCCAAGAATGCCGCAGGTAAGCGCATTCCAATTCCCGCACTGCCCTTTGCCTCGGGCTACGCAATCGGCGCATCGACGACCGGAAAAACGCCCCAGAGGCGAACGTGCGTCTCTTCGTTCGAGCCGTCGGCGTTTCACTGGTCGCTCAGCCACACGAGCGGCGTGCGTGACGTCATCCGCGACGTGTCGTTCAACGGAAATGGCTACGATCACGTGGCCGCCGTTGGTGAAGGGCTTTCGCTCACCTTGATTTACGGCGCTTCCAGATTTGATCGGGCCCAAAACGTTAAGGTCTGTTTTGACAGTTCGTCGTGTTTTGTGATGGATCCATCGAGAGAGGCGTAAGCATTGTGTTAGGGGTCACCGGATCTTCTGGGCTTTTCGTGTTGGTGGCGGCCGTGTTTCTCGCCAGCGCCGTGGAGATGGTGGAGGCACTCACCATCGTGGTCGCGGTTGGCTACACCCAAAGTTGGCGCTCGGCACTTGAGGGCGTGGGCGCGGCTCTCGTCGCGCTAGGTGTTCTCGTCGCGGCCATTGGTCCGGCGCTCGACTCCTTTCCCATCACCACCCTTCGTCTCATCGTTGGTGGCGTGCTGCTCGTCTTTGGTCTGCAGTGGTTGCGAAAGGCCCTACTTCGATCGGGCGGCCTGAAGGCCAAACACGACGAGGACGCCATCTACCAAAAGACCGTCAATCAACTAAAGAACGACACCGAAAGCCTCACGAGAGATCGCGTGGCTTTCGTCATGGCCTTTAAGGGTGTCTTCTTAGAAGGCATGGAAGTCGTGATCATTGTCATTACGCTCGGGGCCTCGGCCCACCGGCTCGGGGACGCCGTACTAGCGGCGTTGGCGGCCTTGGTGGTCGTCGCCGTCGTTGGGGTGATCGTGGCTCGACAACTCTCAAAGGTCCCCGAGAACGCACTGAAGATGACCGTTGGGATACTGCTCGTTAGTTACGGCACCTTCTTCACCGGCGAGGGGCTCAAGATTCGCTGGCCCGGAGGTGACACGAGCCTCTTGTTGTTGGTCGCCCTCTACGCCGTGATCGCGTGGGTCGCCCACGTCCTGCTTCGTGCCGCTGTCACCCCCGAGCCAGTGAGCGCCGCATGAAAGATTGTGCGTCGTGGCCTCTTCGGATGGCGAGGGGATTCGCCATGTTTTGGTGGGACTTTCTCGTTGGAGATACCCCGGAACTCTTTGTGGCCGCCCTATTCATTGTGGGTGTGGTGGCACTCGTGAGCGTATCGGCGCACGAGAACGCGTTCGCGGTGGTGCTCTTGCCGGTTCTCGTCATCGTGGCCCTAGGACTCTCAGTCCTCAGAGGGGTTCGCGACTCGAAGCGCGGTTAAGACTTCGTTCCCGCTAACTCGTACGCGGTCATTGAGAGCGAACCCATCTCGTAGCCGTCGATAAGTGTCGTCGTCGGCGTCTTGGCCGCCGCGGACAGTCCCGCAACGTAGGCCAGGGGAAGAAAGTGGTCGGGCGTTGGCACCGCGAGTCGGTAGTCGGGGTGCGATGTCGCGGTGCCGAGGTTGGTGGGGTCACTCGTCATAATGTCGCGCATTGAATCGTCGAAGCGGTGCGCCCAGTCGTTTCCTTCGCCGGGTGAGTTCCAATCGATGAGTCGCAGATTGTGCACTACGTTGCCACTGCCCAGGATGAGCACGCCTTCGCTGCGCAGTTCGTGAAGCTTGGTACCAAGGTCGAAGTGATAGTCAAAGGGCAGCTCGGCGTTGATGGAGAGTTGCAACACCGGAACGTCGGCCTTGGGGAACATGTGCACGAGTACCGACCACGTACCGTGATCGATGCCCCAGCTATCGGCGTCAAGTCCCACGTAGGCGGGCTCAACGACGTCGATGACGCGCTGGGCGAGTTCGGGATCACCGGGCGCGGGGTACTCCACGTCAAAGAGTGGCTGTGGAAATCCGTAGAAGTCGTGAATCGTCCGGGGCATCTTCATGGCCGTCACCGCCGTGATGTTGACGTACCAGTGCGCGGAGATAACGAGCACGGCTTTGGGCTTCTCGAAGGTGGCGCCAAACGCGGTCCAGGACTCGGTGTAACGGTTGTGGTCGAGGGCGTTCATGGGACTGCCGTGTCCGATAAACGCGGCGGGCATTAAATCTGACATGGTGACCTCGCTTCGGCACTTCAGCGTAGCGGTGCAAATATCATTGAGCACCGTCGTAGCCTGGTCGTATGAGAACGTGGCGATTGATGAGTGGGGTCTTGGTGCTGGCGTCACTCGTGATGAGCGCGTGCGCCACGGCCACCTCGGCGACGACCACGACCGTGCCGTCCACGACGACGACGGCCGCAGTGTCGAACCTCGCGTGCGCGACGAGGATTGTTGGCACCTGGTCGACTTTTCGCCAAGCCAACGAAACCATCTCGATCTCGGTGAAAGCGCTCGACATCGGGGGCATGGGTCCAGCCGCCAAGGCGGGCTACGGGGGCATTCTCTTATTTGGCACGACTGCTCCGGCGAAGTTCTCGGCGATCGTGGCCACGTTGCAACGAGAAACACCGAGCAAGTACTCGATGCTCGTCATGACCGACGAAGAAGGTGGGGGAGTAGAGCGACTTACGAACCTCGTTGCTACCTTGCCGTGGGCTCAGACGATGGGAAAAAACTTAAGCGCCAGTCAAATCACTGCTGAAGGCAAGCGGGTCGGAATCTCCATGAAAGCCGCGGGCGTGAACACTGACTTAGCGCCCGTGCTTGACGTTGACGGTCGCGCCGTCGAGCCCGGTGCCGCGAACCCCGACGGGTACCGATCCTTTGGTGGGGTGCCGTCAAAAGTGGCGACTGACGGCGTCGCTTTTCTCAGCGGCCTTCGTGAAGCGGGCGTGACCGCCGTCGTCAAGCACTTCCCAGGACTCGGCCACGCGACGGGCAACACCGACTACGGTCCGGCCGCGACGTTGCCGTGGGCGACGCTGAAAACGAAGGGACTTGTCCCCTTCCAGGCCGCCATCAATGCTGGCGTCACTGCCGTCATGATTTCGAATGCCACCATCCCGGGTTTTTCGTCACTGCCGGCGAGTATCTCGCCGGCCGTCATTCAGTATCTACGCAACAAGATGGGCTTCAAGGGACTCATCGTTACTGACTCACTTTCAGCCGGCGCGCTGAGTCTTATCCATCTCGGCGTACCCGCGGCGTCGGTGAAGGCCCTTGAAGCGGGCGCGGACCTCATCCTCGCGGGATCGGCGACTACGCCCGCCGCGTCGCTGCATCTCGCGCTGTTGACCTCGAACGCGATTCAACGAGCGGTTACTTCTGGAGCGCTTCCCCAGGCAACTTTACTTTCGGCAGCGGCGCAGGTGCTCGCCAGTGAAAATCCTTCGCTGGTTTGTTCAGGCGTTGGGTCGACCTGATCTATAGGTAGTGCGGCGGCCGTTCGTCGCGGTCGCCGCGCAATCGGGCTATTTCGTCCTTTAGGCGATTAATCTCGTCGCGAAGGGCGCGAATCGTGGCCTCAAGATCGCCGTTGGGTGAGTCCTCACTAGCCATCTTCTAAGACTTGCACACCCGGCGTTTGACACTGTCGTGCTTGGCGACAATGCCAGCACAGACCCCGCGCGTTCGTTATCGTAAGTGGCTGAAGGCTCGATCTCGGGCGGTCTCAAGGGGGATGAAATGTCGATAGACGATAGAGGCACGTTGGACCACGAGCGATTACACGCTCTCGGCTATAAACAAGAACTGTCGAGAGTGCTGTCACTCTTTGACAACTTCTCAGTGGCCTTTAGTTACCTGAGTCCAATGGTGGGCATCTACTCCATCTTCGTCATCGGCATTGGAGCTGGTGGGCCGCGCTACATCTGGACGATTCCGATCGTCGTTGCCTTCATGACGTTGGTGGCGCTGGTCTTTGGCGAACTGGCGAGCGAGTATCCACTCTCGGGCGCGCTCTACCAGTACGGCAAGTACAACGTCGGTCCGCGTTTCGGATGGTTCGTTGGTTGGATCTACGGTTTCGCATTGTTGGCCACCGTGGCCTCAGTGGACTCGGGAATCGTTTCCTACATCACGGACCTATCAAATATCTGGTTCAAGACTTCCCTCAATCCCGCCAATCACGTGACGATATTTTGCGTCGTGGGTGTCGTGATTGTCATCTCGGCGATTCTCAACTCGGTGGGTGCGAAGATTCTTGGCCGCGTGGCACGATTCGGTGTTTACGTCGAGACCATTGGCACCTTCGGTGTCTTCATCGCTCTCGCTATCAAGGGTTTTCACCACAACTTGGGCTACGTCTTTACGACCCAGGGAGCACAGTTCGCCAAGACCAACGCCTACGGCGTGAACTTTGGTGGGCACTGGCTGACCGGAGCGGCGCTCGTCGCAATTCTCGCCAACGTCTACATCTTCTACGGATTCGAATCGGCCGGTGACATTGCCGAAGAGACCGTTGACGCCGGACGCCAGGTTCCCAAAGCGATGCGCAACGCCATTCTCTACGGTGGCGTCGCGTCCTTCGTGCTCGTGCTCGGCCTCTTACTCGCGATCCCAAAGACCGGCTTCGCGAAGGTTGTTCTCGGGGGAATCCCGATAATTCTTGCGTCGCTGCCGAGCTGGCTCCAAGATTTCTTCCTCGTAATGGTGATCATCGCGTTCTTCAGTTGTGGTACGGCGGTCATGGGCGCGGGATCACGAGTGGTCTTTGCGCTCGCGAGAGATAACGCGTTACCCGCGAGTCCCACCTTGAAGAAGGTCACGCCAACTCATAAGACTCCGCGCAACGCGATTCTGGTGGCCACGATTATCCCGTTCGCGTTCTTGCTCCTGGTGCTCATCAATCCATCGAAGCCAGTACACATCCTGTGGTTCTACTACCCAGCGCAAGTAAACGCGCTCTTTGCGTTGATTTCCTTCGCTACGTCGGGCATCTACTTGTCGTTCCTTTTGACCGTGGCTGGTTCGTTTTACGCGAAGCGAAAAGGTTGGAAGCCCAGTGGTGCCTTCACGCTCGGTAAGTGGAGCACGCCGGTGACGCTGGCCGGGGGAATTTACTTAGCAGTGATGTTGCTCGACATTGTCTGGCCGAGTTCACTCGCGAGTGGACGGGGCTATCTCTTTAACTACGGCTGGATTACCCTCCTCGTTATGGCCATCATCGTGGTCGTTGGCGGCCTGTACGAGGGATTCGCCCGCCCAGACAAGAAGCCGAAACAAGAAAATCTCAGTAGTTAAACTGGTTCGTCGAGTCGCTGTGGCCACCACGCTGCAGCGGCTCGGCGTACTTCGTTGTGGTAATGGTCGAAACACCCAAACGAGGCTGCTCTCGACCCTTTGTAGTGTTGAGTGACACAAAAAAGAGAATGTTCGAGAGGCTAACCGTGCCGTACTGCGCCAACTGTGGAACTCCAGAGCTGGGCGACCGGAAGTTCTGCATAATCTGTGGCACTCGCTCGATGAGCGCGACAGACCCCGCCACTCAGCTCCCGTACTTTCCAATGGACGGCGCCGATGTACCGAGACCCGCAGTTCTCGCGCACTTCTGGTGGCGCGTATTGAGCTACACGATGGATTCGCTCTTGCTCGAAATCTTCGTAGCGGGTCCGTTGCGCCTTTCGCATCAGACTTTTTACTTCTCGGCGTTCGTTCAAATCGTGGCCGCGTTCTTCTACGGCGCACTCTTTATTGGTTACGGCAACGGCCAAACCCCGGGTATGCGCGTCGTACGACTTCGCTGTGTTCGAGCAGACGATCGGGGAAGGGTCGAGCCCAAAAGAGCCTTTCGTCGAGCACTCGGCTACTGCACGTTGCTCCTCATTGGCAGCGTGTATCACTTTCACATATTTCAAAACCCAACTAGTCAGCAGTCACTTGAAAATGGCAGGCAAAGTTTGATCTTCTTCGCTCTCGCCGTTCCTCATTACTTGGATCTGCTCTGGGTGGCGTGGGACAAGAAGAATCAATCGCTGCACGATAAGTTCGCCGAGACCATCGTGGTCCGAGAGCCCAAGGTCCTTACCTAGACCTCTCACGTCGAGCGATGCCCATAGAGTTTGGTCGTCGAACGAGTCGCCAAGATCGTTGGTACTTTACGGGAAAAGTCCCCTTAGTTCGGTCGCTTCAGCGATTCGCTCAACTCCGACGACGAGGGCGGTGTCTCGAAGTGGAACGTTGAGTTGTTCGTGACGTACCCATATCGAGTCGAAGGCTTCGTGCATAGTCTTTTCAAGACGTTGTTGGAAGAGTTCGAGTTCCCACATGAAGCCTTGAAGGTCTTGGGCCCACTCGAAGTACGACGCCACAACTCCGCCCGCGTTCGCGAGCACGTCGGGCACGACGGGGATATTGCGACTGGTCAGCACCGCGGCCGCCTCGCCCGTCGTTGGCCCGTTGGCGGCTTCGACCATGATCGACGCCGCCATGGTCTCGGCGACTCGCTGATCAATGGCCCCACCGAGAGCGGCGGGGATGGCGATGTCGCTCGGAATCGAAAAGAGTTCTTCGGCGTGAACCTCGTCGGCGCCGGGGTAGCCCATGATGGTTTTCGCTTCATCGAAATGCGCGGCCATCTTCAGATGATCAATGCCTTCGGGCACGTGGATGGCGCCGTGAATGTCGGCGAGACCGACGACCTTCATGCCGCGTTGACTCAGTAATTTGATGAGGGGCGCGCCGACTTTGCCGTAACCCTGGATGACGACGCGCTCGCCTTCGGGGCTGCGATTCAACTGTTTCAATAACGCGATCGTACAGATCGTCACGCCAAAGGACGTCGCGCCCGCGTGGCCGAGTGAACCGCCGATGGCTAAGGGCTTGCCGGTTACGACGCCGGGCACGTTGTGGCCGCTCAGCATCGACACGGTGTCCATAATCCAACTCATGACTTGGGGATCAGTGTTGATGTCGGGAGCGGGAATGTCGCGGTCGGGTCCAATCATCGGCGCGATGGAAAAGGCGTAACGGCGGGTGAGTCGTTCGAGTTCGCTGCGCGACAATAAGGTTGGATCGACCTTGACGCCACCCTTTGCGCCACCGTAGGGAATATTCACCACCGCGCACTTAATCGACATGTCGGCACTGAGTGCGGCGATCTCGTCAACGTTCACGCTTTGGTGAAAGCGAATGCCCCCCTTGCCCGGACCCCGCGAGGTGTTGTGCTGAATACGCCATCCGGTGTACATGTCGATGTCGCCGGAGTCTCGACGAACCGGCACCGCGACTTCGAGAATCCGCTCTGGGGTCACGATCCGGCGAATCATTCCTTCGTTGAGTCCTAGGAGATGGCCGGCCTGTTCGATCAAGGAGACGACGTGGAGCCAGGGATTGAACTCATCGGGGTGTACTTCGTGAGGACGCGTGACCACGGTCACCAGCCTTTGTCATCGATGAAAGCGCCGTTGCTTTCATCACCACGTTAGGTGAGAAGCACGTGCGCGTGGGACCGGGTGAACTGACTTTCTCGTCCTGCGCCGTCAGATATTCTGAGACTCTGAACGCATGAAAGGTCAGCGATGAAGATTACGACGATGATGGGCTACTCGGGGGGCTTTAAGAAGGCGGCGCGCGAGGTCGTCGATATGGAAAAGGCCGGGCTCGACCTCGTATGGGTCGCCGAAGCGTACGGCTTCGACAGTCCTTCACTCATGGGGTATCTCGCCGCCTTAACCGAACGCGTGGAGATCGGCGCGGCAATCCTGCCGATCTACACTCGCACGCCGACCTTGATCGCGATGACCTCGGCCGGAATCGACGCACTCTCGGACGGTCGGTTTCACTTGGGCCTCGGCGCCTCGGGTCCCCAGGTCATCGAGGGTTTTCACGGGGTGCCCTACACCAATCCTTTGGGTCGAACCCGCGAGATCGTCGAGATCTGTCGAGACGTGTGGAAGCGCGAAACGCCACTCGTCCACCAGGGTAAGAACTTCACGCTGCCACTGCCCGCGGAGCAGGGCACGGGACTCGGCAAGCCGCTCAAGATCATTGCCCACCCCGTCCGCAGTGAGATTCCGATCTGGATTGCTTCGCTCGGGGAAAAGAACGTCGAGCTGACCGCGGAGATCGCTAACGGCTGGTTGCCGATTCTCTTCATTCCCGAGCGTGCGAACGATGTCTGGGGAAAGGCCATCGCGGCCGGCAACGCGAAGCGCAACGCCAATCTCGGCCAGTTGATGATTAGCGCCGGGGGACTACTCGCCATTGGTGAGGGTGCCGACATCGTCGCGCTGCGTGAACTGCAACGTCCGATGGTCGCGCTGTACGTCGGTGGTATGGGCGCCAAGGGCAAGAACTTTTACAACGAGTTGGCCGTTCGCTACGGCTTCGAAAAAGAAGCCGAGATCATTCAAGACTTGTACCTCTCGGGAAAGAAGAAGGAGGCGGAGGCCGCGGTACCCGACGAGTTCTTAGAACTCACGACCCTCTGTGGTCCAGCGGGCTACGTCAAAGAGCGCGTTGCGGCCTTTCGGGCGGCCGGCGTGACGCATCTACAGGTTCACCCGATTCCTCAAGCGGGCCAGAGTGCGGCCTCGCTGATTGAGGCCGTTAAGGCGATGAACTAAGACTCCGCGCGCGTGGCGTCGCGACCACCCGAAGCGAGCCACGCGTCGTACATGACGGCGTACGCACCACCCAGAGCGAGGAGTTCTTGGGGCGTGCCCATCTCGACGATGCCGCCGTCGTCGATGACGACGATACGGTTCGCACGTTGCGCCGTCGTGAGACGGTGCGCGATGAGGATCGCCGATCGTCCCTCGAGGAGTGTGTCGAGCGCGTGCTCAATAACCGTTTCGCTTCGTAGGTCGAGCGACGAGGTTGCTTCGTCGAGAATCAGTACGCGCGGTCGCGCCAAAAAGGCGCGCGCAAGGGCCAGCTGTTGACGTTCACCGGCGCTGAGCGTTTGGCCTCGTTCGTGTACGGGTGTATCGAGACCATCGGGCAGGCGGTCGACCAGTTCACGTAGCCCCACCACGTCGACTGCCGTCTCGATGTCGTCGTTGCTCACGTCGCTGCGGCCAAAGCTCAAGTTCGTGCGAATGGATCCGGCAAAGAGAAAGGCTTCTTGGGGCACCACGCCGAGTTGCGAGCGCAGCGAGTGGAGCGTCACGGTGCGAATGTCGATCCCGTCAAGCAGTACTCGACCGGACGTCGGGTCGTAGAACCGGTTGGCGAGTTTGGCCATGGTGGACTTACCAGCCCCGGTCGGTCCAACGAACGCGACCGACTCACCGGGCGCGATCTCTAAGTTCACGTCGTGCAAGACGAGGGTGTCGGGGTTGTAGCCAAAGCTCACGTTCTCGAAGGTGATGCGACCTTCAATCGTGGGTAGATCGACGGCGTTTTCAACTTCGTCAACGGAAGGTGGAATCTGCAGGAGTTCACGTAGACGGATAATCGACGAGCGGCCTTGTTGAAGACTGTTGTACTGCTGGACCAAGAGTTGAATTGGAGCAAAGAAGCGGTTGAGGTACAAGAAGAAAGCGATGAGGATCGCGGGGTTGAGTTGGTGTAGGAGCACCATCCGTCCGCCAATGCCGAGCAGCAGGCCCTGTCCCAAAATGCCGATCATGAGCGTCGAAGGTCCATAGATTGCGTTCACTCGACCGGTGTAGAGGTTGGCGTCGCGGTAGGCACCCACGACGTGGCGGTGGTTACGGATGTTGCGCTTCTGGCGATTATTGGCGGTGACGACGCGAATGCCGTAGAGCGACTCCGAGAGATCGGCCAACACGAGGGCGATGCGGTCACGACTGAGGAGGTAGCCCTTTTCAGAGGCGTGGTGGAACCATATCGAAAAGACGAAGAGCAGCGGCACTATGAGCAGCACCGTCCACGCCGCGAGGACCGGGCTGAAGACGAAGAGCACGACGGTGATGACGATCATGGTGAGGCCCTGCAAAGCGAACTGACTGATGCCGTCTTGGAGGAGTTGTTGGAGATTCTCAACGTCGCTCGTCATACGGCTCATGAGGACTCCGGCTTTTTCGTCCGTGAAGAAGTCGAGACTCAGTCGTTGAAAGTGGGTGAAAACGCGGATACGAAGGTCGTGCATCACCCGTGACGAGAGCTTGCCGGTTACCTCGACTTGCTTACGTTGAAAGTAGACGCTCACGAGTCCGAGCACGAGGTACAAGATCGCACAGACGCCAATGACCTTGAGCGAATGGTGACCACGCTCCATCCCGTAACGAATGGCCAACTCGGTAAGTAATGGTCCCGCTTGAAGGGTGAGGCTAATAATGATGACGAGGAGTGAACCACTGATGACCCATTTTGGATACACGGCGATGAGTTTCGGCAAGGTGAGTCGCTGGCGCTCTTTGGCGCTGGGGCGCTGCGTGAAGCGGAGGTGCGAAGGAGCGTGTTCTGGTTCGGTGGCGAGCAACTTGGTGGCTTCGTCCATCAACTCACTCGGAATACCGCCAAAAGGTAGACCAGTGTTGCCACTGCTAGCGAAGGCTTGACCACTTCCGCCGCCGCCGCCCCAACCGCCGCCCCAACCCATCAGTCGACCTCGCCCGTAGTGGTGGCTTGCGCGAGGACCTGTGAGTACAGGGGAACGTCAGCGAGCAGTTCTTCGTGGGTGCCACTGGCGACGACGCGACCCTCGTCAAGGAGCAGGACGCGGCTGGCGAGGGCGATTGTTGAGATTCGGTGTGCGATGACGATGGTGGTGCGCTGAGAGAGAAGCCCTCGTAGCGCCTCGTAGATTCCCGACTCGACGTGCACGTCAATGGCGCTCGTGGCGTCGTCGAGAATGAGAATCGGTGGGTTGAGAAGTAACGTACGCGCGATGGCGATGCGCTGGCGCTGACCGCCGGACAGCGTGTAGCCACGTTCGCCAACGATCGTGTCGTAGCCCTCGGGCAGGCGCACAATAAACTCGTCGGCATTCGCCGCCAGTGCAGCCGCTTGAACTTCCTCAAGCGTCGCGTCGGGCCGACCGTAGGCGATATTTTCGCGAATTGAGACTGAAAAGAGGAACGGCTCGTCGAGCACGACGCCAACCTTTTCTCTCAATGAGTACAGGGTTACGTCGCGAATATCGTGGCCATCGATGGCGATGTTGCCATCAGTGACGTCGTAAAAGCGCGTCATCAAGCGAGCCACGGTGGACTTTCCTGAACCAGTTCGTCCCACAATCGCGACGGTCTCACCAGGGGCGATGTGGGCGTCGAAGTCGTTGAGAATCTCCGCGCCGTTGGCGTAGGTGAACGTGACGTGATTGAAGTCAATCGTCCCGGCGACCTGGTCGAGGTCGAAGGCGCCGGGACGATCGACGATGTCGGGATTCTCATCAAGAATTTCGAAGATTCGCTCGGCGCTGGCTTTGGCTCGTTGGCCCATCATTACTAACTGTCCGAGCATCATGAAGGGCGCTTGGAGCATTAAGAGGTAAGCGTTGAAGGCGAGGATATTGCCAATCGCCAGTTCACCGTGGAGCACCATGTAGCCGCCGAAGAGCAGCACCAGCGCGAGACCGAGTTGGGGAAGGTTCTGAACCCACGGCGACCATACGGCGCGAATGTTGGCGTCCTTGATGTAGGCCCAGGCAACCCGTTCGGCGGCGTCGGCGAGGCGATCGATCTCGGCTTCTTCTTGGGCGAAGGACTTCACGACGCGAACGCCGTTGACATTTTCATCAACGATCATGGCGACGTCGGCGAGGCGGGCCTGCGTGATCCACGAGATCGGGAACATGACGCGTCGCATCCTGATTCCAACGAAGTACAGGATCGGCATGACGATCATGGCGATAAGCGCGAGAACCCAACTGATGTGGAGCATAAAGCCGAAGGCGATGACGCCAATGAAGCACTGCACGATGATGAGAGGCGCGAAGGTGGAGTACATCTGCACGCTACGAATGTCGCTATTCGCTCGACTGATGAGCTGGCCCGACTGCACGCGGTCGTAGAAGCTGAAGGATAGCCACGTCATGTGTTCGTAGATGAGCGATCGCAGGTCGGCTTCGACGTTGTAGGCGGTGTCGTACACGTAACGTCGCGAGATGATGCCCGTCACGCCCGCCAGTAGTCCGACGATCACGATCGCTATGACGTCGCCGTGAAGTGAATGTTGATGTTTAATCAACGTGAAGTCAATGTCACCGCTCAACATGTTGGGAACGAGGACTTGAAAGATGAGGCTGACGAACGAGAGGCCAATGGCGACGATAAAGGTGACGCGATGGGACTTGATGACCGGCAGAATTCGTCGCCACCAGGGAAGATTCCGATCCCGGGAAATCTGGGCGCGAGGACCTGGGTACGGCGAGGTGACGCCCCCTAGTGGATTGGAATCCCCCTCCCGAGCCTTTTGAACGCGCTCAGAAAGAGAAGAAGACACCATTCGATTCTACTGACCGGCTTGTGACGCTCGGTCACAAACGACGAACTCTTCATCCGACGTTGCGGGAAGTAACGACGTAGTGTGACCACGTGGAATCGCTGCTGGTTGTTCAACATCCGGTCGTGGCCGATAAGGTCCGCCAACTTCGAGATACGCACACCTCGAACGCAGATTTCTTACGCTTGGCGGGGGAGATCTCGCGGTTCGTGACCTACGAAGCCTTTCGAGACGCGCCCGCCACCACGACCACCGTCGATACGCCTGTCGTGAAGGGCGCGCCCGCACTGCGCATCGACACGGAGTACCTGATCGTCCCGATTCTCAGAGCCGGTCTTGGTATGAGCCCGGCCGTGCAAGAAGTGCTGCCGCACCACCGCGTCTGTCTCGTGGGACTGCGCCGTAACGAAGTGACTCTCAAGCCTGATGTCTACCTCGATGGACTGCCCGAGACATTGGAAGGGGTGCACGTCGTGCTCTGTGACCCCATGCTGGCAACGGGTGGTTCGCTCGACTGCGTTATTGCGATGCTGCGCGAGAGGGGAGCCGGCCAGATTACGGTGCTCTGCCTTATTGCGGCTCGACCCGGCGTTGATTTTGTCCTCTCTCGCCACCCCGACGTCTCGATCGTCGCTGCCGCCCTCGACGCGGAGTTGAACGACGTGGGTTACATCACGCCCGGCCTCGGCGACGCGGGCGACCGTCTCTTTGGTCCACCTGCTCGCTAACGCCTAGAGCCCAATGTCCTCGTGCCAGAGCTCGGGGTGCTCGCCGATGAACGAACCGAGCAGCGAGGTACAGGCCGGATCGTCCAACAAGACGATTTCGACGCCCAGTTCCTCGAGCCAATCGTGGCCCCCGTAGAAGTTCGTAGTTTCACCAATCACGACGGCGCCGATGTTGAACTGGCGCACGAGACCCGAGCAGTACCAACAAGGCGAAAGGGTTGTGACCATCACGCACTCGGGGTAATCCCGCCTTCGCCCCGCTTTTCGAAAAGCGTCGGTTTCGGCGTGCACGGATGCGTCCTCCTCCTGGACTCGTCGATTGTGGCCAGAGCCGAGCAGCGTGCCGTCTCGCAGGAAAAGCGCCGCGCCGATAGGAATGCCCCCCTCTTTGAAGCCGAGTACGGCCTCGTCGTAGGCGGCAGCGAGCATCGTCGTCGCCAATGATTTCTTGAGTGGTGCGCTGGGCTTCGTCATTGACTAAGTATGCTCCGCCTCGTGACTAGAGGAACGTATTCCGTTGAGATCGGATCGCAGCACGTCGACTTGCCCGTCGTGTCCCTGAACGACAATCTGGCGTTGGCGCTCCTCATTACCGTTGACATGGGCATTGCCTTTATGGCCAAAGCCGGTGAAGAGTTGGCCGACGTGCTCGCCCCCTACGACGTGGACATCGTGGCGACCGTGGCGACGATGGGCATACCGCTCGCCGTGGAAGTGACGCGTCACCTGGGTCTTGATCAGTACGTCACACTGCACAAGACACCCAAGATTCACTTGGCCGACGCGTTCAGTGAACCAGTGCGTTCGATTACGACTGACGCCGATCAGCGTCTGCTCTTTGATCGGGCGCGTCTTGGTGACGTTGAGGGTAAACGCGTGGCGATCGTCGATGACGTGATTTCTACGGGTGCCTCTACCGGCGCGTCGCTCCGACTTCTGCGCGGCGTCGGTGCGAACATCGTTGCCATCGGAACGCTCGTCACTGAAGCATCGCTCTGGCGTAATTCGCTGGGCGTGGACGCCACCATGGTGCGAGCCCTTGGGTCGTTGCCGGTGTTTCGTCCAGACGGCTCAGGTGGCTTGGTCGAAGATTGGGTGGGGTGACGCAATTTTCTGCGTCGTCAATGGTGAATACCGATCTCTTCGAGTTAGGCAGTTCCTTCAGTAACACCTGGCCACGTCAGAACACTACGTTCGAACTACAGAAAATAATGGGGCTTCTCATCTTCAACTAAGAGTCGCCATTTGGATTCTTGTGATTTCTCGGTGTTTACCGATTCACAGATTGGCCTAAGTCTCTTCAGGGGAAGATCTAATGATTCCTCGGCATCATGGAGTGGTCTCGGGATAGCTCGAGCGAGAGAGAGGGATTTATGATGCAGCGCTTATTCAATAGCAAGTCAGCGAGGCGAGTTGGAGTAACTGGACTCATCGCAGTTGGGACAATTCTCGCGAGTGTTGGTGCCGCCGGCGCCGCGAATCTGTCCTCGCAGGTAAACACCAAGGCATCCGTACAGATTTCCTCGGCCCTAAAAGTCAAGGCAAATCAAGGAAAAGGCGTCAATGGCATCGTCACCGCCTCTTCATCCACGTCGGTGACGATTACCAATTCGAAGGGCGCGTCAAGCACGTACGCCATAACGCCAACCACGACGTTCACCAGTGATCACAAGGCCGTGACCTCGGCCGCCGTGACCGTTGGCGAATTGGTTCGCGTCGTCCCCACTTCGGCAAGTGCGACAACTGCCGCCAGCATTAGCGTCATCGCTCCGCCGCGAAACAATGAAGGACACGGAGTCAACGGGGTAGTGACCGCTGTGTCACCGACGTCGCTGACCATTACGAGGGCCGCGGGTGTCTCGACAACCTACGTCGTGACGTCAACCACGACGTTCACCAGTGATCACAAGGCCGTGACCTCGGCCGCCGTGACCGTTGGCGAATTGGTTCGCGTCGTACCCACTTCGGCAAGCACAACGACGGCATCGAGCATTTCGATACTCGCCAACGGTGCGTCTCGTGCCAAGAAGGTCCGAGATGGAGTCGTGACGGCCACGTCGACAACGTCGCTGACCGTAACGAACGCAAGGGGTTTCTCGACAACCTACGTCGTATCGTCAACCACGAGGTTCACCAGTGATCACAGGGCCGTGACCTCAGCCGCCGTGACCGTTGGTGAATTGGTTCGCGTTGAGCCCACCTCAGCGAGTGTCGCCACTGCGTCGAACATCACCGTTGTCGGTCCGAAGCCAGTGAACCAAGGACACGGAGTCAACGGCGTGGTGACCGCTGTGACAGCGACGTCGCTGACCATTACGAGCGCCGCGGGTGTCTCGACCACGTACGTCGTTTCGTCAACCACGACGTTCACCAGTGATCACAAGGCCGTGACCTCGGCCGCCGTGACCGTTGGTGAACTGGTTCGCGTCGTACCCACTTCAGCTAGTACAACGACGGCCGCGAGTATCGCGATATTGGTGTCCGCACTGTAGAACGTCAGTTGTTGGAGAGATCCATCTCCAGAAATAGCGAAGACCCCCGGCATCAAATACCGGGGGTCTTCGCTATTTCGTCACCGAAAACTAGTTACTCGGCTCCAGTTCATTTTGACGCTTCACCTGACGCGCAACGTTGCCCGTTAACTTCTCGAGAATGTAGTAGAGAAGTCCTCCAACGATGATGCCCACTGGTACCGAGAAGTCGGCGCCGCCGTACCAGCCGGCCGTGCACGCGCCGTGCACCAAACTGCCCGCGCACGCCCCACCGTAGTGATTGGATACCGGCGTCATCCAGTGGAAGGGGAAGTTGATCGGTGGCGGAGCTTTCGAGTAACAGAGCGTCGCCGTGACCAGGCCCGCGAAGAAGGCCACGATGGCGTTCCAGTTGATGCCGCTGGTGCCAACGTAGTAGAGACCCCCGCTGTCTCGGCGTTGGAGTTCTGCGGCGCTGTAGCGGTAACGCCGCATCAGCCAGTCGACCATCATGATGGCGAACCACGGAGCGATCCACACAATGATGACACCCACGAACTCCTTCATGTAGAGAGAGAACGTGGACTGAAACTCGGCCCAGATCGTGAGCCCACAGGCGAGGATCGAGTCCAACACGACGGCCTGATAGCGCTTGAGGCGAAGTCCCATGGCTTGGAGTGACACGCCCGAGGAGTAAAGGTCGAGGGAGTTAATGCCAAAGAGTTGGACAATGGCGAACAACAAGAACAACACGATCACGAAGCTCGGTATGTAGTGCTGCCCGTGCAGCGCCTCAAAAGGATTCGCCCCGTTCCACGCCGCCACTTGAGCGTTCGTGGAGAGGAACGTAAAGGTCGCCGCGCCAAGGATCATCATGATGATCTCGGGGATCGCGGTGCTGACAAATATCCAACCCACGATGGAACCCTTCGAGGCGTTTCGGGGCAAGTAGCGGGTGTAGTCGTTACCACACTCGGTCCAACCGAGACCCGAGAGCGCGATCGTGAAGGCGAGGCCCGCGGTGTAGAGCTGCCAACCGCCGCCAAAGCCCTTGAAGCTCGACGATCCGTGTTTGAGGTCGTAAATAGCGAGCAGGACGAAGATGGCGCCGAAGGGAATAATCAAGGCGCGCAGTACCTTCACCATGGTCGCGTGGCCAAAGTAGGGCATGACCGCTTGAATCGAAGCCGCGATGATGATGAAGATCACCTTCATGGGCGTTCCGACACTTACTCCCGCCATCTGAAAGAGCACAATGGCCGCGCCAACGATGAGGATCAGACCTTCGGTCTCAAATCCCAGCTGCGTTACCCAGTTAAAGAAACTGACTAGACGTGAACCATTGGTGCCAAAGGGTGCTCGCGAGATCGTAAAAGCCGTCGTTCCCGTCTCGGGACCTTGCAACGACGCGAGACCCAATAAGAAGAAGGTGAGATTGCCGAGAACGATGATGCTCACGGCGGTCCAGAAGCTGAAACCGAAGCCCATTAAGAGGGCGCCGTAGATGAAGTACTCCACGTTGATGGCCGAACCGGCCCACAGTGCCCCTATGTTTTTTGACGTCGCCCAACGTTCCGTCTCTGGAACGAAGTCGATGCCGCGTTGTTCGATGTGGAACGCCGGGTCGCCCGGAGATCCGTCATGCGAATCGATAGTTGATGCCACGTTTGTGGTCCTCCCTGATAGATATGTCCCCTGCACAACCCAAAGGTGCTAATCGTACGCGCCCAGTATGCCCGAAACTAAAAGAGAGTGCGGGGGAAACGAGGACGATTTCTTCCCTAGTGGTCCGTTAATTAAATAACTAAGGGGACTAAAGTGGGTTCATGACCCACTCCCTGGCCGCGCCACCTCTGCCCCTGACCGACGACGAGCGATCCGCACTCGAGAAGTTCGCGAGGTCGCGAACGATGGCGCATCGAACGGTGGTGCGCGCTCGCGCCCTGCTGTTAGCGGGCCAGGGCGTGGCCAACAACGAGATCGCTCAGC